>Ga0209596_1002272_pt1 | contig 15895 bp, 18 predicted proteins | sample M_130807_MF_Meta_FD_187314 | JGI IMG/M metagenome (GOLD analysis project Ga0209596, IMG submission 187314) | Freshwater microbial communities from Lake Montjoie, Canada to study carbon cycling - M_130807_MF_MetaG (SPAdes) (version 2) | ecosystem: Environmental > Aquatic > Freshwater > Lake... | reverse complement strand
ACAGCGAATTCGCAGTTGTTGGTTACAAAGGTACTAACGCATATGATGCTGGTTTGTTCTATTGCCCATACGTTCCTTTACAAATGGTTCGTGCAGTTGATACAGGTACTTTCCAACCAAAAATTGGATTCAAGACTCGTTACGGCCTTGTTGCAAACCCATTCGCAGAAGGTACTGCTCAAGGTTTGGGCGCATTGAACGCACAAACTAACAATTACTACCGTGGATTCCGCATCAGTAACTTGATGTAATCGAAACCCCGCTAAGAGGGTACTTTAAAAGGGGACAGAAATGTCCCCTTTTTTATGTCTAAATATAAGACAGGAGATTTGAATGACAGCCATTACAAGAAACCCAACCAATCCAAACTTTCTTCAACCGAATAAGTTTATATTAACATTCGCAAGATTGCCAAATGTACAATACTTTTGTCAGTCATTAAGTGTGCCAGGAATTTCTATGTCTGAAGCACAACAACCAACTCCATTCATTGACTTATATGCGCCGGGAGAAAAGGCCATATATGATTTATTGAATCTTACTTTTCTTATAGATGAAGAATTAAAAGGTTGGGTAGAGATTCACGATTGGATTCGTGCAATGACTTTCCCAAAAGAGTTTGAAGAATATCAAAGACTCGGTACATTAAACAAATTTGTATCCAAGAGTGCATCTAAGAAGCCTCAGTATTCGGATGCATCAGTTGTAATACTATCATCATCGAATACACCATACTATCGTTTTACTTTTCATGATTTGTTCCCAGTTTCTATTTCTACCTTCATTATGAGTGCCACAGATGATCCAAGTAACACAGTTAGTGCCGATGCTACATTTAGGTACAGTTACTACGATGTAGAAAAATTGTTTTAAAACAGCTTGACTTTATTATGAATTAAGAGTATACTCCGCAAAGGAGGCTTTAACTATGAAACAACTTGACGAACTACTAGAAGAATGGCGGAAAGATTCCGACATTGACAGAACAGAACCTGGCAAAGCATTGCTAGATATACCTAAGATGCACAGTAAGTATTTAAATATACTTTCACGGCATCGTTTACTTTCCAAAGAATCTGAATTCAAATATAACAGAATGAAGAAGCTTAAGTGGGAATATTATACAGGTAAATTGGATGATGAAGACCTTGAGAAGTATGGATGGAAACCATTTCCATTTGTACTCAAATCTGAGATCACTACATATATGGATAGTGACGAAGATATCAACAAGTATGTAGCTAATAAAGCTATGCATGATGAGATTGTTGATGTTTGTACCGCTATATTAAAGGAGTTGAATAGTAGAACATTTCAACTCCGTGACTTTATAGCATGGGAAAAATTTATTCAAGGTGTCTGATTTAATACTTCATAAGAAGAATGAGGCTTTCATTCAGTTCGAATGTGATAGAAACATTGCACAAGAACTGAGTGACTACTTTACCTTCTACGTTCCGGGTTATCAATTTGTTCCAGCTTACAAGAGTCGTTTGTGGGATGGAAAAATTAGATTAGCTGACTTGCGAAGTTTTTCAATATATCATGGTCTAGTACCTTATATTGAAAAGTTTTGCAAAGAACGTGATTATACATTAGAGATTGATTCTGATGTATCAACGACAGAAAACTATTCTGCAATTGAAGCTGCAGAGTTTGTTAAGTCATTAAACTTACCACATGAGATTAGAGACTATCAATTAAAGTCTTTCATTCATGCCATTCGTAACAGAAGAATTCTTTTATTATCACCAACTGCATCTGGTAAATCCTTGATACTATATTGTATCATTAGATATCTACAATCAGCAGATGCAAAACGTGGACTGTTAATTGTTCCAACAACATCATTAGTGGAACAAATGTATTCTGACTTTGCATCATATGGTTATGACTCAGAAGAATACTGTCATCGACAATATGCTGGTAAAGATAAACATACAAAGAAATTTCTTACCATCACAACATGGCAATCAATCTATAAGAACGAAGGTGATTACTTTGAACAATTTGATTTTGTTTTAGGTGATGAAGCGCATCAATTCAAGGCCAAGTCTCTCACAACAATTCTATCTGGTTGCACAGCGGCTAAATATAGAATAGGGACAACAGGGACACTTGATGGTACTCAAACACATAGATTAGTATTAGAAGGTTTATTTGGACCAGTTTATAAGGCAACATCAACTGCCGAATTGATTGAGAAGAAACAGTTGGCAGAATTCAATATCAAATGTTTGATTCTAAAGTACTCTGATGTTATCTGTAAAGAATGTAAGTCTTGGGACTACAACCAAGAACTAGAATACATAGTTATGAATAAGGCCAGAAATGATTTTATTAGAAATTTGGTTTTATCACTAAAAGGAAACTCATTAGTTTTATTCCAATTTGTTGAAAAACACGGTAAACATTTATATGAAAATATTAAAGAACATGCAGGTAAAAGAAAAGTATTCTTTGTATTTGGCGGCACCGATGTTGAGATTAGGGAATCGATTCGGGCAATTACTGAAAGAGAACTTGATGCAATCATTGTTGCTTCATATGGTACTTTTAGTACTGGCGTCAACATTCGCAATTTACATAATGTTATCTTTTCCTCACCTTCTAAGTCACGGATTCGTAATCTCCAATCGATAGGTCGTGGTCTAAGATTAGGTGATAACAAAGAAGCTGCAACTCTATTTGATATTGCAGATGATTTTAGAATTGGCAAATTTACCAATTATACATTGAAACATTTTGTTGAACGTGTTAAAATATATGACGAAGAAAAATTCAATTACAAATTTTATAACATAGAACTCAAAAATGCTTAGCACAACAGAATCAACAATCAAGATAGTTCGCTTACAAAGTGGTGAAGATATCATTGCAAATTGTATGGCAATAGAAGATAATGATACTGTCATATTGAATAGGCCAATGCACATTGTCTTTAAAAGAATATCATCTGGAAGATCCATGATGATGATGATGCCTTGGTTACCTATTGAATTAATTAAAGAGAATTCAGCCACAATTTATGAGGCAGATATTCTTACAGTCATAGATCCAAAAGATGACTTAATAGAATATTATTCTAATGCGGTAGAGGATGAAGATTTAACTCATGCATCTGAAGCATCCATTCGTCCACATTTGTTTGATGGTGATGATGACGAAGAACCTACAGATGAAGAATTAGACGAAGAAGAATTAAACGAAATTTTAAAAGAGAAAAAGAATCATAGGATGCATTGATATGGATTATAGTGATGTTGTTGTAAAAAAACCTTGGGGTATGGAATACCTCTGTTATAGAAATGAAGATGTTGCAATTTGGTTATTGCACATTGAAAAAGATAAAGAAACTTCTATGCATTGTCACCCAAATAAGAATACGGGTTTCGTTGTATTAAAAGGTAAAGTAGAATTATCTTTTCTAAGAAATATTATTAAGTTGAAAGCTCTAGATAAGATTCATATCTTTAGGTCTAGATTTCATTCTACTAAAGCTGTATCTAAAGATGGTGCATTCATTTTTGAAGTTGAGACACCAGAAGATAAACATGATTTGGTTAGATTAGAAGACAAGTATGGTAGAAAAGGTAAACAATATGAAGGCACTAAACATCATATAGATAAAACAGATAACTGTATTTGGATACCTGAAGCTAAAGATAACGAAGATGTTATTGAATTGTTTGGATATAAAATAAAACATTTTATACCTATCAAGAAAAACTTATTGAAAGCTAAAGAAGAAGACTTATACATCGTAACAAAAGGTGGTGTTTGTACACACACTAACCAAAAAATTGTATGGCCTGGTGATGTTATTGATGGCCATACTCTTTCTCGCCTGTTAAAGGCATTTTATTTTGATTCAACTACAACTATGATTTCGATTACAAAATGATACATTTATTTGACTTAGACTTGACAGTTTGGGATTGTTTTAACAAGAAGAATGATCCTATTTGGGCAAAACAAATGGTTTTCCCTTTTAATAATACCGATGACGTTATTGTAGATGACGTTGGCTCTATCTGCATGCTCAGAGAAGGTGTAAGAGAATATTTAAAATATCTTCAAAGTGGTAATAACAAAATTGGTTTTGTTTCTGCTGGTAAACACCCTTCAATCCCATATGAATATCAACAATCGATACACCTATTAAGAAAATTTGGCATATACAACCATTTTAATTATATCAAAAGATTAGAATCTAAGATATATGATAAGACACTTGATGTTAAATTTATTACAGATAAAATTGTATTCTATGATGACAATGACGAAGTGCTAAATAAGATGAAACAGTTTAAACATGTAACAGCTGTTGACTCTAAAGAACTTGATTGGAATGATTTGATTGGTAAAACATATGACTGATATATTATTTGTACATCCTAACGCATCTGAAAAGATTTATCAAGGCCTTGCAAAAAACAATGCCGCAATTGAACCACCTATTTGGGCTGCAATGTTGGCAAATAGTGTTCGTGCAAAAGGATTTAAACCTGAAATCTTAGATGCAGAAGTAGAAGGTTTAGATTACCTATCTGCGGCTAAAAGAATCACAGAATACAAAGCAAAGATTGTTTGTTTTGTTGTATATGGCCAACAACCATCTGCATCATCACAAAACATGGAAGGTGCAACTGCGACTGCAAGAGAACTGAAAGATTTATCACCAGATACTTTTATTGTGTTTGTTGGTGGCCACGTTGCAGCTTTGCCAATACAAACAATGAAACAAGAAACATTCATTGATGCCGTTTGTCAGAATGAAGGTGTTTATACATTACATGCATTGCTGTTACTGAGTAAATTAACTCAGTCAGAACTTAAAAGAGTTCCTGGTCTAGTCTATAGAGCAGCTGACGGCATCAGTATAATTATGAATCCGCCTTCTGAAGTTGTGCCAAAAGAAAGTCTTGAACAAGAACTTCCTGGTATGGCATGGGACTTGTTACCTTCTTTGAGTAAGTATAGAACTGCTGGGTGGCATTCATGGTCTAATGATACAGAGAAACAACCCTTTGCAGCCATCTATACAAGTCTTGGTTGTCCATATAAATGTTCTTTCTGTATGATTAACATCATCAATAGAACTAAACAAGGTGACGATATATCAAGTGCCGATAGTAATACATTCCGTTGGTGGTCACCAGAGTTTATTATTAAACAGTTTGATTACATTGCATCACAAGGTGTTCGTAATGTAAAAATTGCTGATGAGTTGTTTGTCTTAAACCCAAATCACTTTGGTAAAATTTGTGATTTGATTATTGAACGTGGATATGATTTCAATATTTGGGCATATTCAAGAGTTGATACCTGCAAGCCTAAGTACTTAGAGAAGTTACAAAAGGCCGGTGTTAAATGGTTAGGTCTTGGTATTGAAAATCCAAATAATACTTTGCGTAAAGAAATTCACAAAGAAGGATTTCAAGAAGTTAAAGTGTTAGATTTGATTAATGATATTCGCAATGCAGGTATCAATGTTGGTGGTAATTATATTTTTGGTTTGCCGTATGATACAAAAGAAACTATGCAGGCTACATTAGACTTTGCATTAGAGAATCCAACTGAGATGGCAAACTTCTATTCTGCAATGGCGTATCCAGGTAGTCCATTACATAATCAAGCAAGATTGTTTGGTACAGAATTGCCAAGTACATATTCTGGTTACAGTCAACACTCATACGATACTTTAAATCTATCAAATGAACATTTGACTTCGGCAGAAATTCTTGCATTTAGAGATAAAGCTTGGGATACATATCACTCAAACGATAAGTATTTAAATCTATTAGAAAATAAATTTGGCCAAAAGGCCAGAGATGAGTTAGACTCAACAAAGACAATTAAATTGAAACGTAAATTATTAGGAGATTGATTATGAAGGCACTTATTATTACTTGGGAAAATTTTCAAGACCAAGAACTTGTTTACCCATATTACAGATTAAGAGAAGAAACATCCAATGTTGTTATTATGTCTAACGTACTTGGTAAGTTTTTTGGCATTATGGGTTCTAATATGGAATCACATTCGCTTGTGGATGAGTTAAACGATGAAGAAATTGTTAAACATTACCTAACAGAATATGATTTACTCGTATTACCAGGTGGTGTTAAAGCTCTTGAGAAGTTAAGACAAGAGAAACAAGTTATTAAATTCATTTCATTGTGGAACGAATTGGGTAAACCAATTGCATCTACATGTCATGGTGCTCAACTTCTAATTTCTGCCAAAGTAGTTAAGGGAAGAAAAGTAAGCGGCTACTACAGTTTGGAAGATGATATCAATAATGCTGGGGCTATATATACTAATGAACCAGTTGTTATTGATAATAATTTAATAACATCTCCGCATTATAATTGGATGGGTGAATGGATGGCAGAAGCTATCAGAATGGCAAATAGTTATGGAACAAGTCGAAGAAACTCTATTTAAGATATACAAGAAGGCGGCTCTGTGCCGTGCATTTGAACAAGAAGTATTCCGACAAGTAGAAAATAAAACAGTAAAAATTCCTGTTTATCTTTCTGCTGGGCAAGAATATACATCGGCAACTCTTGCAACATTCTTAGAACAATACGACAAACAAATCTTTATTCAACACCGAGGACATTCTACATACTTGTCTTTCGGTGGTGATATGAAACAACTTGTCTATGAACTTCTAGGTGATACAAGAGGTTGTGCTAACGGCATGGGTGGTTCTGCATCAATACAATCCCGTGAGAAACAAATATTTGGCCATGATGGCCTAATGGGTTCGCATGTTCCAATTTCAACTGGCATGTGTTACGGTAATAAAAAACTAACTCTATGTTTTACTGGCGATGCAGCTGGCGAAGAAGACTATTCATTGGCTGCAATCGGTTGGGCATCAACTAAGAATTTACCTATTTGGTATATTGTAGAAGATAACAATCTTTCTATTCTTACTGAGAAAAAAGTAAGACGTAATTGGGAGTTATCTAATGTTGCTGGTGCATTTAATATGACTAATTTTAACATTGATGATAACCCACAACACATTTTAAATTGTATCAGTAAACATGATATAACAAAACCTCTATTGATGAATGTAAATACCAATCGTTTGTTTTGGCATGCTGGGGCTGGTATTGATGATCCAAATACATTCGATAGACACAAACAATATATTGAAATGTTTGGTGATGATGTAGTAAAAGAAAGTAATGAAATAGTGAAAGAGGTGTGGTCAAAATGTCTATCACATTAAGAGATACAATTAAAGAAACTGTTAGATATCATTTAACAGAAGAAAAAGGCCTTGCGATGGGTCAATGTCTAACTGCCGTTGGATGGGTTGGTGGTACTTTACCTGAACTATACGAAGAAGATGGTATGGTAGAGATATCGATGGCAGATGTTGCGGGTGGTGGTTTTGCAGTTGGTGCGGCTCTTGCAGGTCGTAGGCCAATGTATGTCATTCGTTATCAAGGTTTTAATTGGTTTAATGCACCAATGATTATTAACTATGCAGCCAAGTCAAAAGAGATTTGGGGTGTACCATGTCCAATGTTTGTTCGTTCTATTGCAATGGAAGGTGGTATTGGTCCTGTTGCAGGTTCATCACATCATGCATTGTATTATAGGATGCCTGGTATTAAAATTGTATCACCAATGACGCCTGGTGAATATACAACTGCATATTTGGATTTTATGAATTCTGATGATGTAGTTTATGTGTCAGAACATCGTGGTGCATATGGTAACACAGAAGAATTACCTAATATCGAATATGATATACCTGATATTGTTTTGTTTCCTATTTCTATTACTAGATTTGCAGCTGTTGAAGCATCAAAAGAATTAGAAAAAGAAGGTTATAAAGTTGCCGTACATCACATTGTTAATATCAAACCTTTTAATCCTACAGATAATGATAGACAAGTTTTGAAAAGAGCTCGATATGGTATTGTTTTAGACGATGACTATGTTGATGGTATTGCAAAGAGTTTGGCATTCGACTTATGTAAAGGCACAGCTTCTGAAATGCATGTCATGGGTTTAAAAGATAAGTCAGCAGGCTTCTATCCACAAGTTGATAATCTACCACCATCTAAAGATGAAATTATTGCCAAAATTAAAGAGATATTAAAATGAGTTCATTACAGTACCGCAAAGAAAGAATGAGTCAGATGGCTCAAACGTGGGGTGCAGAACATGTTAACGAACTATTCATTCGCAAAAGAATACCTAAAAATCTGTATGATGCATTAAGACGTTCTATTGGAATGTATATTGCAAAGGCATTACATTTTGATTATTCGGAACGTGAAGATGTTTTTATGTATCGACTTGATGCACATCGTAATGACAGAACTAATGTAACACCAAATGGTGGTGTTGTTCCTAAAAAAGAATATGCGTTAGAATATAACTTTTATATTCGCAGTTGGTGTAATGTAGTCAAACACTTTATTGAAAATGATCCTAGTTATTTAAAGAAATTTAGATTAACACCAAACATTCGTATTAAGTTTGCAGAAGAATTGGAAGACAATATTGGCCGTGGTCTTGATACAGCTTTGCCACACTCTGATGCATGGGTGGAAGGTCCGTGGGGTATGAACTGTCATCTACCTATTTTTGGTGATACACAAAGAAACTATTTGCATTTCTATAAACTCAAAGATGAATCTACATTTGAAGATAGATTTCTAGAAACATCAGCTGAGTACACAAGTATGCAATGGGTAACTGATTACTATGAAGATGATACTATCATTCCAGAACAACAATATATAAATGTAAGCGACTATGCTTTATTACATAAAACAAAAAGATTACCATATGCAAGTAGTAGAGTATCTATTGACACCACTATTTTTGCTGGTGAACATGATGTGCATCCAGATCGCAAAGGTGAGTATCTAGATTCTGTACCAAACATTGGTGAAGAATTGTATATTGCTTGTTTGCGTAGTGAGAAAGAAAATGTTGTGGATAAAAAAACTGTGTTCAGTCACTATACAAGTGGCTCTCTTAAACATATAACTTTATGATGGTAATTAGTAAAACTCCTTATAGACTATCTCTTTTTGGTGGCGGTACAGATTATCCAGCGTGGTTTGAAAAACATCCTACAAAGATTGTTTCAGCTGCAATGGCACAATACTGTTACATTACTGTAAGAGATGTTCCACCTTTCTTTGATTATAGTACAGTTATTACCTATTCTGAAATAGAAAAGGTAAACTCTCTCAATGTAATTAAACATCCTTCTGCAAGAGAATGCCTACGATACATGGGTGTTGATAAAGGTGTTTCTGTTGTATATGAAGGTGATTTACCTGCACGTTCTGGTATTGGTTCTAGTTCATCGTTTACTGTTGGATTATTGAATGCACTATACACCTTCAAAAACCGACCACTAAGTAAAGATGAGTTAGCAAAAGAAGCTATCTATATTGAACAAAACATTCTAAGAGAGAATGTTGGCATACAAGATCAGATCATGGCTGCACATGGTGGTGTTCGTATTATCGATTGTAGTAATGGTAAAGATTGGACTACTAGTGAGTTTAAGTTATCTACTAGTTATACAAGAGAATTGGAATCACATATCATGCTTGGGTTTTCTGGTGTCAGTCGGCATTCAGAAGTACAATCTAAGAAAAAAGTTGCCAACATTAAAGAAGGCAAATCAACTTCTGAATTAGAAGCAATGGCCGCACTATCAAATATAGCAATAGACTATATGATAGAAGAAAGAGACATGGCAAGTATTGGTCAATTACTATCTTATGGATGGAGATTGAAACGACAACTTGCCGAAGGTGTATCTGAAGAATGGATTGATGAGATATATGATGCCTCTTTAAAGTATGGCTCACTTGGTGGTAAATTAATGGGTGCAGGAGGCGGAGGTTTCTTTTTCTTCTTAGTACCACCGGAGAAACAAGAAAAGTTCAAAGAACAAATGAGTTCTATTAAAGTATGGGTACCTTTTAAATTTGATACAGAGGGTAGTCAAATTATACATTCAAGTTAAGGATTATTATGAGTGAGTATGTTAGTGATAGTTGTGAAATCATTTGTGAAAACAATGATAAGAAAATGATGGTTGATGTGTTAAGTTTTCAAGCTCAAAAATATTTGAGTGTGAGTATCCAAAAGAGTTTGAAGTTGGAAATGAAATGGACTGGTAAACGATTCGAAGGCAAACTATCAGGGTTAGCCTTTAGTAGTAATGGTCCTGCTGTGCAATATATTAAAGAAGGTAGAAAATGAAATACCCATTGATGAGAAACAATATTCTGCGTAGTGAGTTAGATGCAATTATTGAACACCTTAAACAAGATGATCCAATTTTAACTAACGGACCTAATTGCCGTGAGTTTGAAAAAGAATGGTCTCAATGGCTGGGCGTAAAGTATTCCGTATTTGTTAATTCAGGTGCATCGGCAAATCTTTTGTCAATGACTGTTCTTAAAATTAAATATCCACAAGGTGGTGAAGTCATTGTTCCACCATTGACTTGGGTGTCAGATATCGCAACTGTTATTCAATGCGGATTCACTCCGGTGTTTGTTGATATTAACCCACAAACTCTTGCAATGGATACAGATAAAATTATTGGTGCAATTACCGATAAAACTAGAGCTGTGTTTATGACCCACGTTCAAGGATTTGATGGTCTTACCGATACATTGATTAGTAAGTTACATAGTCTAAATATTCCTTTGATTGAAGATGTTTGTGAATCACATGGTGCAACACACAATGGCAAGAAGTTAGGAAGTATTGGTTGGATGTCCAACTTCTCATTCTACTATGCTCATCATATGACTACCATCGAAGGCGGTATGATTTGTACAGATGATGAAGATGTGTATGAAACACTAAGAATGCTTCGTTCACATGGTATGGTTCGTGAAGCTGCTTTAGAAGAAACAAAAGATACATATAAGAGATTAAATCCAGAATTGAATCCAGATTTCATCTTCTTTTACCCATCATATAATGTAAGAAACAACGAAATTGGCGGTATACTTGGACGCAAACAGTTGCCAAATCTTGATAATAATGTTATACTACGCAATAGAAATCATCAAAGATTTTTAGATTCTATTAATGATAAAATTTATCAAACAGATTTTCTAATGGAAGGTTCTAGTAACTATGCGTTCCAAGTTATACTAAAAGAACCTGATAAGGCTTCGGCCGAAAGATTGATGGGTAAACTTAGAGAGAATGGTGTAGAGTTTAGAAGAGGTAGTGCAGGTGGTGGTAATCAAGTAAGACAGCCCTATTTGAAAAACTATGTGAAGAAAGATTATCACCTACAGTTTCCAAATACAGAACATGTACACTTCTTTGGTTTTTATATTGGTAACTTTCCATCTATGCAGTTAACTGAAGTGCATGAGATTTGTGAAATATTAAATAAGGTATAACATGGCGAATATATTAGTGTCAGGCGGTGCAGGATACATTGGATCAACTCTTGTACCAAAACTATTGAATGAAGGACATAATGTAACTGTACTTGATAACTTTATGTATGGTCAAACATCATTGAATCAACTTTGTGCAAATAAACAATTCAATGTTTATAATGGTGATGTTCGTCTTAAACAAGATGTGTTTCCTTTGTTGAAACAAGCAGACGTTATCATTCCATTGGCTGCATATGTTGGCGCACCATTGTGCAATAAAGATCCTATTGGTGCAACATCTACAAACAAAGATGCTATCTTTATGATGATTGATAATCTATCGAAAGAACAGATTGTTATTATGCCAACAACAAATAGCGCATATGGTACAGGCACATATTGTACTGAAGAATCAGCATTAAATCCTATATCTCGTTATGCGATAGATAAAGTAGAAGTAGAGAAACGATTACTTGACCATCCAAATACAATCAGTTATAGATTGGCTACTGTGTTCGGTATGTCGCCTCGTATGCGTATTGATTTGTTGGTGAATGATTTTGTACATCGTGCCGTTAAAGACGGATTCACAATTCTATTTGAAGGTCATTTCAAAAGAAACTATGTTCATGTTGCTGATGTATCAAATGCTTTTATACACGGCCTAAATAATTATGATAACATGAAGAATGAAATATATAATGTAGGTCTTTCTGAAGCAAATATCTCTAAGAAGGAACTATGTGAAGCTATTCAAAAGTATATTCCAACATTTACTTTTATGGAAGCAGAAGTAGGGAAAGATCCGGACCAACGTAACTACATTGTGTCTAACGATAAGATTGAGTCTACTGGATTTAAGACTCAGGTGAGCTTAGATGCTGGTATTCAAGAACTGATTAAAGGTTACAGAATGATTCGTAACACAGTCTATGGTAACATATAACAATCTTAACGGCGGAACACCCTCATTGTATATGAATCACAAACTATTGTCAAGCTGTTTTAAAGGTACATCTTTTAATTGATGCTTGACAAGCTTGCTGAAATAGTGTATATTCTGTATATGAATCGAAAAGATTAACAGAAAGATCCCCATGAGTGAAAAGAAACCTAAACATTACATTAATAACGCCGACTTCTTGGCTGCGTTGGTAGAATACCGCAAGTCATGTGATGAAGCTAAAAAGAATGATAAAGAAGATCCTAGGATACCAAACTACATTGGTGAATGTTTCCTAAAGATTGCAGAACATCTATCACGCAAGCCTAATTTCATTTCATATTCTTTCCGAGATGAAATGATTGCTGATGGTATCGAAAACTGTTTAATGTACTTTCGCAACTTTGATCCAACAAAGAGTAGTAATCCTTTTGCCTACTTTACACAGATTATTTACTTTGCCTTCCTTCGTAGAATTATGAAAGAGAAGAAACAGTTGTATGTTAAGTACAAGGCAACTGAACAGTTTGGTATCTTAGATGAGTATGAAATGTATGAAGATTCCGATGGCCATATGAAACAGTTCCAAATGTATGATAATATTTCCGAATTCATTTTCAACTTTGAAGAAAGTAAACGGAAGAAAAAAGAAGGCAAAGTTAAAGGTCTTGAAAAATTTATTGAAGATATACCAGAATCTACTTGACATTCGAGTTGGTTTGATATATAATCGTAACTTATGAAAATAGCTTTAATTAATGACACCCATTTTGGCGCAAGAGGCGACAATCTAATATTCAATGAATACTTCTTCAAGTTTTGGGATAATATATTCTTTCCATACTTAGCTGAACATAACATTAAAACATGTATACATCTTGGTGATGTTCTTGATCGTAGAAAATTTATCAATCACAAAATTGCAGATGATTTCCAAAATCGATTCATGCGTAGATTTTGGGAAAACAATATTGACACACACATACTGATTGGTAATCACGATACCTATTACAAGAATACCAATAAAGTAAATGCTGTAAACAATCTTTGTACAACATATGATAAAATAAATGAACCTTTTATCTATGAGAATCCAAAGATTGCAACATTTGATGGTGTTGATATTCTTTTAATGCCATGGATATGTGATGACAACTATGACAGAAGTGTACATCTATTAAAGAATGCTGAAGTTAATTTAGTTTTTGGCCATTTTGAAATTGCTGGGTTTGAAATGGATCGTGGCAATGTATGCTTGCAAGGTCTAGATAAGAAAATGTTTGATAGATTTGATATGGTCTTATCTGGTCACTTTCATCACAAATCAAACGATGGAACAATCTTCTATCTTGGCAATCAATATGAAATGACTTGGGCTGATTATAATGACCAAAGAGGTTTTCATATCTTTGATACTGATACAAGAGAGTTGACTTTTATTCCTAATCCATATAAGATGTTTTATAAGATTACATATGATGATACAGTAAATGATTTTGAATTTTGGAAGACATATAACTTCGACCAACATAAAGATAGTTTTGTCAAAGTGGTTGTACTCAATAAACAAAATCCTTATTTGTTTGATACCGTTCTCGATAATTTATATAAAGCTCAAGCAGCAGACATATCAATTGTTGAAGACTTCACAGATAGTTTAATTGAAATGGATCAAGACATTATTGACCAAGCAGAAGACACAATGACTATACTATCTAAGTATATTGATAATTTATCACTTCAAGTTGAACCAGAAAAACTAAAGACCGTTATGCGGGAACTATATGTTGAAGCTTTGAATGTTGAAAGAACTGAATGATTATATTTCGTTATGTACGTTGGAAGAATCTTCTTTCAACCGGAAACTATTTTACTGAAATAAATTTACATAATAACTCTAACACTCTTGTTGTTGGAGAAAACGGTTCGGGTAAGAGTACGATGCTTGATGCATTGTGTTTTGCTTTGTTTGGTAAAGCCTTTCGCAGTATCAATAAGCCGCAACTACTTAATTCAATCAATCAAAAAGATTGTGTTGTTGAAGTTGAATTTGATTCAAACAACAAATCATACAAAGTTATTCGTGGTATCAAACCAAATGTCTTTGAGATTTATTGTGATGGCGAACTTGTCAATCAAGATGCAGCTATAAGAGACTATCAAGAATACCTTGAGAAGTTTGTTCTTAAACTAAATTACAAATCGTTTACTCAAATTGTTATTTTAGGTTCTGCATCATTCACACCATTCATGCAGTTATCTTCCTCTGATAGAAGAGCTATCATTGAAGACTTACTTGATATTCAAATCTTCTCTACAATGAATTCTATTGTTAGAGAAAAGATGGGTATCAATAAAGAAACTATTACTGTAACAAAGTATGATATGGATTTGACACAACAGAAATATGATTTAGAGAAAAAACATATTGATGAAGTAAAACAAAATAATGATGAGAAGGTAAAATCATATGAGAGTGAGATACTTAATAGCAACCAAACCATACAAGCCTTACATGACGAGATTGCTAACGTCACAAGACAAGTTGAGGTCTACTCTACCGATGTGGCACTACAGGTTGAAACTGAGAGTAAAGTCAAGAAGCTTGGAAAACTTGAATCGCAGATTGAAAGCAATCTCTCCAAGTTTCAGAAAGACATTAGTTTCTTTCAACACAATGATGATTGTCCAACGTGTAGGCAGTCCATTGCCACCGAGTTTAAAGAAGGACAGATACAGTCCTTGCAAACAAAAACAACCCAATGCGAGCTTGGACTAAAAGACCTTGAGACTAAGTTATTAGAAGAGCAGGCTAAACTGAATAAGATTGCTGAAACACAAAGATCAATTCAAAAATTACAAATTGAAATTGCAACTAAGAGTACAACAATCAATGAAGTCAATAAGTATATTTCTAAAATACAGAAAGAAGTTGCGGCATTGAAAGAGACAAAAGGTTCAACACAGCAACAAGAGATACAGCTGCAAGAACTCGCAAGTCTGTTGAAACAACTAGAATCAGACTTAAAAGTATTAATAGAAGAAAAGACATATTACGAAACAGCCTCTGGTTTATTAAAAGACACAGGTATTAAAACGAAAATCATTCGTCAGTATTTACCAGTAATCAATAAACTAGTAAACAAATATTTATCATCGTTAGATTTCTTTGTTAACTTTAATCTTGATGAATCATTTAAAGAAACTATCAAGTCTCGCCATCGTGATGATTTCTCTTATCATAACTTTTCTGAAGGTGAGAAACAACGTATTGATATGGCATTGATGTTGACATGGCGTGCTGTTGCGAAGTTAAAGAACTCTGCAAATACTAATCTGTTAATACTTGATGAGACATTTGATTCAAGCCTAGATACTAATGGCACAGAAGAACTGATGAAGATACTTCACATGCTTGATGGTGTTAATTTGTTTGTTATATCACACAAAGGTGATATTCTACAAGATAAGTTTTTGAATGTGATTAAGTTTGGTAAAGAAAAGAATTTTTCGAGGATATTAAAATGAGTAACGAAAT
>Ga0209596_1002270_pt1 | contig 15898 bp, 11 predicted proteins | sample M_130807_MF_Meta_FD_187314 | JGI IMG/M metagenome (GOLD analysis project Ga0209596, IMG submission 187314) | Freshwater microbial communities from Lake Montjoie, Canada to study carbon cycling - M_130807_MF_MetaG (SPAdes) (version 2) | ecosystem: Environmental > Aquatic > Freshwater > Lake... | reverse complement strand
GGTCATCGCAGCAAACGTCGCTAGGTTGTGCTTCTTGCCCGGCTTGAGTGATTTTGTCCGGTCCATCGCGGCTGCGCTGTGCTGGATGGCGAGATGGACCGCGTAGTGCGAGACCTGCAAATAAAACGGCCGCGCCTCCTGCACCTGTTGCTCAAGAAACGCGCACGCGCGATCGGTGACACTTACGACGCGCTTGGGGTCCAGGTGGAGGACGTCATCCCCGGCATCGCGGCCGCTACCGGTCGCGTTGCTCGTAAGCCCGTCGCTCACATCATAGCCCTGATCGGCAGGGCTCACGTTGTCGTAGCGATGATCCCATTTACCGAAATGCGCGGCGCGGTAGCTCGGGTCCGCAGCCTTGAGCATGCGCGGAATGTTCAACTGCTGCCGGTAGACGGCGGGCCAACCCTCGCGGTCGGCTTGATACTCATGCCGCGCGGGCGTTTGCGAAACTTGCAGACTCCGCCGCGTGGGGCAGCAAAACGGCGCGGGAGAGTAGCCGCTCGAGAAGATCATCCCCTGGGCCGCGAGTCGCTCGATGTTCGGCGTGCGGAAATAGTCGCTCGCCGTCTCGGGGTTGCCCGGAATCATGCGCTGCGACGTGCCCACCCAGCTCTGATCGTCAGAGAGGATGACGATGAAGTTGGGCTTGGATGGCTTCGCCGCCGCGGCCGCCTGCAGCGCGACGCAAGGAGCCAAACAAACAATCAGGAAAGGGAGAACGCGGGATTTCATGAAGGAAGGTCGTCGTCGGCCCACAGACCGTGGGATGGACGGGAGACAGGAAGAATGAATTTCGGAGACGGTTGTGCGGCGCACGGCACGCCTTGCCAAATGAATTTCCAGTTTCCATGTCACCCGATTCCACTACGGTCCGCCTGCCCCTCACCTCAACTGTCCCCGGTCCCGTCCCCCACTCCACACCTTTCCCATGCCTGCTTCCCTCCGCCGTTCGCTCCTGATCGCCGCCGCATTCGCGTGCGTGGTCGCACGGGCTTTTTCCGCCGATGCCACCACGGCCAAGCGCCCCAACGTCCTCTTCATCGCCGTCGACGATCTCAATCACTGGGTCGGCTATCTCGGACGCAATCCACAGACCAAGACGCCCAACATCGACCGACTCGCGCGCATGGGCGTCGCGTTTCGCCACGCCTATTGCGCCGTCCCCGCCTGCGAACCGGCCCGCGGCGCGTTGATGGGCGGACAACGGCCTTGGACTACGGGGCTCTACTACAATGGCGACAAGTGGAAGACGCTCTTGCCCGAGGGCCAGGGCCTCACGAAGCAGTTCCTCAAAGCGGGCTATCGCGTCTCTGGCGCGGGGAAGATCTATCACAGCGACCAATATTTCCCCTCGGAGTGGAGCGAGTACATGGACTCGACCGGTCTGTCCGCGCAAGGCAAGGGCGTGACCAAGGACGAGGGTTTTCACGAACCCGTCCGAGCCGATCTCAAGGACGAGGACATCATGGACTGGCAGACGGTGAACTACTCGATCGAGCGCCTGACAAATCCGTCGAGCCAGCCGTTCTTCATCGCCTGCGGCCTGCACAAACCGCACCTGCCGTTCACGGTGCCGCGCAAGTATTACGAGCAGTTTCCCCTCGAGACCATCCAGCTCCCGCCCTACAAAAAAGACGACCTCGACGACATTCCCGACGGCGGAAAAAAAATGGCCAAAGCGGGACAGGACCACGCGCGCTTCGTGCGCGACGGCAATTGGAAGAACGCCATCCAATCGTATCTCGCGACCATCGCCTACACGGACATGAACATCGGCCGCTTGCTCGACGCCTACGACCGGAGTCCGCAGCGCGACAACACCATCATCGTATTTTGGGGCGACCACGGCTGGTCACTCGGCGAAAAAGATCACTGGAGGAAATTCGCGCTCTGGGAGGAGCCCACGCGCGCGCCGTTCATCATCGTCGCGCCAGGTGTCACCCGTGCCGGTGGGATGTCGGATCGCACCGTGGATTTCATGAGCATCTATCCAACACTCTGCGAACTCGCCGGCCTCCCCATTCCCGCACACGTCGAGGGCCCGAGCATCGTCCCGCTGTTGCGCGATCCGCAAGCCGCGTGGGATCGCCCCGCGATCACGACCCACGGTTTCAAGAATCACACGGTGCGCACCGAGCAATGGCGCTACATCCGCTACGCCGACGGCGGCGAAGAACTCTACGACGAAGTCAAAGACCCGTATGAATGGACCAATCTCGCCGGCAAGCCCGAGCATGCCCGCACCAAGGCCGAACTCGCGAAATGGTTGCCCGAAAAAAATGCACCGCACAAAGGAGCCGGCGGCCCCGGCGACGAGGACGACCCCAAGCCGGCCCGCCAGGGGAAGAAAAAAGTGAATAAGTAACGTTACCCGTCCCGCCCTTCACCCCGATCCGTCAACCGCGCCCCGCCCACGCCCGCCCCACCCCCCACTATTATGCCAGCACACCTTCGCCGAGCCGTCGTCATCACCGTCGCCCTGATCTCCTTCTCTGCACGCGCCCCTGCCGCCGACGCCGCGACCGCCAAGCGGCCCAACATTCTCTTCATTTTCGCCGACGACGAATCCTACAAGACCATCGGCTGCTATGGGGCCGGACCCGACTGGATCAAGACGCCGAACATCGACGCCCTCGCGCAACGGGGCGTGCGCTTCGAGCGCAGCTACCTCGGAGCGTGGTGCATGCCGTCGCGCGCTTCGCTGCTCACGGGGCGACTGCAACACGGCGTCATGAGCATGACGATGGCCGGCCAGTATCCGGGCAGCCGTTACGATCCGGCACAGACGCCGTTCGTGCCGGCGCAGTTTCGGAAGCAGGGCTACCACACCGCCCAAATCGGCAAGTGGCACACCGGCACCGACACGGGCTTTGGCCGCGATTGGGATTACCAAATCGTCTGGAACCGGCCCGGCCATCCGGAGAACGCCGGCAATTATTATGCCGATCAGATCCTGACCTTCAACGGCGTGGATCGCCTGACGAAGGGTTACTCCACCGACAACTACACCGACTGGGCGGTCGACTACATCAAAGGCCAGCACCGCGATCCCAACAAACCGTGGTATCTGTGGTTATGCTACGGCGCGATCCACGGTCCAACGACGCCGGCGGCCCGCCACCAGGGGAAATTTGCCGGCCAGAGCGCCCCCCTCCCCGCAGACATCATCGGACCGTGGCCCGACAAACCCGCTTATCTGGAGAACGTCAAAGCGTGGACGCTGGGAAAAAACGGCCGGCCTGCAATGGCCGACAAACCGAAGAAGGCCGGCAACTACGACTCGCTCTTCCCCGGTTTGTCCTACGACTCCTGGATTCAGCAAGTGAACGAGTGCATGCTCTCAGTCGACGAAGGCGTGGGCCGCGTGCTCGCCGCGCTCAAAGCTTCCGGCCAACTCGAAAACACCCTCGTCGTCTACGCCGCCGATCAGGGCTACGGTCTCGGCGAACACGGCTTTAACCAGAAGATCGCCCCCTACGATTCCACCATTGCATCGCCGCTCATCATCTCGTGGCCCGGCAAGATTCCCACCGGCGCAGTGACGAAGCATGCCGTCAACGCGCCCGACCTCGTGGACTTTTTCTGCCGCACCGCCGGCGTCACCTTGCCGTGGAAAACCCACGGCCGCGACATCCGCCCACTCCTCGCGAATCCCCGCACCACCGACTGGAACTCACCGACGCTGATGACGCACACATCCCGCAACTACGGCGCCGAAACCGACGTGATCCCGACCGACGGCAGTCTCACGTCGACGGGCGGCGTCCCGTGGTATGCGTTGCTCCGCGATGGCCCCTACAAATACGTGCGCAACCTCGTCGCCGGCGAAACCGAGGAACTCTACGATTTGGATACCGATCCCGAGGAACTGAAAAATCTCGCCGCGCTCCCCGCCCACGCCGCACGCCTGCGCGACCTGCGCGCCAAGACCATTGTCGAGCTGCGGCGCACCGACGCGAAATTCTTCGACCGGATGCCGCCCACCAAGGCCGAGCTGACGTCGCGTCAATAAACGAGACTGTTTACCGCTAGGAAATCACCCGGCGCGACCGCGCTGGCCCAGCCCGCGCAGCAACCTTTTTACCTGCCGAAGCAGCCGGCGTCGGGAAAAATTCCGTGCATCCTCGTCGTGCCGGGCGGGGTCGGCGCAGCGGCGACCCATCGCGCTCTGCGCACCACGCCGAACGCAGCCGAACCATCGGCCGCCTTGCCCTCCCTCCGGATTATCGTCCACCGTCCCCCGGCCTCGTCCCGCCCCGTCCCGCCGCCATTTCCCCTATGTACACTCCCCGCCTCATCCCCGCGCTCCGCGTTGCCCTTTTTCTCTGCTGCGCTTTCGCGCTTTCCGTCCGCGCCGCGACGCCCACCCCACCCAACATCGTTCTGATCTTCATCGACGACTTGGGCTATGGCGACATCGGTCCCTTTGGCTCCACGCTTAATCGCACGCCGCACCTCGACCGCATGGCGCGCGAGGGCATGAAGCTCACCAGTTTCTATGCGGCTCCGGTGTGCTCGGTATCCCGCGCGCAGGTGAACACCGGCAGCTACGGCGCCCGCGTTTCGATCCCCGGGGTCTTTCCTCCCGGCAGCAAAAACGGCATCAGTGCCTCCGAGCACACCGTCGCCGAACTCCTGCGCGCGAGGGGCTACGCCACGATGTGCATCGGCAAGTGGCACCTCGGCGATCAACCGGATTTCCTGCCGACCCGTCACGGTTACGATCACTATTTCGGGCTGCCCTATTCCAACGACATGCAGCGTCCCTCCGCGAAGTCCGGCACGGCAGTCGTCCCGTTGATGCGCGATGAGCACGTCATCGAATTGCTGGCCGGCGACGACCAAGATCGCCTCACCGAGCGCTACACCGATGAGGCGGTGAAATTCATCCGCGACCAGCGCACGCGCCCTTTCTTTCTCTACCTGCCGCACACCGCCGTGCACGTACCCATCCATCCCGGCGAAAAATTCCGGGGGCGCTCAGCCAACGGCCGCTTGGGCGACTGGGTCGAAGAAGTGGATGGGAGCGTCGGCCGCGTGCTCGCCACCTTGCGCGAACTCAAACTCGACACGAACACGCTCGTGATTTTCACGAGCGACAACGGCCCGTGGTTGCCCAAAGGCGCCGACGCCGGAAGCGCCGGACCCTTGCGCGACGGCAAGGGCTCGACGTGGGAAGGTGGCGTGCGTGTGCCCACGGTCGCTTGGTGGCCCGGCCGGATCGCACCCGCCAGCACCTGCGACGCCGTCGCCGGCAATATCGATTTCCTCCCCACCTTCGTGACGCTCGCTGGCGGCACCGTGCCGACGGACCGGAAGATCGACGGCCGCGATTTCTCGCCCCTGATATTCGGACAATCAAACGTCTCCGCGCGCGAGGCCCACTACTACTATCGCGGCTACAAACTCGAAGCCGTGCGCTCCGGTCCGTGGAAGCTCGCACTCGGCCCCCAGATCGAGCGGCTCAAGGACGGCGCATCCTCGGCCGACGCCACCGCGCCCGGCCTGCGCCTCTACAACCTTGACGCTGAGATTGGCGAGCGGACCAACGTCGCCGCCCAAAATCCCGCGGTCGTTCAGCGGCTGCAGGCGCTCGCTCAGCACATGGCTGCCGACATCGGCGACGGCCAACCCGGCCCCGGCGTCCGCCCCGCCGGCCTCGTTGAAAACCCTCAGCTCCTCTACGCCTCCATCGACACCCCGAAACAAAAGAAGGCGAAAAAGAAGTGAGCCTCTTGCGATCACCTCTGGTTTACGCTGGGGTTTCCTCCCGCCAATGCGACCACCCCACTCTCCGCCAACCATGAAAACCCTTCGCCTGCTCGCCGTCGCCCTCCCGCTGCTTCTCTCCGGCTTCCTCTCCGCCGCCGCTTTCGGCGCGACGACCGCCCAGCCCAACGTCCTCTTCATCCTCTGCGACGACCTGCGCCCAGAGGCCGTCGGCGCGTATGGCTCCGCGCACGTGAAGACACCCCACATCGATGCGCTCGCGCAGTCGGGCGTGAAGTTCGCCAACACGTTTTGCACGACCTCCCTCTGCTCGCCGAGCCGCGCCAGCATTCTCACCGGCCTCTACGCCCATCGCCACGGCGTCCGCGACAACTTCACCGAACTCCCCGCCACGCTTCCGCACTGGCCCGGACGCCTCCGTGAGAGCGGCTATACCACGGCCTACATCGGCAAATGGCATATGGGCGAAAATAACGACGCGCCTCGCTCCGGCTTCGACTGGTTCGTCACCCACAAGGGCCAGGGGAAATACTTCGATACCGAGTGGCGCGTGAACGGCCTGCGCAACGAAACGCCCAAGGGCTACTACACTCACGTCGTCACCGATTACGCCCTCGACTGGCTCAAGACCCGCACCTCCGCCGCTCCGGGGAAACCGTGGGCGCTCTGCATCGGCCAAAAGGCTCCGCACTCGTTCTATTTTCCCGAAGAGAAATACGCGCATAGTTTTGATCACGTGACGGTGCCGTATCCCGCGAGCGCGACGGCGCTCGACGGCAAACCCGACTGGATCCGCCAGCGCCTCACCACCTGGCACGGCATTTACGGTCCGCTCTTCGAATGGCGCAAAAAATTTCCTGACACCCGCCCTGAGGCCGTCGTCGATTTTCAAGCCATGGTCCGCGCCTACTGGGGCACCGTGCTCAGCGTCGACGATAGCGTGGGCCGCCTCGTCGCCCACCTGAAAGCCACCGGCCAATACGACAACACCGTCATCGTCTTCATGGGCGACAACGGCCTCCTCGAAGGCGAACACGGCATGGTCGACAAGCGCACCATGCACGAGCCGAGCATCCGCATTCCCCTCATCGTCCGCGGCCCCGGCCTGCCCGCCGGCCGCACCGTCACCGGCCAAGTCCTCGCGATGGACCTCGCGCCCAGCCTCCTCGATCTCTGCGGCGCACCCGCCCTCGCCAACCTCCAAGGCCGCTCGTGGCGCGCCCTCGCCAACGGCCGCGACCCCGCGTGGCGCACCGCCTGGTTCTACGAATACAACTACGAGAAACAATTTCCCTACACGCCGAACATCCGCGGCGTCCGCACCGATGACTGGAAATTCATGCATTACCCGCACGGCGACGGCTCACCCGACAAACACCTGCCCGAACTCTACGACTTAAAGGAGGACCCCAAGGAGCTCCGCAACCTCGCCGCCAACCCGAAATTTTCCGCCCAGCGCCACGATCTCGAAGCGCAACTCGCCACCCTCCTCGCCGGTGCCGGACTCACCCCCGACAAAGACAAGATGCCGCTCGACGAAGGCGTGAAATCCGAGCTCCCCGACGCAAAAATCCGCTGAGCCCGCTCACACCACCCTTCACCTCCCCTCATGCACCTCCGCTGCCTGCTCCCCCTCGCCCTCGCTCTCCTGCTCCCCCCCTCCGCTGCGGCCGCCGCCGCTGAACCGACTTCCCGCCCCCACATCATCCTCGTCATGGCCGACGACATGGGCTGGGGCGAGACCAGCTACAACGGGCACCCCATCCTCAAGACTCCCCACCTCGACGCGATGGCCGCCGCCGGTCTCCGCTTCGACCGCTTCTACGCCGGCGCCCCGAATTGCTCGCCGACCCGCTCCACCGTCATGACCGGGCGCAACAACGACCGCGCGGGCGTCGAAAACCACGGCTACGCGCTCCGCCGCCAAGAAAAAACGCTGCCTCGCGCCCTCCGCGACGCCGGCTACGCCACCGCGCATTTTGGCAAATGGCACCTCAACGGTTTCCGCGGCCCCGGCGCTCCCGTCCTCGCCACCGACGATCATAACCCCGGTGAATTCGGTTTCGACGAGTGGCTCTCCGCCACGAATTTCTTCGACCGCAACCCGCTCCTCAGCCGCCGCGGAAAATTTGAAGAATTCAAAGGGGATTCGTCCGAAATCATCGTCGCCGAAGCCCTCAAATTCCTCACCCAACACCGCGCCGGCCCCAAACCCACCTTCACGGTCATTTGGTATGGCTCACCGCACGCACCCTTCGATGCCGACGAGCCCGACCGCGCCCCCTTTGGTTCCCTCAACAAACTCTCTCAGCACCACTACGGCGAACTCGTCGCCCTCGACCGCAGCGTCGGCACGCTCCGCCGCGGCCTCCGCGACCTCGGTCTCGCCGACAACACCCTGCTCTGGTTTTGCAGCGACAATGGTGGCCTCCCCGAAATCTCTCCCTCCACCGTTGGAAATCTCCGCGGCTTCAAGAACACCGTTTACGAAGGCGGCCTGCGTGTCCCCGGCATTATCGAGTGGCCCGCCGTCATCAAGCAGCCGCGTATCACCCAATACCCAGCAGGCACCATCGATATTTTCCCGACGCTCGCCGACGTCCTCGGGCTTCCGTCCACCGTGCTGCTCACGCCAGTCGACGGCTCGAGCCTCCGTCCGCTTTTCACGTCCGAACTCCCGACCCGCGTCAAACCGCTCGCCTTCCATCACCAACGCCGCGCCGCCTGGATCGACAATCGCTACAAACTGATTCAGCCGAATCTCGCTGAGGAAAAATTCGAGCTCTACGACCTCGTCAGCGATCCCGCCGAGTCGCATGACCTCGCCGCCACCCAACCGGAAATCTTCGCGCGCCTGCGCACCGCCCTCGTCGCGTGGAACGTCTCCATCGCCGCGAGCGTCGCCGGCCAAGATTATCCCGAACGGAAAGTCAGCCCGAGCGAGCCGCTCTCCCGCGACTGGGCCACAGCCCCCGAGTATCAGTCCCACCTCCCGCAACTCGCCACCCGCCCCGAATACCAATCCGCCCTCGCGCCCAAAGCCGGTAAGAAAAAGAAACAGTAGCGCCCGCCGGAAACGCCGCTCGTTCTCATCGATCCATCGCAACCGTCCGGTCAATGTTGCCCACCGCCTTGACCGGCCGCGCGAACGAGGAAACGTGCGCGATGATTATCGTGCTCCGAAATATCCCGCAGCGGGTCCTCGCGCTCATCCTTACTCCGCTACTCGCCAGTTCGGCACCCGCAGCCCTCGCCGCCCTCCAGAAGCCCCCAGCACCTGCCGTGACACTTTTTGAATTTTCCGGTTCGGCCAATGAACCCGCGTGGATCGCCGTGAACGACGGCGTCATGGGCGGCGTCTCCCGCGGCGGCGCGAAACTCATCGACGGCAGCCTGCACTTTCGCGGCGTTCTCTCGCTCGAAAACAACGGTGGGTTTTCGTCGATCCGCTCCGCCGGGCCGACGCGCGATTTGAGCGCGGCGAAAGCCATCGTGCTCCGCGTCAAGGGCGACGGTCGCACCTACCGTCTCCAACTCGGCACGAACGCGGAGTTCCGCCGATCCCGTATTTCCTACCAGACAGAATTCCCCACGAAGCGCGGCGAATGGACCGAAGTCACCGTGCCCCTCGCCACCCTCGTCCCACAGTTCCGCGGGCAGAAGCTTTCGGGCCCGCCCTTGGATCGCGCCCGCATCGAAGAAATCGGCCTCTCCCTCTCCGACGGCAACCCCGGAGCGTTCGCCCTCGAGGTCGATTGGATTCGGGCCGAATGATCGGCCCGCAGCACCCGCCCCGCCGACCGGCTACGCACCCTTACGGCCGCTCGCGAGCACGCTGACCTCAAACCCGAACCTTCAGCCCCTGTGCCACCGCGAGCCGTTTCTGATTCGCATCAAACGTCAGAAATTCCTCCGCCCCCAGGTGCAGCGCCGTCGCGACGTGCATGATATCGACCAACCGATGCCCGCCGCTCTCCGTAAAGCGAGCGCTCAATGCCTCCGCTCGCTGGTGGACATCCGACCAGTCGACCGAGACCATCTGCAACACCTGCGTCGCGAGGTCCGTCTGCAGATGCCGCAACATGAGGTGCGTCTCGGTCCGGGGAAACCCCTTTCCCCGTTCGTGATCATGCAGCCGTGCCTGAAACCGCAACGACTGGCGAAACTCCAAAAGCAAGAAGCTGGAGACTCGCAACGGCGCAGTCCGCGCCACCATGAACGCATCCGCCCGGTCCGAGTGCGCCTGGGTGCGATACACCGCACAAAGGAACGATGTATCGGGAAACGCACTCACCCGAGGTCGCCCTCGAGTTCCGCCTCACGCATCGCCTTCACTTCCGCCGCGCTGAATATCCGGGTTCCCCAGATCGCTTTCCGCCGCGCCGCAAAATCCGGCATCTTAAACGCCTTGCCCTTCCCCTTCGGCAACGCCGTCAGCAGCGCCACCGGCTCCCCGCGTTTCTCGATCCGCACCGACTCCCCGTCGCCCAGCCAGGCCTCGAGCTTGGAGAAATTGTTGCGCAGGTCGCGAACGGTGGCGGTTTTCATGTGGACATAACGTGTTCACATCGACCGCGTGTCAATTTTCAAGCCGGCTCCGGCTGCTCGGATTTACCCTGCTGAAAACGTAATGCCGTGTGGTTTCCCCCATCTCGATGCGGGCTCCGCGATCCCCGCTTGCTCGTTGCTGAGCGGAGCCGCTCTCAAGCCCACGTGGGGTGCACCCGTCGTGCACCCGTCAACGTTCGCCCGGAAAATTCGCACCTGAATATCGTCACAGATATCCTGACACCCGGCTGGAACTACGGTGAGAGCACTTACCACCTCCGATCCATTCCATCCCCCCATTCCTTTGCGAAGAAGAACCACTCCGCCTCTCCACGGCGTCCTTAGCGCGCTGCCCTTACGATCGTTTCTCGGCGCCTCCTGAGAGTGGCGAGGGAATGCGGGCCAAGGAAAGGAGCGGCAGGGCTGTTTACGGGACGAAAAAACGGAGCCGAGATGCGTGCTCCGCCCGGTCAACGCTGCGTGGTTTTGGCCGGAAGCGGCGGGTGCGACTTCAGCAGATTTTCAAACCAATACAGTCCGCTGCGCCCGGCCACCACGAGGTCGAGATCGCCGTCGCCATCGAGGTCGATCGCGCGCGGATCCAGACCGATGCCCGCCGGACCGCCCTTTGGCATAATCTCAAAGCGGTGAAATTTCCCGTCGGCCTGGTTGAATTCGTAACGATACAGCACCTGCGGATCGAGCGCGCCGGGGTCGCGGAGCTCGTGCGCGCGGTAGCGTTTTCCGTTCACAAACTCGGGGATGCCATTGTTGTCCAGATCCACCCAGAGGGGGCTGTGGCCTACCGACCACGAGTCGTCGATGAGGTGCTTTTTCCACGTGCGCTTTCCGTTTTCCTTCGTCTGCTCCAACCAAAAAACGCCGTAGTCGTGGCCCATTGCGTAAACCAGATCGGCGTCGCCGTCGCCATCCACGTCGGCGACGATCACGGGAATCGACGCCTGGCCGAGTTCAAACTCGGGGTGCCAGATCCACTCGCCTGTCCGGCGATCGACGGGCGCTTCGAGCCAGCCGTTGGGACCGATGATGTCGCCGCGGCCGTCGCCATTGATATCGCCGAACCCGCCGCCGTGGCCGGAGGAGGCGACGGGGAGGTTGTGACGGACCCATTTCGGTTCGGCTTTCGGCGCGGCGGGCAGCAACTCCCACCACGCGGAAAAATTGCCGCCGCGCGGCAGCAGGTCGAGCTGGCCATCGCCGTCGATGTCGTAGAGCCGGCCCGTCTCCATGGCGCCGGGTTCGGCGATCAGGTGTTTCTTCCATTCGCCGAGACCGGGGCCGGGATGCTCGACCCAAAAGATGGAACGGCTGCGCCAGTTGACGTTGATCAGATCGGTCCAGCCGTCGCGATTTACGTCCATCTCGAGGTGAGAGTACCCGTCCCAGTTCGGTGGCACGCCAAGTTTTTCGACGTCGCGGACAAAGTGTTGTTTCCACGTCGGCGCCTCATACCAGAACCCGCCGCACACGATGTCGAGTTTGCCATCGCGATTGACGTCCATCACCGAGCACGCCTCGAACGTCGAGTCGGCGTTGATGGTGTGGAGGCGGAACGGCAGGTCGGCCGACCAGAGCGGAGCGGTGAAGGCGAAAACGAGCGCGCCGACGAACGCCAAGATTTTTAGCCGGAGTTGGGGGCGGGGCATTAACGAAAACGGTAATTTCGGCGCAACGGCGGACAAGCTCAATGCCGAGCGCACGGTTTCCAGTAAAGCGGCGTGGCCCGGGGATTTTGCCTACATCCAAAAACACGGGCGAGACGCCCCGACTACCGTTCAGTGCGCTGCACCGGCCTCGACGGGACGACCGGGGATCACGACGCGCCAGGGACGACCACGGGATCAACCGCCACGCCTTCGGACCTTAACCGCTGAAGTTTGTAGGTGAGCGCGCGGCGGCTGATGGCCAACTCCTTCGCGGTCTCGGTCCGGTTGTAGTTGTTTTTCCGGAGCGCATGCAGAATCGCTTCGCGTTCGATCTGCTCTAGACGCTGCGCCTCGGCGGGGGCGAGCGCAGGCACGGCCACGTGGGCGACAATTCGCGCCGGCAAGTGCTCCGGCAGCACGATTTCCCCGCGAGAAAGCAGCGCCGCCCGCTCCATCGCATTGCGCAACTCACGCACATTGCCCGGCCACCGATAGTTCAGCAAACAGGCCGCGACCGAAGCCGAGAAGCGTGATTTCTGCCGAGAAAACAGCCCAATGAAATACGTGGCCAACGGGATAATATCTTCCGCGCGCTCACGTAACGGCGGGAGGTGAATCTCCATTACATTCAGCCGGTAAAACAGGTCCTCACGAAATTGTCCGGCGGCGATCTGCGCCTCCAGATCGCGGTTGGTGGCCGCGAGGACGCGCGCGTTAGTGTGAAAATCCCGCCCCGAACCAATCCGGTGAAATGAACCATCATGGATCACGCGCAGCAATTTGGCCTGCAGCAGCAACGGCAAGTCACCAATTTCATCCAGAAAAATCGTCCCATGGTTGGCCTCTTCGAAGCGTCCAATCCGCTGTTGGATCGCACCCGTGAAGGCCCCCTTTTCGTGTCCGAAGAGTTCGCTCTCAATGAGGTTTTCCGGAATCGCCGCGCAGTTCACTTTTACGAGCGGCCCAGCGGCCCGCGGGCTCCAGCCGTGGATGACTTCGGCCACGACCTCCTTCCCCACCCCGCTTTCACCCGTGATTAGCACGCGCGTCTCCGAGGGCGCGATCACCGCGGCGTCACGAAAGACGCCCTGGATCAGCGGACTCGCCGCCACCACTCCGACGGGAAGGGTGCTCTCCGTTTTACTGGACAGTGGCGCGACGCCGCGACGCTCAGTCGCGAGCCGCACGGTCGCGATGAGTTCATCGAGATCGATAGGTTTGGCCAAATAATTGACCGCCCCGTCGCGCATGGCGGCGACCGCGCTACGGATATCGGCAAACGCCGTCACGAGGAGCACGGGGAGCGTCGGGTGCTTTTGGCGGACGCGCCGCAAGGTTTCGATCCCGGACATACCCGGCATCCGCACATCGCTAATCATCATCGCGAAGGGCGTCGCGAGCAGCAGCTCCAGCGCGGCTTCCCCCGATGCCGCCGATTGCGTGTGGTAGCCTTGCGCGCGCAAAAACGTTTCGAGGAGACTGCGCTGGCCGCGATCATCGTCGACGATGAGAATGGAGACGGCGGCGGACACGTCGGGCTTCATGCGGCCGGCACGGTGAGGATGAGTCGACTAAACCGAAAGAGCGCACCGTGCGGCACGTTCGCATCGCAGGTCACCTCCCAGTGGTGCGCGGAGGCGATCTGGTGCACGATCGCGAGCCCAAGTCCGACCCCCTTCGGTCGCATCGTCACGTAGGGTTTGAAAATATTAGCCCGTTCCGCAACGGCGACGCCCGGGCCGTCATCGCTGATTTCCAGAACCGCCTCGCGCGGGCCGATCGGCGTCAGCTTGATTTCCACGCGCCCCCCGGGTGCCACGGCCTGCAGCGCATTCAATAGAACGTTGAATAATGCCTGCCTCAGTAACTGTTCATCGGCTTCGACGACCAGAGGAGATTCCAGCGGCACCAGCGTAATATGTTTCTCCTCGATATCGGGCACGAGCGTGCGGGCGACGTCGGCCACCAACCGACGCACCTCGACGGAGCCCAGATGGGCCTCACGCGGCTTCGAGTAGTTGATGAATTCATTCAGCTGCACCGTCACGCGATCGGCCTCCTCGATGATGGTCGACGCATGCTCCTTGAGGTTGGCCGAACTGCCGGCCTGCATCGCGATCATCTGCGCCAGACCACGAATGAGATTGAGCGGATTGCGCGTTTCGTGCGCCAAACCGGCGGCAGCGAAATTCATGCCCTTGAGATGGGTGTTCATCTCCCCCGCTTTGACCAGACGGATCTGCAATTCGGAATTCTTCAGGAGATTACGCCACGCAAGCACCGAGAGCACCGCACCGCCGAGCGCGAGCAAACTGACCAGCGACCGGAGAAGTAAATCACTCTGCACGGTCCGGCGCATTTCCGCTGTGGACATGGAAATCACCAGACTGTGGGCTCCCTGTTTTTGAATCACCGCATCATAGTCCTCTCGCGACATCCAGGAGGGACGACTAAAGAGGGGCCGGGACACCGCAGCGCCCGCAGGCTCTGTCGCGGGGGCCGCGCCGGGCTCAGTCGGCCGCCGCGATGGGGTCGGACGAAATGGGCGCGTGAGCCGTTCATCGGAGACGACGATCGCGGCCGGTGGGCGCACGCCGTCCTCAGTGGCGGCCGCGCCCAGATCCATCAGATTGAGAATCGTCAGCGAGAGCTCACTCCAGAAGACCCCGCGCGCACGGAGCATTTCGGGCGTCAGCTCCACCGCATGGCCGGCGCTCGCGATCGGTTCACCCGTAGCGCCAAGAATCGCAATGGACTCCAATTCATCCGGGCGAATCAGATCTTGCAGCGCGGACTGTAGGCGTTCCTTCGATACCACGATCCCGTTGCGGCGCTGGGAGCGAACCACGACGCCGAGCGTGGAGGTAATGTCCCGCCCACGATTGATCAGCGCCTGGGCGGCGTCACGCTTGAAGCGGACGTGTTCCTCAATCTGCCACCCGCAGATCCCCAAACCGCAACCGATCAGGGTGACGGAAACGACGAGATTGCGCTTTGCAGACGGCCAAATCATGGGGGGAGTGGGCTACACTCAGCCCCAGACCACGCGCCGTTCCAAGCCCGCAATCAGGGGTTGCCGAGGTATTTCTTCATTTCCTCTTTTTCGAATGTCTTTGGAGCCAATTCTAGTTTCGAGCGTTCGTCCTTCGCCATGCCCGACAAATCGTTGGGGTCCATCACCACGTGCGGCGTGAGGAAAATCAGCAATTCCGTCTTCTGATTCTTCTTAATGTTCCGCTTGAAGACATTGCCGATTATCGGGATGTCACCGAGCAGGGGCACCTTGTTTTCCGAATCAATCACCTGAGTGGAAATCAGACCGCCGATCACGACGGTTTGGTCGCTGGGGGTCACGACGACGGTGTCGGCGGAGCGCTTGTCGATCACCGGAGAATTAACCCCCGTCGAGATCGGGACGGTGGTCGCGCTGAGCGACGAGATTTCCGGCGAGACAATCATCTCGACCAAGCCGGCCTGCGTGATGAACGGCGTCACGCGCAAAATGATACCGACATCCTGGTAGGAGACCGTATTGATCGTCGTGTTATTAGTATCGCTGACGCGCGAATTGGTAATGAGGGGAATCGACTGACCGACGAGAATGGTCGCCTGCTGGCTGCTCCGCGTGAGAATCGAGGGCCGCGAGAGAATCTCGGTTTTGTTAACGGAAGAAAGGGCGTGGATCGTCGCATTCACATTTCCACCGAGAATCTTGTAGAACGCACCGTAAGACGTCGGATCGGTCAGTGCGCCGGCGACACCGAACTTGGTGAGGGCGTTGCCTTCGGGGTTGTTCTTAACAGCGAGCCGACCCTCGAAGGAAGCCTCCGCTCCGAGGTCGAGCGCCTTGTCATGCGTGACTTGGAGGAAGACCACATTGATCAGCACCTGCGGCTTCGGCTTATCGAGGCTAGCGATGATGGTCTTGATATTTTCGTTGGTCTCGTCGT
>Ga0209596_1002269_pt1 | contig 15913 bp, 15 predicted proteins | sample M_130807_MF_Meta_FD_187314 | JGI IMG/M metagenome (GOLD analysis project Ga0209596, IMG submission 187314) | Freshwater microbial communities from Lake Montjoie, Canada to study carbon cycling - M_130807_MF_MetaG (SPAdes) (version 2) | ecosystem: Environmental > Aquatic > Freshwater > Lake... | reverse complement strand
TAACAGTCACTTGAGGTTCGCTCTGCTCCCCCTCTGACCGATGGACAATAATCTCTTCGACCGTCGAGAGATATTGCTCTGCACCCTGCACAGCATGAATTCGTGGGCGGGTGCCTCGCGCAGACGCGGCATTCTCGGCAGCTTTCATAATGATCGGTACCTGAATTGATGCAAGATGACGTTGTACACACACAACATTCAGGGTGTTGCACACCTTTCGGTCGAGACTGTGAAACACACACAACTCAAGCCGTGAGAGGTCAGCTTCTTCGCCGACCAGCATCCACGCTCCGCCAGTGCCATGCAGACTGACCGGTACGCCAGATTGTTGAGCAATGGAACCCAATTCAGCGACTGCGCTACCAGAACCTCGCGCGACAGCAAGACTGAGACGAGAATCAGAAAAAAGTGCCCAGCCAGCTGCATGCTCTGGTGAATTCAACAAAAATACTGCATCGACAGGAAGGCCCGCTGTAAGCAACGATGGACGAACAATAAGGTCCATCATTGCTTTCGCAGTTCCTAACGCATCACTCCCGATACGAAACACCACGGTGTTTCCGCCTTTCAGAACACCCGTTGCATCAGCAAATACATTCGGACGACCTTCGAACACAAACCCCAATACTCCGAGTGGTGCTGAGCGTTGCTCTACTGTCCAACCTGTGTGCTTTGTTTGAGAAACAAGAGAATCACGTGACATCGGAACGTCTTTCCACATAAGCAAGGCCGAGATCATGTCACGTCTCATATTTTCTGACAACACCAGTCGCGTTACTGAACGACCCCGTGCACGAGCAGACTCTTCATCACGTTCATTTGCTTCGCGCAGTTTGCTGAACGTGGATTCATCCTCCAGGGCATCAGCTGCTAATTGAAAAAACAAATTGATAGATGTATCGGAAACAGAAGACAATTCTGTGAACGCCAGAGATGCCGCGGTCACGGCATGTTTAACAAGACCAACCACGGCATGGGGTAACCGACGAATTTCTCCGTTAAGAGACAATGCCAGCACTTGGTCGCCCGGCTCCATTGAGTCGGCGAATTCCTGAGAAACCACGGTTCGGTGGCGCCCAATTGCCACCAGATCCCCGGCTCGAAGTCGTTCATCACTTGTCATTGTTCTATTCTGCTGTGTGTGAGTACACAAGACGACAATCCGTTCTATTTCCGACAACTTCTCAGCGGCCGGGATTTCGGCTCCCAGAACCCCATCGCGCATCAAATGGTTAATTTTGCATATCTAGTTGGCGATGCCAACACAAAAGAGTGCCTCCTTGTTGACCCGGCGTACGCGGTTGATGACTTGCTCGGCATTGCTGAGGCCGACGGAATGACAGTGACGGGCGTACTTGCAAGCCACTACCACCCTGACCACGTCGGAGGTTCAATGATGGGCCACACCATCGAGGGAGTCGCAGCCTTACTGGAACGAGTCAGTGTGCCAATTCATGTCAATCGGCATGAAGCACCTTGGGTTCTGAAGACAACTGGGATCTCAGACAAGGACCTAATGGTTCATGATGCAGGAGACATCATTTCTGTTGGCAACGTAGAAGTCGCCTGCGTCCATACGCCTGGTCACACTCCAGGGAGTCAATGCTTCCTTACTAACGGCTGCCTTATTTCTGGAGACACATTATTTCTTGATGGATGTGGGCGCACTGACTTACCCGGATCAAATGTGTCAGACATGTACGACAGTTTGACGCTCTTGGCGTCACTCCCAAATGACACGGTGGTATTACCGGGGCATCAGTATTCAGCGCCGTCAGCGGCACGTCTTTCGGATGTCAAAGAGAACAACTATGTTTTTCGTCCACGCACTCGTGAACAATGGCTAATGATGTTTGGCCACGATTAGTTAGTAAAAGCTGATACAACAACACTTATTGCCGATAGAAACAGCAAAACAATCACCAACGAATTAAACCGTTCTTGCGTGATGTGCCGACGCACTGTATAACCAACGCCAATTGCAATTCCAAGTGCCGGCATTGCAACTGCGACACCAGACAAGTTATTGCTATTTACTTTTCCCGCAGAAGCAAACAGGGCAAGAGCCCCGAGATTAACAATGGCGAACACTGTGTTGATCGTTGCTCGGAACGTTGCAGGATCTAGTCGTCTGGCCTGCATAAGAAAAACCAAAGGTGGACCATTAGTGGACGTCGATGTGGAGAGAAATCCACTCACCATGCCCAATAGCCAATCAAAATGCTGCGAATCATCTTTCAAGTGGAAACCACGAAGAAGCAGCACGGCCGCGCTCACTACGACTATTCCAAGCACAAGTCGCAATCCCGTTTCGGAAACAAAGATAAACGCCATCAGCCCGAAGGGCATCCCTGCATACGAGGCCAAAATGAGTCGTTTAGCGATCGAGCGGTCCACATGCCTGCGATCGATAATGGCCTGAGAAGTAGTCGATATAGAACCAATAATCGTGGCGATGACTACGGCATCACGAGGGCTCACCACCAACGTCATCAGAGGTACGGCCAGAAGAGAGAAGCCAAAGCCGGAAAGAGTCTGAGCAAACGAGGCAAATGCTATGCACCCGGCAATCCATGCCAACTCTCCCCCACTCATCGCAGCAACCCTAGGCTCATCAGACTGCTGAGAGCCGTTTTAGCGGCGTCCAGGGTCCTCAGGTCCCTATCATTCAGGCTTTTGACCTTTACATTTCGTACACTTTGGGAGTGCCCACTTCGACGTCGCCCGTTATGCCCCCGATCAATGGAGGTCGTCTGCTGCAAAGAATTATGGATCTTGCAAGCATCGGCGCAATTGACGGTGGCGGCTGTGCCCGCCTGGCACTGACGGACGAAGATGCCGCGGGCCGAGACCTGGTTGTCGGTTGGATGCATGAATTAGGTCTGACAGTCACAACAGATGTCATAGGAAACGTCATTGGTACTTGGGATGTAGGCAAAGGATCGCCGGTCATGACTGGATCTCATATCGACACAGTTCGTACAGGTGGAAAATACGACGGGAATCTGGGAGTCCTAGCTGGCCTTGAAATAATTGAAACGTTACAAGAGTCCTCATTTGTACCGACACGCCCAATCAGCGTTGGTATTTTTACAAACGAAGAAGGTTCTCGATTTGCGCCTGACATGTTGGGATCTCTTGTGTATGTCGGTGGCCTTGCGATAGAGGAAGCTCTCGACATCGTCGGCATCGACGGAGCACGAGTCGGAGACGAACTAGAACGAATTGGTTACAACGGTGCCACACCGTGTCCTGGCTTTGCACCGCACGCTTTTGTTGAATTACACATCGAACAAGGCCCAGTTTTGGAAAAGACCAATGTCATAATCGGCGCGGTTACTGGCGTGCAAGGAATCAGTTGGCAAGAAGTCACCATTATTGGGCAGTCAAACCATGCAGGCACAACACCTATGAATATGCGTAAAGACCCAAGTTATGTAGCGGCAAAGATTGCGGTGTTCCTTCGAGACTTAGCTGACCGTTATGAAGGACATCAGGTCTGCACTGTAGGAAAAGTCGATCTCTTTCCTAACTTGATAAATGTCATTCCCGCCAAAGCAGTAATGACACTTGACGTTCGCAACACTGACGAAGGCATACTTAAAAAGGCCGAAAAAGAGATCACAGACTTCATCTCATCATTGTCGCAAAGCGAAAGTGTTGAAATTTCTACCCGATATCTGGCACGATTCGAGCCGGTTGTCTTTCATCCACAAGTTATTGAAATTGTTGAGAAGGTGTCCGTTTCCCACGCGGCGTCAGTTGTTCGCATGCCAAGCGGTGCTGGACACGACGCACAGATGTTTGCGCGTGTTTGTCCATCAGCCATGGTCTTTGTGCCAAGCGTTGAAGGCATCAGCCATAACCCAGCCGAATTTACCGCTCCGGAAGATCTGGTGATGGGTACCAACATCTTGCTTCAAGTACTTATCGAACTCTCTCAAATAGAGGTATTCGACTCATGACTCGAATTGTTACCATCGGTGCTGCACAACTGGGCCCCATCCAGCGTGAGCACACGCGTGAACAAGTGGTAACACGCCTTATCGCGTTACTTCGCCAGGCCCACTCAGCCGGCTGTGATCTTGTGGTCTTTCCCGAACTAGCTCTGACCACATTTTTTCCACGCTGGTTCGTTGAAAACATCTCTGAAACAGATCATTATTACGAAACAGAAATGCCATCACCCGTAACGTCTCCGCTTTTCAAAGAAGCGAAAAAATTGGGCATCGGTTTCTGTCTCGGTTATGCAGAACTGACAAACAACGGCGAACGCTTCAACACGCAGATTCTTGTCGAGAAAGATGGCACCGTTATAGCAAAGTATCGCAAGGTACATATTCCTGGTCATGAAGAGCATGAACCTGATCGTGCTTTCCAACATGCAGAGCGTTATTACTTCACACCATCAAATGAGGGCTTCGGAGTCTGGAATGCATTTGGTTCACGCGTTGGGATGATGATCTGTAATGACCGTCGTTGGCCAGAGTCGTACCGCGTCATGGGTCTCCAGGGTGTTGAACTTATTTTGTGTGGATACAACACACCAATTCATTACATCCCAGATCCGAGTCAAGACATATTGCAGGGTTTTCACAACGCACTCGTTATGCAGTCGGGCGCCTACCAAAATGGAACCTGGGTCGTCGGCGTAGCGAAAGCTGGCGTTGAAGAAGGTGTCGATTCTCTTGGTCAAAGCATGATTGTTGCACCGTCGGGGCAGATTGTTGCCCAAGCTTTGACCACTAATGATGAACTGCTTGTCGCCCATTGCGATATGGATTGGTGCCAGAAGTACACAAAAACTCTTTTCGACTTTGACAAATATCGCAGACCTGAGGTGTATACGCGCATCACTGCCCAACGCGGAGTGGAACTGGATTAACAATGTCCTTTGAGACTCGAGCGATGGTCTGTGCACACCATCATTTGTATTCATCTCTTGCACGAGGCATGCCGGCACCTGCCGTGACGCCACATTCATTTCTTTCACTACTAGAAAACGTATGGTGGAAATTAGATGTTGCCCTTGACCTTGACACGTTGTATTGGTCTGCGGCTCTTGGTGCTGCAGAGGCTCTCTGCAGCGGAACGACCGCGATCATCGACCATCACGAATCACCGCTGGCGATAGACGGCAGCCTGGATGTCATTGCCGATGCATGTTCGATGATTGGGGTCAAGACGAATTTGTCGTACGGCATTACGGATCGTTGGGATGGGACAACCTTGCATTCGAAAGTGAGCCCACTATCTCCCATGACAGACGGTGCAGCGCGAGGTCTTCGCGAAAACGAACGTTTCCTTCAATCTGGTGGTCGCGGAATGGTGGGTGTGCATGCCTCCTTTACATGTTCGGATGAGACTCTTGATCGCGCTTCATCGTTGGCAGAGTCAATGAATACAGGCGTGCATATTCATGTTGCTGAGGGGATCGACGACAAAGAAGCGGGTGCTCGACTTCAGAATCGAGCCAAGGACAACTGGCTGTTAGTCCATGCAGTGCACCTTGATCGTCAGCTTGCTGGAACTATCGTTCACAATCCGCGTTCAAATATGAACAACGCTGTCGGATATGCGAATCCTCTTCGGTTCTCGAATGATGTCGCTCTCGGAACAGATGGTATCGGTGCTGACATGTTGGAAGAAGCGCGATTGGCATACGTTCGTTTGCGCGAGTTTGATGTGATGCAATCACCAGACACTGTGTGGGAGTGGTTACATACAGCGGAAAAGTTCTTCCCTGACATAGTTAACGACACCGTTACATGGTCTTACGACAAAGTAGATAGCCCATGGCATGTCGCGTTTACACCAGGTATCAGGTGTGTTGATGTTCATGTTGATGGACAATTAGTTGTCAAGAATGGATCTCCCACACAATTCGATATGACTGAAATTAGAACCAAAGCTTCTGAAGCAGCCGCCAAGCTCCATAAGAAACTTGCCTTGACGTAGCCATGCCAGTATTTATTCCCTCTTCTCTTACAGACGCCACACGGCTGCTCTCAAATAATCCAACCGCGCATCTCGTAACTGGCGGGACAGACCTAATGGTTGAGGTTAATTTCAATCACAGACACCCCGAGACGGTTATTTCTCTTCGTAAGATTCCTGAGTTCCAACATTGGAACATCGATAACAAGTCAGGTGTCGTCCACATCGGATCATCTGTCTCCTACGCAACGATGGAGCATGGAGAACTTGCCCAGGCCCTGCCCGCACTCGCAGAAGCCGCTAGAACTGTTGGCTCACCACAAATACGCGCCACTGGTTCATTGGGAGGCAACCTCGGTACATGTTCACCTGCTGGAGATTCGCTGCCCGTACTTTCTGCGCTAAACGCAATTGTTCATTTGCAATCTGAAACAACCAGCCGATCAGTCCCCTTTGCAGAGTTCATGGTCGGACCTAAAAGAAACTCTCGCTTACCGAACGAAATCATCTCCGGTGTCACTATTCCTTTGACAAATGGTTGGCAGGGGTACGCCAAAGTGGGTGTTCGTAACGCAATGGTTATTTCAGTTGCTTCAGTGTGCCTTGCCATTCATGACGGCAATGTACGAGTCGCTCTCGGCTCTGTTGGGCCCACAATTATTCGAGCATCTGAATCCGAGGAGTGGATAAATTCCGTCGGACTTGAGAACGTGACTCCATCAGTGGCACAAGAGTTCGGTGAACGGGTGCGTGCAGAGTCCCGCCCTATCGATGATCACCGGTCTACCGCTGAGTATCGACGACACGCAGTCGGCGTGTTGGCTACTCGACTACTACTACGAGGGGTTCAAAAATGAGAGAGCTTGAGCACTACACACTGACCATCAATGGCGAGGAGCGACAGGTGGCAGATGCATGGATTGGAGAAAGCCTCCTGTATGTCCTTCGCGAAAGACTCGGATTACCTGGCTCTAAAGGGGCCTGTGAACAGGGCGAATGCGGTAGTTGCACGGTCTATGTCGACAATGCTGCTGTGTGCAGTTGTCTCGTTATGGCTGCAACTGCGGTGGGAACACAAATTGCCACGGTCGAAGGATTGAACAAAGATGGATCACTTACAGATGTGCAACAAGCGTTCGTAACAGAAGGAGCTGTTCAGTGCGGATTCTGTACGCCTGGCCTCGTTATGGCGGTGCATCACCTACTAGACCACAATCATTCGCCGAACGAGCAAGAAATCAAAGAGGCTCTCTCGGGCAACATCTGTCGTTGCACCGGTTACGGTCGCATTTTTGCTGCAGTTGATTCTGTCATTTCCGTACGAAAGAGCACGTCGTCATGACGATAACTAAAACAGAACGCGGCATTCTCGGATCAAGTGCACTTCGGCCAGATGGTGTCTCTAAGGTCAAAGGCGATTTCGAGTTTTCTTCTGACCTACACGCAGAGAACATGCTCTGGGGAGCAACACTTCGATCACCCCATCCGTATGCACGTATTGTTTCCATTGACGTTTCTGGCGCCTGGAAGATTACAGGAGTCGAATGTGTAATCACCGCAGATGATGTTCCCGGACAATTGACATACGGCCTTATTAGTGAAGACCAACCAGTGTTTGCGAAAGACTTCGTCCGCTATATGGGTGAGCCCATCGCAGCAGTGGCGGCAGATCATCCTGAGACTTGCCGTAGGGCGCTTGCGGCCATTGTGGTTGTTTACGAAGTTCTCACACCACTAACAAACCCAGAACATGCCATAGACGGAACACACGAACCTATTCATCCCGATGGAAATATCATTCGACGCCAACAAATCGTCCATGGAGACGTCAACGCAACAGCACCCATTGTTGTTGAAGGCACGTACGACATTGGAATGCAAGATCAAGCCTTTCTTGGAACTGAGTCCGCTCTGGCGATCCCCGATCACGATGGTGCGGGAATAGAAGTCTTTGTGGCCACCCAATGGCTTCATGAAGATCGCAAACAAATGGCAAAATGTTTATCTCTTCCTGAAGAGAAAGTTCGCCTAGTTCTCGGCGGTGTCGGCGGAGCCTTTGGTGCGCGCGAGGACATCAGTCTCCAAGTACACACATCTCTCTTAGCTATGCGGACCAGTCGTCCTGTCAAGATGCAATACGGACGTGAAGAAAGTTTCTTTGGACATGTTCATCGTCATCCAGCCCAAATCTGGATGCGTCACCACGCAAACACTGATGGACGCATCGTAAAGATTGAGGCCAGGTTTGTATTTGATGGTGGTGCGTACTCATCAACGTCTTCAGCAGTTCTCATCAACGGCGTTACTCATACTCAAGGGCCATACCAATGCCCGAATGCCATCGTTGACGGATACGCCGTTCGCACCAACAATCCTCCGTGTGGTGCAATGCGTGGTTTCGGTGTTGTGCAGGCTTGCTTTGCTCATGAAGGCCAGATGGACAAACTTGCAGCAGCCACCGGTATCGACGAGGTAGAGATTCGACTGCGAAATATTATTCACACCGGCGACACAATGATTACGGGCCAGGTATTAGAAAGTGTTGCTCCCCTAGAACGTTGCATTCGGGAAACCGCTGCCATGCCGTTGCCACGCGAAATGGAAGCGCGTCCACATGAACTAGATCTCCCTGGTGGTTCGGGACGTACAGCTGACCGCAGAAATATCGTTCGCGGTATTGGCTGGGGTGTCAGCATGAAAAACCTTATGTACAGCGAAGGTTTCGATGACTACTCAACAGCACGTTGCACTCTGACCAACGGTTCTGTCGAATTGAAATTTGCAACAAGTGAAGTCGGCCAAGGCTTTGTCACTCTTGCACCACAGATTGCTCGGTCAGTTCTGGGCGTAGACAATGTCACATACGACACGATTGATACGCAGATCGGCTCAGCAGGCTCGACGTCAGCATCTCGTCAAACATGGATGAGCGGTGGCGCAGTGGACGGCGCATGCCGCATGGTGAGAGAGCGCTTGTTTGAGCACGTCGGAGCTCTTCACGGAATCGATCCTCTTCGACTTGCCATCGACGACACGGACGTTATTGACACCATCGGAACGTTGCGTATCGCCGTCCAAGAAGCCTCTGCGAATTTCACCGTCTCTGAGACATTTGAATATCACCACCGCCCGACAGAAGATCTTGACGAAAACGGTCAGGGCAATTGCCACGTGGCGTTCGCTTTCGTTGCACACCGTGCCGTCGTCGATGTCGACGTCGAACTCGGATTAGTCAAAGTGGTGCAAATAGCCACCGCACAGGATGTAGGACGAGTTCTCAACCCAATGTCTGTTATCGGACAAATTGAAGGCGGCATTGCTCAAGGTCTCGGCTTAGCCGTGATGGAAGAAATCATCGTTACAAACGGCATTGTTCGCAACCCAAGTTTCACCGACTACTTGTTACCTACCGCTCTCGATGCTCCACAAGTTCTTATCTCAATGATTGAAGAGCCAGACCCACAAGCACCTATGGGAGCAAAGGGTGTTGGAGAAGCTCCGTGCATATCAGTCACCCCTGCAATTGTTGCGGCCATCCGCAACGCCACTGGAAAATCAATTGATCGCTGCCCTGTTCGCCCGCAAGACATCTGCTTCTGACTTTTATTTACCAAAGACTGTGTCTGTGTAGGCATTTGAAAACGTACGTAGTGGGTCCAGACGATTACGCAGCGCAATGAAATCGTTCCAACGTGGATACAAAGCTGACAGTTCATCGGCTTCGCGATAATGAACTTTGCCCCAATGAGGTCGAGCGTCATAACCCCGTAAAATATCTTCCACATCACGAAAGAACGGTTCGCACTCCATGCCCTTGTACACATGGACTGCGATATATGCAGATTCTCTGCCATACGCAGTTGACAGTGCAACCTCATCACCTTTTGTGAAGCGAACTTCAACGGGGAAATTCAGTAGGTAGCCCTTTCGTTCGACCATTGCGCGAATGTCTCTCAATGCTGGAACGACGGCTTCAACAGGCAAAGCATGTTCCATTTCATAGAACCGAACGATTCGTGGACTAGCAAAGATCTTGAAGCTTTGATCTACATATTCACGTGAGCCAGATGAGGGCAACGCTGTAGCAAGGCGAGGAATAAGAGATGGTCGGGCCCGACCTACGCGACACAACGCACCGAACGCATAATTCTCCATGAATGTTTTCTCGATCCAACCTTTGACCTTCGGAAGCGGTTGTAGTTCATCATCAGTTCGGTTGTTGCGCTTAGTCAGCGCCCACTTTGTATGTGGAATCCAGAAGAACTCGAAGTGATCATGTGCTGCCGCTAATTCATGAGCACTCTCCAGAACATCGTCAAGCCTCATCGGTTGCTCTAACGCTCGGAGCCGAAAAGACGGAACCGCCTGGAGTGTGTATTCAGAAATCACTCCCAACGCCCCAACTGACACACGACCAACATCAAGGATGTCCGCATTAGATGATTCAGAACATTCGATAATCTCACCGTGGCCGTTGACCAATGTCATGGCAACAACTTGACCTGCGAGGCCCGTCAGTGCTGTACCAGTGCCATGTGTTGAGGTAGAAATCGCGCCGGCCACGGTCTGGTAGGCAATGTCACCCAAGTTAGCCAACGCCAGTCCTTCAGCATGGAGAAGAGAGTTCAGATCAGACAGTCGCGTTCCCGCACCCACTGTGACTTGATTCTTCGTGCGATCCACGTGCGAAATGCCACTCAGATGGTCGAGCCGAATCATGCGGCCGTCTGTGGCTGCCGCCGACGTAAAACTATGGCCAGAGCCAACTGCCTTTACCTTCTGACCGCGAGAAGATGCCTCAGCCACAAGGACCGCCAACTCGGACACGTTGCGAGGAGACTCTATCGATTGCGGATGAGCGATCTGATTTCCCGCCCAATTTCGCCAAGTCGCCATGCGGCTTTCCTTCCCAAGTACAGATGGTTTCTGCGACCCCATCTTAGAACCTCCTCATGAGTCTCTGGCTCGGTTCCCACCCCCTCATACGGCATAAGGTATGACTCTGCTCATTAGTTAAGGGAAATTATGACCATCACACAAGTTCCATTGGTTGACTACCTTGTCCTCGGGGATAAGCCCCACCTCACCGCAAACGAGTGCACCAAATGTGGCGCTCGTTATTTCGATCGACGCAATGCATGCGCTTCATGCTTCGCTACCGATTTCAAAAAAGTAACAATAGTCAATGAGGGCATTGTGCGTTCTTTCACCATTGTCACGTTCGCAGCGCCTGGTGTGCCTGTCCCCTTCGTTGCAGCAATCATCGATTGTGGCGGCACAAGCGTGCGGGGCAACCTTGCAAACGTTGACCCGACTCCAGAGAAGGTAACCCTGGGTATGAAAGTCAAGCTCACTACTTATTCACTTGGCGCAGACGACAATGGCCTCGAAGCTATTGGTTTTGGCTACGAGCCTGCGTAATTAGTCCTAATATCACCACTACAACAATCACTACTTAACGGAGAACACAATGGCTACTGACGACATCTACATCCTCGGAATTTACATGACCAAATTTGGCAAGTACCCCGACAAAGACACAGTTGACCTTGCATCAGAAGCGGTTATCGCTGCTCTCGCAGATGCACAGGTCACAATGAAAGACATCGGCGTCATGGCTGCAGGTTGCCTCATGGGTCAAGGTGGCATAGGCCAGATGATTCAGAAGCAAATCGGTCAAACCGGTATTCCCGTGTACAACGTTTCTAATGCATGCGCCACAGGCGCCACCGCACTGCGTACAGCCATCATGGCCATCAAAGCAGGCGAATGCGACATGGGCCTTGCCGTTGGTGTTGAAAAACTTGCTGGTGTTGGCCTCCTCGGTGGTGGCGGAGCTCCAAAGTCAAAGAACAAGGAATGGACACCATCTGGTCGTTTCGGATCAGTCACCAACGTTGATGGACTTATCGGTACCGCAGCGATGCCAGGGACCTTTGCTCAAGTTGGAATGGAATACGGACACAAATACGGCGGTGCCACATTTGAACTGTTCGCAAAAATCTCAGAAAAGAACCACGCGCATTCAACATTGAACCCACTCGCTGCATACTCAAAGCGCATGTCACTCGACGAGATTATGAACGACATCATGATCTCATACCCGAACACTCGTCCTATGTGCTCAGCTAACTGCGACGGCGCAGCGGCTGCAGTAGTAGTTAGCGGTGCCAAGTTGAAGACACTGTCGTTAGAACAACAACGTCGTGCCATCAAGGTGTCAGCTTCTATTCTCACTAGCGACCCGTACCAAGAGGCTTGCCAAGTGCTTCCCGACGTCAACACATTGACCCGCATTGCAGCAAAACAAGCGTACGAACAGGCCGGAGTCTCACCGTCAGACCTCAACCTCGTTGAACTTCATGACTGCTTTGCCACTGCCGAACTTGTTCACTACGACAATCTCATGCTCTGTGAAGAAGGCGGCGCAGTTGACTTCTTCAATTCAGGCGCAACCTGGCGCGACGGTTCAATGCCTGTCAATGTGTCAGGCGGACTTGAATCAAAGGGTCACCCAATTGCAGCAACAGGTATTGCCAACATCTGGGAAGTGTGCCATCACTTGCGTGGAGAAGCAGGGCCTCGCCAAATCGAAGGCGCCAAGGTTGGTCTTGCTCACGTCATTGGTCTTGGATCTGCTTGCGGTATTCACATCCTGGAGAAGTCAGCTCTCTAATAATGCCGACGCCCATTCACGGAAAATGTGATGAGGCGTTTCTCGCAGTACGCGATGCATTTAATAACAACTTTGTTGAACATGGAGAAATTGGGGCTTCTGTCTGCATCACCGTCAATGGTGCGAAGGTTGTCGACCTGTGGGGCGGGTTCTCTAACCCCGAGAAGACCCATCTTTGGCAAGAGGATCAACTGGTTAATGCGTTCTCTATCGGCAAGGGCATAACTGCAGTCGTAGCCGCCCAATGTGTTGCACTCGGCTTCATTTCATACGACACTCGAGTAGCTTCCGTTTGGCCTGAATTCGCGGTCAATGGCAAAGAGGCTCTGACGCTTCGAGATTTGCTGGGTCATCGCGCAGGGCTACCAGCAGTGCGCACTCGCCTACCGCCGAACGCAATGCTGAACTGGAAACTAATGACCGAGTCTTTGGCAACCGAGACACCATGGTGGATACCTGGACAAGAACATGGTTACCACGTAAATACATATGGGTTCCTTGTCGGTGAAGTGTTGCGACGCACTACCGGAAAGACAGTTGGGCAGTTGATATCAGAAATGATTGCGACACCATTGAATGCTGAAATATATTTGGGGACTCCAGCAGATCTGCATTCCCGAATTGCAGATTATGAATGGCCGAGCGACCCTTTTCCAGAAGAGGAACCAACCGGGTTAGATGAAGAACAACTTCTTCAGTTCAATACGTACTCCAACCCTTCTGGACTTTCCGGTGCGGGCGTCGTGAATACAGCACCGTGGAGAATCGCTGAAATGCCTAGTACCAACGTTCATGCTTCAGCACGTGCCATTTCCACGTTGTACACATCACTTGCACACGGCGGCACACACGACAACGTGATCTTGCTTCCTTACGAGGTACTAGATATTGCTTCATCAGAAGTCTCGATGGGTGACGACAGAATTCTTCACAGAGCATCACGATTCGCGCATGGTTTTCAATTACCAATTCCTGAGCGCGGCTTTGGTCCAAACACTGAATCGTTCGGACACTTTGGAGCAGGTGGCTCTGTCGGTTTTTGTGACCCGAAGGCAAAGGTTGGGTTTGGCTACGTAATGAATCAAATGGGTCCCAGGTGGCAGAATCCACGAAACAAAGCACTGATTAACTCGCTGTATTCAGTCCTTCAGTGACTCGATAATCAAGTTCGTCTGACACCATGGACTCTGTGAGTAATAGCGATGCAATTCGACCAGTTGACCTGCTTCGTATTAAACCTTTCCGTTTACTTTGGCTCAATAGTTTCGTCTTCATCCTTGTTCAGAGCACTCAAAGATTTGCGTTCGTTTGGCTGGCACTTGGTCTCGGAGCGAAATCAGATATCAGTGGCTTTATCTTGTTTGTCATGGGAGTTCCCGCTCTCCTCATTTCGCTTCCAGTTGGAGTGATGAGCGACCACATGAACCGTCGTGTGATTCTGATGGTCAGTCAAATTGGCGCACTTGCAATCACTATTGCAATCGCCGCGATGGTCACGCTTGACTACATGACCATTCGCTGGGCAATTGTCGGGTCATTCATCTCGGGAATATTCATTGCGCTTGGAACTCCCGTGCGATCAGCCATCGTGCCAACGCTCGTACCGAGCAACAAACTGGTAGGTGCAATCGCCATCAGCACGATTGGCAACAACTTTGGATTGATAATCGGTCCGATTGCTGCTGGGCCGGCCATCAGTCAATGGGGTATCGAAGGTGCATTTTGGCTTCAAGCAGTTCTCTACGCGCTTGGTTTCCTCACCCTCATACCGCTGCGCCTTCCTCCAAGCCATAACGCTGAACGAAGAAAATTGAGACAAGAAATATTTGGTGGACTCACCTTTATCCAAGGCGATGCTGCAGTGCGTTCTTTTTTTGTCTTGCTAGCGGGGTCTGTTGTCTTCATGATGGCGCCATGGATAGTGCTCGGTCCACAGATTGCCAAGGAACAAGCGGGTGCTTCCGGCAGTCAAACCACAGTTCTTTTTGCCATGCTGGGTGTTGGCCAGCTGCTCACTTCAACTCTCATCATGCGGTACAACCACAAAATGATTCGTAAGGGTCTCTGGTTTATGTGCGGTTTGTGTTGGGGCGGAAGCGTTCAGATACTTCTTGGGCAAACCTCATCTCAGGTTGGTATGGGCATCTTTCTCTTCGCTTGGGGAATGGGCGGAGGTTTCTATATGAATCTCAGCCAAACCCTGATTCAGAACAACACACCTCCACAAGTGATGGGACGAGTGATGGCGTTTCATTCTCTTCTCATGAGCGGACTGGCGCCGATGGCCGCTCTTCTTGTCGGAGTTATCGCTCGCAGAATCGACAGTGCACCGTTGACGTTCTCTGGTGCTGGCGCTCTCATGCTTCTTCTTGCCCTTTACTTCGTGTCCGTCAAGAAACATCTTCGACCAATGGCCTAAAGTGGGGCGCATGATTCGTCGTGTCTTCATAGCTGCAATTGTCTTCGGTTCAGCAATCTCCGTTAGTTCTCACTCGATTCTCGCAACGGAGTTACCTCAGGCAAAGGTCTTGTATAAAATCGACACCAAGGACAATGTTGTCTTCTTGACCGCAGACGATGGTTCAGACAGGCCTGCAGATGCGGCGGCAGAACTTGAAAGACTTCAGTGGCCCATCAGTAGTTTTATACTTCCGTCCAAAGTTGGGACCTACGCTTCATGGTTTTCTTCACTTGGTTCCCACAACGACATTGGTTCACACTCGGCACATCACGATGCGTTGAAGGGCCTTTCATTCGAGAAGCAAAAAAAGGAAATCTGTGAAGGCGAACGGCGCATCAAAGAAAAATTTGGGTCAACAACGGGATATTTCAGACCGCCATACGGATCATGGGATAAACGAACTCTTCAAGCAGCGGCGGCGTGTGGGATTACCCACGTGGTTCTCTGGACGGTCAGCCTGAATGGGCGAACAATCACCACATGGGACGGAAAGATACATCCAGGAAATATTGTGCTTGTCCATTACGTCGGATCGATGGCTAAAAGCATCAGACAGTTAGAGAGACGTTTGAAGGCTCAGGGTCTCACTGTTGCTCGATTGTCGGATTATCTGAAATAGGGCAAAAGAAAAGCGGCGCCTAGGCGCCGCTTTTTCATTTGGTGTCGAAGGGGGGACTTGAACCCCCACGCCCTTGCGGGCGCCGGCCCCTTAAGCCGGTGCGTCTGCCGATTTCGCCACTTCGACGTGGGTGTCAGGATACCGAGAATGCAAACAGAATCGGACGGATTAATTCAGCAAGAAAGCAAGAGCAACTACTGTAAACAGCCATATCGCGGCA
>Ga0209596_1002268_pt1 | contig 15914 bp, 24 predicted proteins | sample M_130807_MF_Meta_FD_187314 | JGI IMG/M metagenome (GOLD analysis project Ga0209596, IMG submission 187314) | Freshwater microbial communities from Lake Montjoie, Canada to study carbon cycling - M_130807_MF_MetaG (SPAdes) (version 2) | ecosystem: Environmental > Aquatic > Freshwater > Lake... | reverse complement strand
ACCCTTCATGGTGAATGGCAAGCCCTACACCAAGATGCTCAATCCCCAGAAGGTTCCCGTTCTGGTGGATGACATGGGTCGTGAAACCCCCGTGACCCCGCAGACCCAGGCAGCAGAGCAGAAAATTGACTCATCCGGGAACATCATCACAGGTACAGCAATCGGCCTTGGTGTGGTTGCAGCGGTCGTTGCGCTTTATTTTATCCTTCGACGCAAATGAATTCTTTCAACAAGAGTACTGCGTTTACTGATGAATCAGTTGACACCATTGAATCGGATGTTTCGACTTCTCCGACTCAAGCCCAGAGGACTGTCGACCTGGTCCCGTGTAATTTTCAAAACACTTTCCAGAACCCATGTTTCTGGGTCCTCTTGGGAATCATTGGCACCATCGGCGTGCAATATCTGCTGAAAAAGGATTAGCCATGTCGCGAATGTTCAACTCATGCGTCAACGGTGTTGGTTACGGGTCCGTTCCCGCATACCAGCTACCACGCTCCTCTTCCACCCCGGTCAGCATGGGCCAGCAAAATGCTGTGGATGGGGTGGGGATTCTTCCCATTGTCATCCTGGGACTGGGTGCATTGGGAATCACCGGGGGATTCGGATACTGGGCCGGTCACTCAAGTTCCAGTACTCCTCAAACCTTTTCCGGAGAGATCGGGAAACAGGTTGGATCCGGTCTTAAATGGGCTGCAATCGGATTGATCGGTTATGTTCTTGTGACCGGAAACAATCCCATCAAGTCATTCCTGAAGAAAAAGTGAATAATCCCATCTACATCCGACAGAGCGAACTCAATCGCGTTGGGTTTGGTGGTAATTTCATGACCCTGCGCTATTACGAAAAGAAGCGCATTGCAGCTCTCACGCTCAGTGCCGTAGGGAGGGTTTCCGAAGCAACTTTGCTGGAACTAAACAACCCCAACGCTGTTGCGAGCATCACCTATATCAACGACACCCCTTTGAGACCAGTCCGTCCGGGAGCTGGTTTCCAGTCTTAATCCGGAAAACTCCATCATCAGTCATCACATATGAAGAGCCTTATGCTTCTCAATGCGCGGCGTCGCCGGAAGACCCGGAGTCGCAAGCGCACCCGAGAGAATCCTTCCACTGCGTCCTATCGGCGCAACTTTGACGCGATCTTCAAGCGTCGCGGTGGCAAGACCCGTCGTGGCGTCCGGCGTGCGCGTCGGTTGTCTATCAAAAAGTACAGTCTTGGCGGAAATCGCCAGGGACTCGTCGTTCGCGCTCGGAAGATCTACGTCACCCGTCGTGGTCGCAAGTCGGCCCTGATCGTGGCTCGCAATCCTCGGCGTCGGCGTCGCATAAATCCCTTCATTCCGTCCATGGGCGGAATCACCGGCCAGATCAAGGGTCTGTTCTCCAAGGAGAATCTGACCATTGCTGCCGGGGGTGTCGCCTCCACGGTTGTGACGCAGTATGCGCTCAACCTGAAGTCGAAGGATGGCAAGTCCCTCCTCCCGATGCCCACGGATCCCAACATGGCAAAGGTGGCTGCAATCGCCTACGCTGTCGGCATCCCGTTTACTGCCGCGCTCCTGACCCGGAAGTTCTCACCTGGTGCTGCCAAGGGCATGGTCTTCGGCGGTCTGATCAACGGCATCATGACGGCATGGCGCAACTATGCGGGTGACAGCCTGGCTGCTGCCACCGGTAATGCTCCCGTTGCTCCTGTGAAGGAGTATTTGCAGTACACGCCGACGTCTGCCGTTGGCGCAATGCCTCCTGGTTACATGGCGAGCACCCGCTTTGATAGCGTGCGCCCCATGAATGGAGCCCTCAACAACAACAGCGCATTCCCGGCTGACGCCTGGGGCGCAAACTGATCCTCAAGGAATAATATGGGTTTTCAATCTGAAGCCGTCGTCATGGCGGCATCCCAGCAGTTCGGTGTCATCGATTACAGTCGGTTCCAGGCAATTCGCTGGCAGTGGTATGGTTTTGTGACCTACCCGCTGGCGGGTGCGTCGGAATTGAACTTCTTCGGCAATGCGGTTGGTCAGGGTGCCACCACCCTGGCTGATACCAACCTGCCCAAGGCCGGGTCATTTGGTCAGACGCACTTCTTGGTGAAGTCAATCTCGACCATGATCCGACTTCGCGAGAACGATCTGACGTCGTTCAATCGAACCAATGTCGCGACTGCGGACCAGCGGTCATTGTCCAGCGACATCATTGCTGGATTCGTCCAAGCGGGTGTCCTGACCTTGAGCATCGGTGCGCGTCCGTTTGCGACGATTCCCAAACCGTTCCAGTATGCGCCCCCTGCCGGAAATGAACCTGATTTCGATGGCTCATCCGTCAGCGATCCCAGTGCCACTCCGCTGGGAATCGTGACTGCACAGGTTCCCTATGCGACCCAGACCCGGAACCGTGGCAATCTGTATCGGGTGGATCCCAACATCCTGATCGAGGCAGAACAACAGTTCGAGGTAAAGATCTCGTTCCCGTCCGGACTCGTGCCGCTGTTGGCCACGGGTCTTTCTCCCGCAATCAATGACACGACCAATCCGTTGAAGGTTGGAGTGTTGCTGGATGGTGTGCTCCTGCGGCCCATGCAGTAATCCGAAATTGTAATTCAAAAAGACAACTCACATGGATATCGCAATTCTCGACAAGATCCAGCAGCGGTTTGGGTCGGCTGATTTCAGCCGATACCAAGTCGTACGCGGACAGAAGTATGACTTCGTCCGACTCAATCCGTTGGGCACCAATCAGGTGTCCTTTTTCTCCAACCCGATTGGATCCTCGGATCCCATCAGCGGTGTGTCCAAGACCCCCGAACAGACGAATCTGGTCAAATCAGCTTCGTTTGGTCAGGAGTTCTTTGTGGTCACCCAGATCCGGACCTATGCCGGATTCCTGGCCAAGGCACGCCAGCCTACTGCTGCTGTCAACGCTACATCGATCATCTACCAGGGATACACATCGCTTGCGGTGTCGGCCATGGAGCGGATGAACGACCTACTTCACCGTGGCGTGCTGAATGTGCGTCTGGCGCAAAAGCTGTACTTCCAGATCAATCAACCGTTCATCAATGCGCCTGCCGGTTTCGGCATTGACATTGCATCTGCGGGTGCTGCCAAGCTGGCTGCGGCGGTCGTCAAGGACAACTACTTTGTTCGTTCCGACAGTCGTTCGCAGTCGGTCTACAACCTGGATCCCGTGCAGATGATCGAGCCCGAAATCCAGATCGAGGTCAGTCTGGACTTCCCGGAAACGGTCTCTCCGGTGTTCACGTCAACCGGTGTGCTGGACGACAATACCACCACATTCACCCCCAGCGTTGAAGTGGGCGTCATCTTTGACGGCTACGTCGTGCGCCCCAGCCAGTAATCGATTCAACCTCTGACGGGGTCGCCTGGTCCTGCACAGGGCGGGGCGACCCCCTTTTCATATGGAACTCACTAATATCAATTCGATCCCATTCATTTACGTTGTCGACTCCGGGACCATTGCAATCGGTGGAAGCGCACAGACGACTTTGACGATGATGGCAGATTCCAGGTTTGAACTGGTTGGAATCTTCGGAACGGGTGGTGCCACGGACGCATCTGAGGAAGGTATTGTTTCCCCAAACAATTTTTCCGTGCAGATCCGGGATCAGACCACGGGTCGTGATCTCATGAACACACAGGTTCCCCAGAGGATCCTTTGCGGCAATGCCTTCAACGGCTTCCTTCAGCGTCGGGGAGTCGTGTTTGAACCTCAAAGCGCACTGTTCTTCGACTTCAGGAATCTTTCTGCGGCCGCAACAAACAGGGTTCGTTTGTCGTTGATGGGTTACAAGATCATCCTTTGATCGCATTCCCGGATAGGGGTGGATTTCCATCCCTGTCCGGGTTATTTTTCACCTATGAATAGACCAATCCTAATCCCGCAGATTTCAAATATCGGTGGTGTTCAAGATGCAGCAGGACTGCCAGTACCCGGGGAATACTCCCTGATTTCTTCTTTCAAATTTCCAACGGACTCAGTTCTTAGGTGGATCAGTATTAGTTCGGAGATTTCGCTTGGCACTGGGACCGTAAATGCTGGCGCGATTGGATTGACCATCGGAAATGCGTCGTCAAAGGCGGGATCGATGTTTGATTTAAGAGGGTCTCAATTTGTTTTTCAGCATACAAGCCAGCAACTCTTGGCTGATGTTAGTGGATCTCAGAGAATGGTTCAGATTGATATGAAAGATTCCATGGTCAATTCTGGCACATTGGTAAATCTCTATTTCGCCGCCAACTTGGTTACACCACCACCAGGAAACATTGCTTTTGCTGCAAATGTGTCAATTGCCTACAATTCACTCAGCGAATGGATGAAACAGTCCAGATATGACAAATGATCCCGCAGAAGTGATCATGACAACCGCTACAGGATCCGTTACCGGAACAGCATTTCTTCTGACTGCTGAAATGGTGAGTGGTTGGGCTAAAGCGGGTTCGTCAGTTGTCGGATTCTTCATTCTCTGCATCACACTCATTCACGGTGTAATGAAGCTAAAACAATACATATCTAATGAAAAACTGGAAAACAACTCTCGGCGCAATCGCAACAGCAATGGTGATGGTGGGGGATGCAATCCTGAAGCTGACTGATGGAGATCCCAACACCAATCCAGACGTCAAGCTGTTTCTTGTGAATGCGGGACTCATTTATGCCGCAATTGCTGCCAAGGATGCTGACGATAAAGGCGACGGTCCCGGAAAAACAACGGCGACACCATGAGCAATCAATCCTTTCTCTTCAATCCCCAGGAGGATCGGATTGGTGTAACTGGTGTCGGGTTCAAACTCCCAGGCGTCACGACCGCGCAACGACTTGCATTGACGGTGACGACGTCTGATGCAGGTCTTGTGACGTTTGATACTACGATGGCATCATTTTATGGTTGGAATGGAACTGGATGGACTCCTATTGGCGGTTCTTCAAGTGTGGGATTTGTCATCAACGGTATTGGTAATCCTTTAGGAGTAGTTTCCGCTACAGGTCCTACAGTTTACTTAGATAACACTGATCCCGGTTCGCCAGTTACTTACGTCAAATCAACTTCAGGAACTTCAAACAACGATTGGGTGTGATGAAACATTTTTTGCTATTTATTCTAACTACTTTGTCTGTTTTCGCTCAACAGACTGTCAATAACTTCGTCGTAAAGACGAATCTGACAATTGCCGGGGTTCCTCCGGTTCTTTCAGTTCGCACCATTGCAGACCTGAAAGCGTTGAACCCGGTGGTCACAAATGCGACCGTTGATGTTGCTGGGTATCTTACTGCTGGTGATGGAGGGGGAGGAACATTTCAACGTGTGTCCTCAACAGGGATTACAAACCTTGCTGCAATCAGTGCCATTTCAACGGCCAACACAAACTGGGCGTGGGTGCGTATCTGGGACAAAACGTCAGCGCAGCCGGAATGGTTCGGTGGCTTCCCTGACAATTCGGTAGATGACGAACCAGCAATCACCGCCGCGATGACCTACATGTGGTCAATCAATGGCGGGAATGTCCAGTTTTCCAAAGGTCAGTATCAGGTCGGATCTACTCTTAGAATCCCTTACCGAGTCAACCTGATAGGTGCTCCAGGGTGGAAATTTGCTGGCGGAGTCTCTTCGATTCCAGGGAACATCAATTATCTGACGGTTCCCACCACGCTTCGATTGGCCGACGGAGCCAACTGCCCAATGGTGATGTTCGACTCTACGGACGGGCCTATTGCCCAGACGGAGACACTGGAGGACGGCGAATATGTCGAGAACCGCACGCAAGCTTCCGTCGTTGAAAACATCCTGTTTTTTGGCAACGCCGCGAGCCAGACCAAGAACAACTGCCATGCAATTTTCTCAAGGGGGAAGTGGTATTACACGGTGCGGAATTGCTCGTTTGTCCTGAACAAGGGCTACTGCATCTACATTATCGACGGAAATGTGATGGAATTGCACGACCTGTATTTGTCCGGAAATGGTGGTTCTGCTTCAGCGGTTCCATCTAAGGGGATGTTCTTGTATTCTGTATCGGACACGATCATCAACAACATCGAGGCTGGGGCGTTTAACGGACCTAGTATCTGGTACAACGCAAGCAGCTCATGGCTTACACTCCTGTCTGACTCATTGGTGTACAACAACTGGTACACAAACAGCATTTGGGAGGTAACAAGTTGGACCACAAACACTGTTGCAAACTTTAGCTCCAACATTCCGCTGGAGTCTGGCGATCCTCTTGAGTTTCGGACAAGCGGATCTCTTCCAAACCCGTTCACAGACCTTCAGCTTTACTTTGCTGTTCGGTTTAACTCGAACTCCTTTGGTTTTCACACAAATCGGGAACTTGCGATTGCTGGTCAATACCTTCCAGGAACAACTCCTGCGACAGGAACAAACTGGATCACGATTGGCGAGCCGAGCGGACTCTACTATAGCGGGGGATCAAGGTATCAGACCGCCGTCAACATTCGCGCAGACCAGAACTCTGGCCCGGGCGTGACGTTCCGAAACGCAAGTCACAACCAGATTTACGGTCTTTTGGCTTTCAAAAACACAGCACCCCCTCCTCAAAACGAAACCATTCCGGACCTCAACAAGGTCGGAGTTCTGTTCGACAAGAATGCCCAAAATAACTTTGTATCCGGCTTGTTTGCAGAGAACAACATCGGATGGATTGTTCGATCAAACGCTTCCCAGAACGTCGTAAGAGGCGTTTACAACGCCAATGGGACAAACATTGTAAACCTTAGCACTGGCATAAATCGCGTTCCTCTGGATCAGCAGATTGACGGCTCGGTGACCATCACCAACCTGACAGTTGTCACGAACATAACGGCAGCGACTGCTACCATTGGAGCCGCAACAGTTACCACGAACGCGACGATTGGCGTGGCAGCATCTACCACAACTGCTCTGACGCTGAACGGAAATGTCGGAGGTCAACGAATCCTTCGCCTGAATCGAACGTCAGGCATTACGCAATCAAGCGGCATTGGACTTGCGCCTGGTGGATTCACCATGTTTGACGAGACCGGAAACCAGAGCATTGCTGTTATTAGCAACTCGGGATCCGAATCAAGGATCCTTATGGGTCCTCAAGATACAGCATCACCACACCAAGGTATTTTTGCGGCAAGTACGGCTGCCGGAACGGACGTGGCCGGTGGAATTGTGCGAATCAAGGCCGATCAAGGAACAGGCAACGCTGACGCAGGAGACGCCTTCAATGTGATGACAGGCGACGCAGGAGCCAGCGGATCGACAGTGCAATCCGTAACAACGAAATTTGTCGTTGAGGGCGATGGTGATGTTCGAGTCACGACCGGAAACCTGACGTTATCCGCTGAAGGCAAAAGCCTGAAGATAAAAACCGGTGGAGCTAATGCCAAGTTCGGATCTGTAAATCTTGGAGTCGGTGGCACTGTTACGGTGACCACAACCGGAATTGCTGCAAACTCGCTGATTTTCCTATCAAAGCAGGAGAGCGCATTTACCGGCGACCTTCGTCCAGTGAACCGAATCGCAGGCACAAGCTTTGACATCCTATCCTCTAATCCGCTTGATAGATCACCTGTTGCATGGTGGATCCTGGACCCATCTCCATAATAGAAATGAAACCACTATCCAATCCCGCTTATAGCGGTTCTCATGAAGCTCCAACAAAGGATGGTGGTGGTGCTCCATTGTATGACGTAAGCAGTATTTATCCTGAAGATATCTACTCATACAATGGAGCAAGATATTATGGACACTACGGCGACTTCAGGGACAACGAAGCTATAGGAATCATACAGCGGGCACGAAACAAACCAGATCATTTGATCCGTATTTACAGAGCGGTTCCAAAAAGCGTAAAAGTGATCAATCCAGGTGACTGGGTCACTACTGTAAGAAGCTATGCAAAAGAGCACGGGGAATCCGCACTGAATGGAGACTACAGGATACTCAGCAAGGTCGTACATAACAGAGATCTGTTCACCAGTGGTGACAGTCCATTTGAATGGGGATATGATCCTCAGGAGTTCAACAAGCTGATCAGACTCAGTAAAATACGATCAAACCCAATGAGTCCAAAGATTCCAACAGAACTTGAATCGATCCTGGAGGATGGGGATCAAATCCTGAATTATGATCGAGCAGAAGGAGAAGAATTCTATGACCTGTACGATCTTGTCTACACGACCAGGCGACCCACCAACGGGGAAATCCAAGAGGTTGCTGGACTCCTTCATGACAATGGTGTCTTTGCGGTGATGAGCGGGGAGTCCCGCGATCTGGAAAAATACTTCAAAACGGTTGGAATGGTTGGAAAGATTGCTGTTGCACAAGGTCCAAAGAATCCGGAAGAGTCCAGAATTAACGCTGAAAAACGGAGGAACAAATGAGTTTCAAAAACGCGGATTCGCATCTGGAACCATTCGGTTCTGCTGTCCTCACCATCATGGAAGCGTCGCCCGAATGGGATGCCGATGCTTTTGAGGCGATACAAGCCGCTGCCGACGAAAGCGGTCTGGCAACAGTTGACAGACACGGAAATTTCAAGATCAAGGGTCGTCATAAAGGAACCACAAACCTGGCCAAGTTTGGTCAGCAGGTCCTTGAATACCTGCAATCCACCAAGGAGTGGGATCCCCAGGATTTCGATCTGTTTGCCCAAGTCGCCGCCAGTGGTCGACTGGGGAAATTGGATCGGGATGGAAGGTTTGTGGTCACCCGCGCTGGACTTCGCTCAGGGAGTCGGACCCGCCACAACCCCCTTACATCCGGAGCACGAATCCCGGCAGCATCTGTCGTCAACCGTGGTGCTGCTTCCATGACCTAACATGAGCGATCTCCTTGTCCATCCTACAATCCCGTTTGCCGACGTCACAGAAGGCGAACTGGAGGAAGCGTCGCATATCTTGGAGGTTCCGGAATCCGATCTCCGGGACGGTGTCGAGAACGGACCCGCCAACGTCCGGAAGAACCCGGATCTGGTCTACGACCGCTTTTTCGTACCGACCGGGAACCTCCTGAAGATCTCGGTGTCCCGGTTGCAGGCGGCGGCGCACAAGGCGACCGGAGGCGTCAATCTGGCGGCGGTCCTGTCTGCGCTGACCGATCTCGAGAAAGCGGTGATTACCGAGAATGGTTCCCAGTTGACCAAGACCGGAAAACCGGGCGGATCCGCATACCTCAAGAGCATCGAGAAGATGCGTTGGTGGTTGCAGGATCCGATCGGCCGGAAACCTCCGTTCACGATCTTCACCAAGGGTAACCAGAAGCTCCCGTTCTGGGCATGGTCAACGCTTCCCGGTGTCACCTGTCCAGGTGCTGGTGAATGTCTCGTTGACTCAAAGGATCCGTCGAAGCGCGGATGGTGCTACAGCTTCTCGGCGTGGCGGAACATCCTTCCCTATTTCCGTCAGTTGCAGAACACGATCCTGATGCGTCTGCCGGACAAGTCCTGGATCGAGGCGGACGCCCGCAAGAAGTTCAGGAAGAATCAAGCGGTCCGACTTTATGTCGACGGTGACATAGACTCGGTGGAGACGCTGGAATTCTGGATGCACTTCGTCGAACGGTTTCCGGACAACCAGTTTTACGGGTACAGCAAGTCCTGGGCACAGTTCAAGGCGTGGCATACCAAGCATGGTGGCCTGTGGCCTTCCAATTACCTCCTGAACCTGAGCAATGGAACGAGTCTCGAGAGGGACCTGTCGCCGGAACTGTTTCGAGCGTTCGTCAGGACCATGATGGATCTCAAGAACCCGAAGACGGGACATCATCTGGTGCGCGGCACCTTCCGTGGACTCCGGGTCGAGTCCAAATACCCCAAGATGTCCGAGAAGGAAGTCAAGGCTGGAAGACGCACAAAGGCGTCGGAGCAGTCGTGGAAGATCCACAAGGAGGACGTCATGAAGGAAGCGAAGTCGCTTGGCATCACTGGAGACGTAGCTGGAAAGGGTGTTTTCGTGTGCCCTGGAAATTGCGGAAGGTGTCTTCCACGCGGACGTCATGCATGCGGATCGCGTGACTTTACCGGGGTTGCTGTCGTCATTGGAATTCACTGACTTTATGAATCGCATTGTCACAATCGGAGCAGCAGTCACACCCGGAGTCATAACTGATTGGGTATGCATACAGGCCGGTCCCGGTGGGCCGATCAAACGACGGGGGCAACGGTGCTACCGGGATGACCTCTGTTATCCCAACACATTCCATACCGTCGACTGTCCCAATCCACTTCCTCCTGATCTGGGTGGTGACCGACCCGGATCCGACAACACTCCCGCAACCGGCCCCAAATATGGTTTCATCCTTGCAGGTCTCCTGCTTGGCGGACTCTGGATGGTGTTTGGTGGAAGAAAGAACTGATCATGGAACCCATCATCGCCATCGGAATCCTGTGGATCCTGGGAAGAAACAGCGCGTCCGCCGCACCGGTTCAAACAGATCCCGTTGTCCCGCTTCCAATCACACCCCCGGCTCCGGTCCCATCGATTGTTGCTCCCCCGCCAACACCTTCACCGGTCACGGTCACACCCATCTTCCGGACTCCTGCGGCACCTCCACCTGCCCAGGGACCCATCAGCGTTCCCACCAACCAGGGAACTCCCATCCCAACAGCACCGCCAGCGACGGTGGTTCCGATCACGCGGGAATCCCCGCATGCAATCGTCGACAACCGACCCACATTCTGCACGGGTCCATGGGTTCCCTTCCTTTATCGCCCGTGTTCCGGATCCGAACCCGTGGAGCGTCGGGGACCCGCTCCCGATGGCGCGTGGGTGGTCACGGGACCTGTGACAGGATCCCAACGGACTTTTGTCGGCGGAACCTGTCCGGATGCCAGCAAAGGGATCCACATCATGCAAGTGGGCTCGCTGGATTGGACTCGTCTTTGCGGTCAGCCCCCAGTCGAATAAGTCATGCCTGCACCCATCGTCGACTTTACCAACCTGCCAGGTTCCGAGGGTCGGATCCCTCTGGATCTTGATCAGGGACCTCCTGCCCCGCTGAACCTGGAACCGTTCGGCCCGAATCCATGGGCGGGTGGTGGTGCCAGCGTCGTCAATGTTCCCGCTGGCGGGACATCGCATGATTTCCAGTCCTCGAAATCGATCTGGGGTATCGTCTTCATCCTTGCCATCCTACTCCTGTGAACATTGTCCAATATGTGAAAGATTTTCATCCGGGAAAGGAACCCGTCAACTGGGCTCCCTACGCCACGCAAATGCTCAACAGTGGGATGGATGTCGACTTTCCAGAGGGCGTTTTCGTTTTAGGAGACAATACGCCAATTGCGGCGGATTCGTTGTACGCAGAATTCCCATCCAATCGTCGTTCAATTGTCTGGGGATGGGGCGCACCCAGAACGGTACGGATCACGGGTGCTGGATCTGGAAAAACCATCCTGAAGGTTGCTGACAAGCTGATCCATGGTCTGGATCCCGCGCACCAATCCCATCGGATGCTGCTGTCGCGAGGCGAAGGGGAAGAGGACCGCTTTGACGTCCCTGCAATCGTCAGCGGGATTACCTTTGACGGAAACCATCGGGCAAACGGGATCTATACCGTCACCGCCATGCGGATCATTGGGACCGGCATCGAAGTGCGGAATTGTGAGTTTGTCGACTTCGCACCAGGTGGGTTCAGGAATGCGGTCGGTGTCGCACAGCACACCCCCGAATGCTTTGTAATTGCGGCCGGTCTTCCCAGCACGGCTGCCGCATTGTCGCGGGGTCCAAAGGTCATCGATTGTGAATTCCGTTCTCCGGGTGAGAAGACGATTTCGCCGGGGCAATACACCACCGAAAACACATCCATTGCCATTGGCGGAAACATGGTTAGATCGATCATGGCAACCGGGGTGGAAGTCCGTGGATGTGGGTTCAGTGGAAAGTTTGACCGGATCCGTCAACAGGCCCCGCTGCATGGGGTGACAATCTCATCCTGCACGGGTGCCAGGATTGTTGGGAACCGTTTCAAGGACTTTGACGGTTTCTGCATCTATACCGACAGCGGTCAACAGTTTGACACTGTCATTGAAGACAATGTTGCGGACAACGTATGGGGATTCATTCAATACACCTGTCAGAATTGGGTCAGATACGGTGCCAGCACATGGCAGATTCCTCGCTTTGATAACATTGTTATCAAGAACAACACGGTCACACTGTCCGGTGAGCCGACGACCTATGCGTGGGATGCTCCTGATGGACGATCCACGTTCATGGGTTATCTATATGATCGCGACCTGAACCCTGCCGTGCATCCGGGGTTCGTCGATGTGATCGTCAGGGACAACACCGTCCGGATTCCGGAGGGCTCAACCTTCATCTCCAACTATGGTGGATTTCAAGGTGGTGGATGGAAATCGTCATCCGTGGTCGGGGATGTGCCGGGGATCCGTGAGAGCGACAACCAGATCACACGCGGGAAGGAAAATCCCACAGTGAAGGAGGAAGTGCAGGTTGTTCAACAGACATTGGAACCGGGGAAGGGATCAGGTGTGCCGATTTCGTTGATCCTGCTGGGTGCTGCATTGATGAGGTTTTTATGACCCCACCCCAATTCCCTCACGCTTATGCCGTTTATCTGCGGGCCAACTTCCCGAAGATCTGGGCGAAGGGCGGGAACATCCGTGGCAATGATGCGTTCCGCTGGTGGACCGACTACAAGCGCGGAAATCATTCACCGACCGTCATGCACTGGTGGCGGGTCACACGCCCTGCATGGATCGCCCGCCACTTCCGGGACCATCGACTGCCAGGTGTCATTGCCCAGATCAAATGGGGAACTGTCGGCACTCTGGGCGTTGCAGGAATGAAGCGGGTCGTGGAGAATGCCATCCGCAATGAAATTCGATAACTGGGACTACTACAAGCAGGGGGATTTCCCAAGAACGGACGGTCTTTGTCCGAAGAATATCGTTGTCGAAGTCGATACCCCGCTGAAACCGGTTGAATCGCGCACCGGTCTCCCCACCCAGTTTCGCAGTACCACCCGTCACCCGTTCGAGATGCAATCCGGGTGCCGCGCCGAGGGCATGAGCGAATGTCCAGGCTACTCATCGATTGTTGTTCGCACTCCAGATCGGACCACCCCTGACCAGGTCCTGTTGTCAATTGGTGGTGAGAACCTGATCCAACGCCTGCCCGATGGAGGTCTGGCCCGCTGGATTTCATGGCCTCCCCCGTGGAGGTCCGGCCCTGAAGCCTGGTACGGTCTTTGGCGCATCGAATACCCGGACGGGAGACTTGAACGATTCCTCCCTGAAATCTACGCAGACGCCAACCAGGCGCATGCAGGGTATCTGACCAGGGAAAACGGATCCCAGGGAACTCCGGAACGTCAACAGGATGGATCGACAATCCTGCGCGACGGTGGAGGACGTCCGTATGCCAGAGTCATCGGGGAACGCTTCATCCCATTCGTTCTGGCCATCGGGACAGATCGCAGCACGATCCGATATGAATCCTCCTTTACCGGGGGTCAGTTCAATTCGCTGGATTGGTCACTTGGAAACTTTGAGTGGGCCGAACAGTCCAGCGTCTACACATCTCCCGATTTTGTCCGGCTGGCGCAGTTGTCGAATCTGAGCCTGGCAGCAATTGCAGCACTGCGACCTGCACAGGTTGTGCAGCTCTATTACTCGACAGGGGCATGGGCCGTTGATGACGGCAATGATTGGCTGATGGCAAAATATGTGGGCGGTCTGGCTCCGGTGAGCGGAACAAGCACATTCCTGATGGAGACCATGATCCGTCAGCGTCTTTATGCGTTTCGCCCTGATGTTCATCAGATCGCATTGTCAGACGGGCAAAAGGTGCCCGGAATCCTGAACTGGGCCATCTTCCCACCTGTCGACGGGATTCAATGCATCCGGAAACCCGCGACTGGATTTGGTGCGATCCTGGAAAAAGTGCTGACGGCTGCCAGCCTGGTCCTTCTCGCGGCAATCCCCGGCATTGGCGGGTTGGCCATCAGCCTTGGGATCACCTACGCCAATGCCAAGGACAAGGGCAAACTTCTCGCAGATGCCATGATCCTGGCAGATGCCTCAGGGAAGTACCTGAGCCTCCAACAGGGGGCTCAGGCGGGTGCATGGCACATTGTTGCCACGGATCCACCGGGAGCGGGGCAAACGGAATTGGAAGCGCGGGCAAATGGCGAGTCGGTTCCGGTGTCGGCCGGGGGAACTGGTGGGGGATGGTTGATCCCGCTGGTGGCGATTGCTGCCGCGATGTTGTCTTAGGTTTCTGCGAACATGTAATAGCCTCCCAACTTCTCAGGCAATGCCTTATTGAAAAAGGCGAGATGATTGGACGGAAAACATCTGTAGATCACAAATCCCCGAATGCCGACAGTGATCAATCCATTCACCTTTCCAGAGTGTGAAAGATTGATGGCGTGATGAACTGCGTTCCGTTCATCAAGAGACCAATAGTGAACACCATCACAGGAGCGGACGGTGTAGGAGTCAGTTGGCAGTGTCATGACTTTTTACATTTTGGACCTTTGACAAATCTACGGTCTGGCCAGAAGTAGGCGGATCCACATCTATAGACGCCTGAGTACTTCGGAAGCTTCTTTGCACTGCACTCAGGACATTTTGGTTCAGGGGGTTTCATCGTGTGATTTATTCTTACACTACATCCTTTCGACTTTTGTTCTGTTTCACTCCCGCCTTTCGCAACGCATGATTCACGGCCCTGCGGGTGTATCCGATGGCGGATGCGGCGGTGTGGATTTCAGCAATGGTATAACCTGCCAAAACCCCAGGAACCATTTTCGTCAGCGGTCCCATCTTCAATTGATCAATCAGTGTGCTCATTTTGCAAAATCTCCAAACATGACCAGTGTGTGCGGTTTTTCAGATTGCTCCATCCATTCCCAAAACCATTTTAGTCCTTCAGGAGTGGGATCGACCAATCGGATCATATGGATCTGATCCACGGTTTCACCGTCGCACCTGAGTTCAAAAACGGAATTGGATCGACAACAACAAAAGCGGATCCTGTTCCGATCCTCATGTGTCTGCATCAATCGTTGCACCGTCGCACCGACATGCATGTGTGTCATGTGCTGCCAGCTAGTGAGGGCGGTCCGCCCTTCTGCCTCAACAAGGTTCACGCCGTTGGGATCCATGCAATGGAATTGGTTTTCATCCTGACCACGATCCGCTTTCCTTCAATGTCAACGGACTCCATGTCTTCGACACTGACCCAGATTTCAGTCCAGGAAGAGGAAAAAAGCACCCTTTCCCGGAAAAGATCCATCTGGGCATGAATGGACCAATTGCCACGGATCAGGATCTCGGATCCCGCATTCGACAGTGCAATCCTGACGGTTCCTTTCGGGCCGCTGGATTTAATGAGTGATTGGAATTCTTGGAGGGTCATAAGGTGATGGGCTATTTGCTGATATCAGTAATGACACAGCAAACTTCAGCATCTCCAAACAATCTAATTCCGCTAGTTACTTCATTCTGTTCAATAATTTTAAGAACGATATTAACTGCATTATGTGAGGATTCATGTTGAACCTGTAACAATGTCATGCTGTCAGGATAAATCTTATTCTTCTCAGTAACCTCGACTGTGATTCTAACCATTGTTTTAGCTTTATATCCCATATGTTTCCTTTCGTTATCCAATCAAATCCTTGTCCGTCAAATCCAGTTCTGCCAGTCCGTCATTGAAGATCTTCAGGCGTCTAAGCTTAGCTTCCAGATTATCTGCAACCTTTTCCTCCCAGGTTCCGCGTGCATAGACCACAATCTGAATGCTTCCACTCTTTCCTCCAGATCGCCAGATGCGTCCGAAGAATTGTTTCACCTTCACCGCCGAATGTCCTGGTGACAGCACCGATGTCCGGGGTCTGTCATAGAGATCATGCAATCCAATACCCTCAGTCCCGGCAACGGT
>Ga0209596_1002267_pt1 | contig 15923 bp, 13 predicted proteins | sample M_130807_MF_Meta_FD_187314 | JGI IMG/M metagenome (GOLD analysis project Ga0209596, IMG submission 187314) | Freshwater microbial communities from Lake Montjoie, Canada to study carbon cycling - M_130807_MF_MetaG (SPAdes) (version 2) | ecosystem: Environmental > Aquatic > Freshwater > Lake... | reverse complement strand
ATTCACACAATGGTGTTATTGGTGATGCCGACCGGTTTGATGCACTAGATTTGTTTGCCGTGAATACGGTGAGTAAAGAACTAAACGACCTCGAATCGCTGGGCAAATGGATTAGAGAAAATGGGAAAGCGTTGGGGCTCGACATCGAAAGGGTTTCATGGTTAGGCCACTCTCGCGGTGGTGCCAATGTGATACTTTTCGCCAGTCGCTGTCAAGATTACGTGGAGAAAGTCATAGCATGGTCGCCAATCCCATCGTATCAGTGGTTATTTGAATCGTTCAACCCGCAAATTTGGAAGAAAAATCGTACGGTATACACCACCAATGCGCGCACACATCAAGAGATGCCCTTAGATTACAGCATTTGGGAAAATTTGATGGCACACGAAGAAGAATTTGATGTAATAGAAGCCGCTAGAGGACTCGGGCGACCGTTACTTATTGTTCATGGTGAAGCCGATGAAGCCGTTCCTTGTGCATTGTCTGAGCCTATCTACGATGCTTGTATTCACAGTATCAGAATGACAGTCCCCAAGGCCGATCATACTTTTGGAATGAAACATCCTTGCACGGGAATTCAAGATTTTACCCAAGAATTGTGGTACGCGCTCGACAATACGTTGAGCTTTTTGGAAGAAATTTAACAATTATGGCTGAAAAGCCGCACGCTGAAGTCGGTCATTGATCGCACGGCCGAGCCCTTCGTCTGGCGCCCACTCAAAATATGCAATCTTTTGATTGTCCTGATCCAGTCTACGCAAAGTGGAAAACAGATTCGATGCCGCCTGGTTGACGTCGCCGCTGTCCGATAAATAGTAGTGAGAACCATCCGACAAATAATAATCAGAACCGTCCGACGAATTGTAATCAGAACCTCGTTGGGCCTCTTGTTGAGAAAAATAGATGATTGATATGCTTAGGTCAATATCTGAGGCGGACATCGTATTTAACGCAATGAGTTTGCATCTAGGACTGTAGTGCTGGTCGAGCTGACCTGGCGCTTGAGGATTGCTATTTTGGTTTAAGTGTTCCAATATGGGAACTCCCAATACATCCGCAATTCGCTCCAGGGATAATCCACCCAATCGGAGGACCTTCGGCGCACCGTTTTCAATGGCGATAATGGTGCTCTCAATGCCTACGGAGCAATCGCCATCGTCAAGAATATAATCAATGCGATTACCCAACTGATCGGCCACGTGCTGCGCATTGGTGGGACTAACGTAACCAAAAGGGTTGGCACTGGGAGCGGCGAGTGGAAAGGGGAGTGTGCGCAGTAAATCGAGGGTAAGTTGATTGTTAGGCATCCGAATCCCAACAGTTGGTTGACCCGATGTTGTAAGGTCTGGGACGTGGTTTGCCTTGGGTAAAATTAGCGTCAGTGGACCAGGCCAAAAGGCACGTGCCAATTTATCTGCCATCTCGGGCCATTCAGTGCATAAGGATTGCGCTTGCTCGATGGAAGCAATATGCAGAATCAACGGGTCAAATGTAGGTCGGTTCTTCGCCGAAAAAATCCCCGCAACCGCTGTTTCATCAAGCCCATTGGCAGCTAACCCGTAAACCGTTTCGGTGGGGATGGCTACCAATTTCCCTTTGGTGAGCAATTTTTTGGCAAGTATTAGATCTCTGCCGCGATGCTGCATTGTATTTTACGATGATTATTGGGTGCGGAACCCTTTGTTAACGACGTTTGAGGCTGTATTTCTCAATTTTGTTGTACAAATGACTGCGTTGAATATCGATTTCTTGTGCGGTTTTGGCCACATTCCAACCATTTTGAACCAATTTCCTTTCGATAAAGACTTTTTCGGCCCAGTCTCTGAAATCTTGAAGGGTTTTATATTCATCTACCACGCCAAATGGATCTGCACCGCGCTGGGCTGGATTAGAGAACATATAGACGTCTTCGCCCGATATTTTATCGCCGCAAAGAATTACTAAGCGTTCAACTACGTTGCGAAGTTCGCGGATGTTTCCGGTCCAATTCACATCCTGCAGGGCTTGGTAACCATCGGGTGTGAATCCTTTCAGTGGAATGCTATTCTCGTCGCAGATGTCTTTCAAGAAATTGTTGGCAATAAGAGGAATGTCTTCTATGCGCTCATTTAATGTAGGCACGTGAATAAGGATCACACTTAACCTGTGATACAAATCCATTCTAAACTGTCCTTTTTCGATTTCCTCCAACAGGTTTTTATTGGTTGCCGCAACAATTCGAACATCAACTTTGATTTCTTTGTCGCCTCCAACGCGGGTAATTTTGCCTTCCTGAATCGCTCTAAGCACTTTGGCTTGGGCGGAAAGACTCATATCGCCGATTTCATCAAGGAACAGGGTACCGCCATGGGCTTGTTCGAATTTACCGATGCGTTGTTTGATAGCTGAGGTAAAGCTTCCTTTTTCATGTCCAAATAACTCACTTTCAATTAGTTCAGACGGGATGGATGCACAATTCACTTCTACCAGAGCCATATTTCCGCGATTGCTTTTTTCGTGTAACCAACGAGCAACCAATTCTTTGCCGGTTCCATTTTCACCCGTAATAAGGACGCGGGCTTCTGTAGGTGCCACTTTTTCGATTGTATCCTTGATTTTGCCAATTGCCGGCGTTTCGCCAATGATATCAAAGGTCTTAGATACTTTTCGCTTAAGGAATTTGGTTTCCGTAACCAAGTTGTTTTTGTCGATTGCATTCCGAATGGAAATCAACAAACGATTCAAATCTGGCGGTTTGGTGATGAAATCATAGGCGCCTTTTTTGGTGGCGTCAATCGCCATTTCTACATTTCCATGACCCGAAATCATGATAAATGGAAGGTCGGGTCGCAAGGCTTGGGCTCGGTCTAGGAGTTCCATGCCGTCTATGCCTGGCATTTTGACATCGCACAGAACGACATCGTATTCATTCTTTTGTATGAGGAGTAAACCTTTGTTGCCGTCATCGGCAGTGGTAACGGTGTAATTCTCGTATTCTAGAATTTCTTTGAGGGTTTCACGGATCGGCGCTTCATCGTCGATGACCAATATTTCAGCCATAATTAGTGTATAGATTAGGCTACAATGATACAAAGAGAGAATAGGAGAACAAGGTTGACTTTTCCACTACTTATGCTCTTTTTGATGCGAACGCTTGGTCTAGTTTGAAGAAAGATTTGAATAGGGAAAATTCGGATGATGGATAGAAGCGACGAATGGAGTGGACACATGGTTGCCTGATTTGTCTTTATTTAAAAAAATGTTTGGCAATATGAGGATTTTACATCATTTTTGTTTTTTAGAGATACTCCAAAACAAGTATGAATAAACAATTACTGGGAAGATGGGTGGCTTTGATTGCTGCGATTGCGCCAATGGCGTTGTCAGCGCAGACGGATCCACTTTTCACGCATTTTACATTTAACAAGTTGTTCTATAATCCGGCGTATGCTGGAGCGTCAGGTCAATATTGTATAAATGCCATTAATCACCAACAGTGGTTAGGTTATGATGATGAGTCGCCATACCTCAAGACTCAAAATAAGGATTTTAGTATTGAGAATAAATTGGACGCTGCTCGCAAGAACATTGCACCTGTAACACGTGGATTGGGATTTTCCGCTCCAATCATGGTGAAGGGCAATAATGTTGGTGGCGCGTTCTTCTCGTTTGTTTCAGATCAAGTTGGATATGAAACGGCGACATATTTGAAGGGCGGTGGATCTTATGCCTACACAACGGCGGACGGATCGAATATTCGTTTGGGTGTTGACGTTACGAATCTTACAAAAACTCTAGACGCAACCAAACTAAGGTATCATGATCCTAATGACCCGATGATTCCCACAGGAAATCCATCAGATCAACACATGACTTTCGGTGCTGGGTTGTACTATTCTAATCCAAATATTCAGGATGGGGCTTATTTGGGTGTGTCTTCAACGCATTTAAATCCTCAGACATTTAGCTATGGACCTTCAGGTACGATAAATGTCACTACGAATCGCCACCTTTATATAGTAGGGGGTTACAAAAAGAATAATTTCATGGGTAACCCATCGCTGTCGTTGGATCCCGCCTTCTTAATCAAGACGGTTATGGGAAAAGGTGGTATGATTAAGCCTGAATTAGATGTGCAAGGCTTGGTTACTTGGAATGGTTTGTTTGCCGGGGGTGCCAATATTCGTGTTTATGGAGTGGGTGCAGAATCAGTTTCACTGATTCTAGGTTACTATCCTCCGCTGTTGGGCAATGGTCCGATGAGCGATCAAAAACTTCGTGTAGGTTATTCTTACGATTTAACTGTAAATCACATTTTACGTAATTCTGCGGGTTCGCATGAGTTGCAAGTGAATTACTGCTTTATGTTTACTGTTCCTGAAAGGCCTGTTCGCGTATTCCGTCACCCACGTTACATGGAACGCTCTCCTGAATGGGATTAATTAAAAAATATTTATCCACATAAAATAAACATTCGATTTTGTCGTTTCATAGATACTGAAAATAAATAAAATGTTGATTTATTCAAATAGAACTTTATTTTTGCAACTTTAGAAACAATACGCAATATCAAAACTGCATAATGAAAAATACAGTGATGAGTCTCTTCACAAACAACGAGTTCGCTAAGAAAGCTTTTAATTTCTTGGGCAATCGAACCTTACGCAGGGCCGCGATCGTGGCTTCTGTAATGGTCTATGCTTGCGGACCAGCCGATACCGGTGATTTGACCGGTGTTCTAGGCAGACGGCCTTGGTTTCACCCCCAGCCTCCGGGAATGGTGTACGTGAAATCAGGAACTTTTCACACAGGACAAGGAGGTCAGGATGTATTCAATTCCTACTTAGAGCCTAACAAACAGATGACCATAACTGGTTTCTGGATGGACGAAACAGAGATAACAAACAACGAATACCGTCAGTTTGTGAATTATGTAATCGATTCATTGGCTAGGATCATGTGTGACGACGACGAATATTACTTCCCAGAAGATGAGGAGGGCAATCGTTTGATAAACCCTTATCGCGAAGTGGATTGGTTAAAGCACAAGGAAGAATTGGCTGATATGTGGTATCAAGGAGATGAGCGTTTCCAAGGAAAGCATCAAATTGACACCCGTAAGTTGATTTACCATTTTATGTGGACCGATTTCGAAGCGGCAGCAAATCAGGATCGCGACAAATACAATCCAATGAACCGCAGTAAATTCATGCGCACTGAGGATGTTTTGGTTTACCCGGATACATTGTGTTGGGTACGTGATTTTACCTATTCATACAATGAGCCTATGGCACAGGTGTATTTTCATCACCCAAAATATGATGAATATCCAGTGGTAGGTGTTTCTTGGCATCAAGCATACGCTTTCTGTCGTTGGAGAACCGATCGCAAAACAGCTTATTGGGAAATGAATGGTTATTTGCCAAATACGCACGATTTCCGTTTACCAACTGAATATGAGTGGGAATATGCTGCTCGTGGCGGTCGTATTGGAAACAAGTACCCCTGGGGCGGACCTTATGCTAGAAATAGCAAGGGTTGTATGTTGGCGAACTTCAAGCCATTGCGTGGTAACTATGGTGTAGATGGTGGTGTTTATCCAGTTCGCGTTGATAGTTACTTCCCTAATGACTTTGGTTTGTATAATATGTCGGGTAACGTTTCTGAATGGACTCGCACATCATGGGATGAGGCAAATAATGCTTTTGCTCACGATTTGAACGGTGAATCTTATAAATTCATTAAAGAGAGAGGCAAAGAGGGCACACGTCAGGTAAAAGATATTCCAATCAACGAGAAGCGCAAAGTAATTCGCGGTGGATCTTGGAAGGATGTTGCTTACTTTATCGAAAATGGTGCAAGAACCTACGAATACCAGGACACCAGTAAGTCTTATGTAGGTTTCCGTTGTGTTCAAACATACATTGGTCGTTCAAACACCGACCGTAAATAAGAATTAGAATAATTTCAAATTAGAATCGTTAACTAATCAACTAACTATAACAAAAATAAATATGAGCAACAAAAGTTTCTTTGAGACAAAAAAGTTTAAAACTACTATGAACTTCGTTTATGGTATGGGTGCTGCGGTTGTAATCGTGGGTGCATTGTTTAAGATTTTGCACTTGAAAGGTGCGGACATTATGTTGTCGGTGGGTCTATTGACAGAAGCAGCGATTTTCGTAATTTCTTCTTTCGAACCTGTGCATATGGATCCAGATTGGTCATTGGTATATCCTGAATTGGCCGGTGGTGACCCAACTGAAACTAAAAAGAAATCAAGTGGAACTGTTACTCAACAATTAGATAACATGCTGGCTCAAGCTAAAATTGGTCCAGAATTGATCGAAAGCTTAGGCAATGGTTTGTCGTCTTTGAGCAATAACGTAAAAGATATGGGTTCTTTGTCGAATGCAGCAGTTGCAACTACGGAGTATGCTGAAAATGCTTCAAAAGCATCGAAGAACATGAATGCGATTGCTGATAGTGCGGCAATGGTATCTGATTCAATGGGTAATTTCTCTGCAGGTTTGCAGGGTGCTTTGACGAACATCAATTCAACTGAAGCAGCTACTGCTGAATTTGCTGGTGAGTTGTCTAAATTGAATCGCAATTTGAGCAATTTGAATTCAATTTACGGTAATATGTTGAGCGCTATGGGCGCTAGCAAAGCCTAATCCATTTATCTAACCCAATTTAAAAAGGAGATATAGATAATGGCAGGTGGTAAAGTATCCGCACGTCAGAAGATGATCAACATGATGTACCTCGTGTTGACAGCGCTTTTGGCACTTAACGTATCGAAAGAAATCATCAAGGCGTTTAACTTGATTGAGAACTCTTTGGATAATTCTACAAAAAACATCGTTCAAAAGAACAGTGCAGTATTGGGTTCATTGGTAAAAACTGCCTCTGAGAATAAGGCCGCCGCTGCTGCGGTTTCTTATTGTAATCAAGTACAAGGAATTAGCAAAACATTGATCGCTCGATTGAGTGGTATCAAAAATGAATTGTTACTTCGTTCTGGTGATCAAAAAGATCCTAAAATGGGTCGTAAGCAAGAGCCTGAAGCCATGTTGGTGAAAGGTGGAGTTGCTGAGTTGGCGCAAGGAGATAACATGGAACTTCATGGTCACTACTTCATGGTAGATGAGGGTGGTAAAAATGGTGTTGAATTACAAGATGCTATCAACAAAGCCCGTATTGAGATGTTAAATGTAATGAAGAAGGCTTCGGTTGACCCAATTTTGGCTGCATCTCCAGAAACTAAGAAAATGTTGTTGGAGCGCATGAAGGCAATCGAAGAAAAGACTTCATTGTATGCAAACAATACTGTGAATTCGAGTGGAACAGAGCAGACTTGGGTATCAATGTACTTAGAACATTCTCCTTTGGCTGGTGTATTTGCCATGTTGAGTAAGGTAGAAAACGATTCACGTTCAATGGAAGCAGAAGTTATGCAAGCCTTGGCTGAATCAGTGAATGCTGCTGATTACAAATTCGACAAATTGATTCCAGTCGTTTCTTCGTCTACTTCTGCCGTATTGACAAACCAAACTTATGAGGCTAACATTTTGTTGGCTGCTTATAATTCTAAGGCTCAAATGATTGTGACTGTTAATGGTCGCCCAATTGAGGTAGTAGATGGTGTTGGTAAATACAAAGTAACTAGCGCATCTCCGGGTACTCAGAAATATAAAGTAGGTATTCAGGTTCCTAAGCCAAATGGTGGTGGTTCGGATAACTACGAAACTGAAGCTGAATATAGTGTATTTGCTCCACAAGCGGCTATTTCTGCTGATGAGTTAAATGTATTGTATGTTGGTTTACCTAACCCGATTTCAGTATCTGTGGGTGGTGTAGATCCCAAAAATGTAACTGTATCTGTTGTGGGTGGTGGTGTAAACCTTCGCTCTGCCAAGCCAGGTCAGTTTAACGCTTTGGTTCCTGTTCGTAATGGTAATGAGTGTTTGATCAAAGTTACTGCAAAGTTGCCTGATGGTCGTACTGTATCTATGGGTGATAAGAAATTCAAAATTCGTAACGTTCCTCGTCCTGTATTTAAAGCGGGTAGCGTTGGATTTAGCGGACCAATCTCTTTGTCTGCATTGAAAGTACAAGCGAATGCGGTTGCTGCTTTGGATAACTTCGTTTATGATGGAGTTAAATACGATGTATTGTCTTATCGTTTTACATGTATCGGACGTCGTACCAATGGACCAAAAATCATGACGGCTAACGGTGCATCATTGGCACCTATTTCAACATTCTTGAAAATGTTAGGACCTGGTGATTTGATTCAGTTTGACCAAATTAAAGTAATCGGACCAGACAAAACCCCGAAATTCTTGGATAACGTGGGTGGCGCAGTTCAATAATAGAAACAACTATGAAACGCATTTTATTCACACTCGCATTATTTACGGCTGCCGGCTTGCAAGCGCAAGACTGGGGTGGAGGCTGGGGCTCTTCGCCTGAACCTGCAAAAGGAGGTAAAACTCCTGCATCTTCACCAGTCCCTTCCGAAGCAACTGGTGAGCCAAAAAAGGATGTTGAAATTGTGATTCCAACGATTGGAACTCACTATGACGATCCAACGGTTCCTCATTATGAGCCTGAATATGTGAACCAAGATACCAATATTCGCAATTTGCAGGGTATTGTTATGCCTCGTCCCTATTTGCGTAATGCGGATGTTAAATTCCGTAAGCGTGTATGGCGTGTGATTGATTTGCGTCAAAAGATGAATCGTTCTTGGACATGGCCTAAGAATCCAATTTCTCAAGTTTTTTGGGAATTTGGAACCAAGGGTTTGTTGCGCGCTTATGCTACGGATTCTTTTAACCGTATCATGACACCTGAGGATATCATTCGTTCAACTTCTGAGATTATTACAACTTCAAAGCAACGTCCCGGATCTGATGATCCTACGGATTTGGTTGATACTTCTTTCCCTGAATATTTTAGCTGGGATTTGATACAAAAGTTTGAAATCATGGAAGATTGGGTGTTTGATTACAAACATGGTGAGTTGAAGCCTATTATCATTGGAATAGCACCAATTCAGCCTAAAATGATTATGGGTCAGTCGTATGATGTTAAACCTTTCTGGTTGAAAATGGATGATTGTCGTCCTACATTGGCCAAAGCTGAAGTATTTAACAGATACAATGATGCTATGCGTTTGAATTGGGACCAGCATATCAATCATCACCGTTTGTTTGATAGTTATATTGTTAAGACATCTGAATGGGATGATAGATACATTAATCAGAAAGCTGAGTTTAAGCAAGATGGATTAGCCTCATTGCTTCGTGCAGAAGAAATAAAGAACGATTTGTTCATTTTCGAGCATGATTTGTGGGAGTATTAATCTTACATATTTGATATTTTACAAATCCCGGAGGAGACTCTGGGATTTTTTTTGCAATTTCCTAATTGACGATCATTTCAATTAATTCAAAAGTTTCCTTTGAATTACCTAGAATATTGCCTATTTTTGCCCTTCGTTTTAGTAACGATGTTCGATAAAGCGGAAGATCTAATCATTGAGTTTGTCAAATTAAAAAATGGCAAGCACTCGTTTAACTTCCGAGTTGACGAAATGTTCTTTGAAGAATTGGGGAGTGCTGAGGTACATAAAGCCGATGTGGAAGTGGAAGTCTTGGTTGATAAAAACGTTAACTGGATGCATTGTCACATCGACATACATGGTAGCATGACAGTTGATTGTCATCGTTGTTTGGTGGATATTCCTTTGGGGATTGAAACGAAATATTTGTTGATCGTTAAATTGGATAGTCATGAAACTGTGGATGTGGATCACGAAGATGAGGGAGTAGAGTTAATCTACTTACGTCCGCATGATTTTGAATTGAGTATCGCTCGCCCCGTTTATGAAACAAGTCTATTGGCTTTACCTATGATTAGGAATTGCGATGATTTGGAGATTAAGCCCTGTGACCAGGCAATGATTCAGAAACTAAATACGCTCAGCGGAGAAACAACAGATGAAGTTGTGGATGCTCGCTGGGAGAAATTGAAACAACTAAAAAACAAATAACCAAGGAAATGGCACATCCTAAACGAAAAATATCCAAAACCCGTCGCGACAAACGTCGTACTCATGACAAAATTGAAGTCCGTCCAATGATTGCTGATCCAGTTACTGGTGATGTATCGTTGTACCATCGTGTAAATCTCGAAACAGGAATGTACCGCGGCCAGAAGGTAATGAAGGGTCGCAACGATAGCTAAAATGAGAATCGGTATTGACGCAATGGGTGGGGATTACGCCCCATTAGAAGCCGTCAAAGGTGCCTCATTGGCCGCGAAGGCGTTGAACAGCTTAGAACTAGTACTATTTGGTTCTAGTGACGCAGTTTTGCGTGTATGCGAAAGTGAAGGAATCGATCCGAAATTATTTACTATTGTGGATTCTCCAGATGTCATTGAGATGGCAGAACACCCGGTAAGAGCCCTGGTTTCAAAACCCAATTCTAGTATCGCGCAAGGATTCTTACATCTGGCGCAAGGAAAAATTGATGCTTTTCTTAGTGCCGGTAATACCGGTGCTATGTTGGTTGGTTCGATTCAATATCTTAAGTTGGTAGATGGATGTGACAGGCCCTGCTTAACTGCTGCTATTCCCCGTGACAATATTAATCCTGGTCTGTTATTGGATGTGGGAGCTAATGCCGATTGCAAGCCTGAACATTTGGAGAAATTTGCACTGCTTGGGAATTTGCTTTATTCAATGATGTACAAAGTGGAGTCACCCAAAGTGGGTCTATTAAATATTGGTGAAGAAAGTGAAAAGGGCAACTTACTTACAAAAGCTACCCATCAATTATTATCTCAGACCCAAGGAATTAATTTTGTTGGCAATGTAGAAGGTCGTGATATCTTCAGTGACATTGCTGATGTTGTGGTTTGTGATGGATTTAGTGGTAATGTGATCATTAAAGTTTGCGAGGGTATGTATTACCGCTTGGTAAAACGTGGCGTTCAAGATGATTATTTAGATCAGTTTAATTTTAAGCACTACGGTGGAAGTTTGGTATTGGGTGTCAATGCGCCAGTAATTGTTGGCCATGGCATCACCAAGTCTGAAACTTTTTTCAAAATGATAGAGTTAGCACAAGATGCTGTAGAAACTCAATTGACAAGTAAAATTCAAAAGGCGATGAGCCGTTTTAACGCTCAGCAATCAGAAACAACAAGTTAATTCATGAAAATTACAGCTGCCATCACTGCCGTGGGTGGATATGTTCCCCCAAAAATTCTTACCAATGCGGACTTAGAGAAAATGGTTGATACCAACGATGAATGGATACGTTCACGTACGGGTATCTCTGAGCGTCATATTTTGGATGAACCGGGAAAAGCGACGTCTGATTTGGCTGTGGATGCTATTTTACCCATGTTGGCGAAGAAAGGTATCGATCCATCAGAAATTGATATGGTTATTTGTGGTACGGTGACGGGTGATTATATTTTTCCGGCTACTGCCAATGTGATCGCGGATAAAATTGGCGCGGTTAATGCTTGGGGCTATGATGTCAATGCGGCCTGTAGTGGTTTCTTATTTGCCTTAGTAACTGGATCTAAATTTATCGAAACGGGTACTCACAAAAAAGTTTTGGTTGTGGGTGCTGATAAAATGAGTGCCATTACCGACTATACAGACCGCAATACTTGTGTGTTGTTTGGCGATGGAGCGGGTTGCGTTTTGTTAGAGCCAACCACAGATGGAATGGGGATTCAGGATTCACTTACGCGGGTGGATGGTAGTGGACGTGATTATTTGATTCAAAAAGCAGGTGGTTCGATGTTGCCTCCGAGTCATGAAACCATCGACCAACGCTTGCATTATGCCTACCAAGAGGGCAAAACAGTATTTAAGTTTGCTGTAACTCGTATGGCGGACGTGAGTTTTGAAATCATGGAGAGAAACAACCTTTCGGCGGATGATATAGCCTGGTTGGTACCTCACCAAGCCAATTTGAGAATCATTGATGCAACAGCAGATCGCATGGGCTTGGACAAGAACAAAGTGATGATTAATATCCAGAAGTATGGCAATACCACTTCAGGAACTTTGCCTTTGTGCTTATGGGAATGGGAAAAGCAATTGAAAAAAGGGGATAATCTAATCCTTAGTAGTTTTGGTGGTGGCTTTACTTGGGGTAGTATTTACCTCAAATGGGCTTACGATACCAATTAATTCACTTTTTGTATTACACTGCGATAAATAAAGTCGCCCTGGAGGTCAATTCCCCCACAAAATTCTTCTGAGACTAATTGTAAATTTGGGTGAGTATCCAGTATTTGCTTGATGTTATCTTCATTTTCTGCGGCAAACACAGAACAGGTTAGATAAACGAGATATCCACCGATTGCCAGGCGTGGTAATACATTTTGGATGATGCTCAACTGTTTTTCCGCAAACGTTTCAATGGTCTGTGTGTCGAAAAAGTGGATGTTTTCTGGGTTTCTACGCCAGGTGCCGCTGCCGGTGCAAGGGACATCGGCGAGGATTAAATTGTATGTTTGATTTGGGTTTTTACTGTTGCTATTATCTAGATATCCGTTTAATGATGCTGTAAATACAGTGGGCTTTTTAAGTCCAAGCAATTGAAATCGGTCTTTGAGATTGTCTAAGATATTGGATCTCACATCAGAGCAGGTGAGGTTGGTTGTTGGGAATTGCTGTAATAGAGATATAGATTTTCCACCCGCACCAGAACAACAATCCCAAACGGCGCTGTTGGCATGGCAAAAAGCAGCCATCGGTTGGTTTGACCAATTCATGGCAGTTTGCGAGGAGATGTCTTGAATGTATGCATTTCCATTTTCTACCCAAGGATTCAGATTGACTTGTGCCGATACGGCTAGGGCATTACCATGGGTTTGTTCGATAGTGATTCCTGCTTTGATTAATTGACCTTGGAGCCCTTTGAGCGTAATGTTGCCATTGGATAACCAAACCAGTGGCTCTTTGATAAACCAAGGCGTGAGAATGTCTGTGGTGATGTTTTGGCTCAAATATTGGGCTACAGATTGGTATGGGTTATAAGTGTTGGATTCTTGGTTGACAGTTTGGTTTAAGTTATCTGTAGCTGTTGGGGTAATGTTTTGAGATTGTTGATTTGATGGTGTGTTATTTGATGTTGGGATATTCAAATTTTGTTCGCCTACAGCTGTCGTAAAATGCATTTGCAACCAATCTAGAATGATTTCTGGGGATTGGCGGGAAACGCCGAAGGCGTTTCGCCAGAAGTAATAACAGGCACTCCTGTAACGCTTACGATCTTTGCTCCCCCAATTTTTATTCTCCTTAAAACAAGATTTTAAATACAAATGAAAAGGAGTGCCGCCGTCGTACTCGAACAACATAGTGGCACAATTACTATAAAAAATATATGGGAAAGTAGATGTCATTTTGTTTTTTTAGGTACATCCCAATCCATTTTTGTTATTCTAACAAAAACCGGATAGAGCGTTATTGATTGAATAGATGTGGGGTGTCTTCGTATATCACAACAAACCGAATCCCATCGTTGTAAGGTGCTGATCCTCCACCTCTTATATGTATCGAGTTGATTAACCCCTCGAACGTCGCGTCTGGCAAAGAAGAAACGAAATTCGGACCAAAAGCCATCGCACTTAAACCCACATATGCACCTTGGTCGTATCCAATGAAGGCGAAACGACTTGGCTCACTACCGTACGTCGCAAAGAATTTTTTGGAGAAATGTAACGTCGCTGTGTCATGAAAATCCGTAAAGTTCACCGTAGGATAAATACAGATTTCATCGTTCAATCCACTGTAATATCGTTTGTCTTCAAACCAACTTAAATCGGCGATTACCCAGCATTGTTGACGTTTTTCAAGGAGTTTTTCTAGGGGTGTTCTCACCGCGACGTCATCGGTACAGGCCACCAACAATAAGCTGTCTCGTTTTGGTAGAGCCGGCGTTAATACGCCATCTTTCATCGTATGAATTGTAATTAATTTGGTGGTCGACTTAGCCATCGTTGCTTTGTAAATCATTGCCTTAGGCTTACTCGATTTCCCAGCGTCTATGATTAAACAAATGCGATGCTTAGGGAACATTCGGACGATATTTTTTGCGACTGATTTATATCGCAGCGTATCGTTGATGAAAAAATTGATATTCGGAAATGGCCCCGTGGTTAAACCTCTTTGTGATTTTGGCTTGATATAGGTGAGCGGTGAAATCCAAAGCTGGGGATTGTTTGCAGCAATCTCTGTAGATCCATTACTCGATGATACCACTGCCAATGTCGGTTTGTTCCCCGTAGCATTAACCCAGCTACCGGCAGGAGAAGAAATTAAATCCTTGAAATTCTGTTCGTACACCGGACCAATAATGATGTTATTGTCGATGAAGTTCTTATTCGCCGCAATCGACTTAATCGCCAACTGATTCAGCGGGATGCTATCGGTAGGCTCTGTATCAAAAACACTGACATTGGCTTTGAATCCATCGGCCTCTAATTCTTGAAATGCGAGTTTTAGTCCCAAGTAGTAATCAAGCATCGCATCGCTCAGGGCATTTTGTTTCACCCCGCTGGCATGAAAGGGCAGTGCGATGCCAATTCTTAGCGGTCCTTGGGTTTGAACGGGATTTACACCTTCAATGGGCCGACCTTTACTGGAGTCTTGGGATTGCAGCAGCGAATGAGCCAACATCAAACAGATATACAAACACATAGTTTTCACCTTGGTTTGGCTGATTGATATCAAAATTGCTATTCTGCGATGCATGGATTTTAGTGTAAGTTAATCAATTATTCCCATTCAATGGTTGCTGGCGGTTTAGAACTGATATCATAGACCACTCTGTTGATGCCTCTCACACGATTGATGATGCTATTGCTAATATCGGCCAAGATATCGTAGGGAATGTGAACCCAGTCGGCAGTCATGCCATCGGTACTTGTCACAGCCCTCAAGGCCACAACCTGCTCATAAGTCCGTTCATCACCCATTACACCAACGCTTTGAATTGGCAATAGAATTGCACCGGCTTGCCAGATTTTTTCATACCAACCATATTCGCGCAATTTTTCCATGTAAACCCAATCCGCTTCTTGCAATAATTTCACTTTAGCTTCGGTAATATCACCCAAAATACGAATGCCTAATCCAGGTCCTGGGAATGGATGTCGGTGCAAGATCTCATGCGGCAAACCCATCGTATCGCCCACTCTGCGTACTTCGTCTTTGAAAAGGCTGCGCAATGGCTCGATGATTTTCAAACTCATTTTTTCGGGTAGGCCACCGACGTTGTGGTGACTTTTGATGGTCGCGCTAGGGCCTTTAACACTCACGCTTTCAATAACATCAGGATAAATGGTTCCTTGGGCAAGCCACTTGGCATCTTTGATTTTGAGACTCTCTTCTTGGAAAACCTCTACAAACACACGTCCGATGGCTTTTCTCTTGTCCTCAGGATCGGTAAGACCCTTCAACGCATCGTAAAACTGCTGTGATGAATCAACGGCAATCACGTTTAAATCCAATTGCTTGTAGGCGTCTTGAACCAATGCGAACTCGTTTTTGCGCAACAAGCCGTTATCGATAAATATACAATGTAGCTGCTTTCCGATGGCTTTGTGGAGTAATAACGCAGCGACAGAGCTATCAACACCGCCCGATAAACCAAGGATTACCTGGTCGGTTCCAACGGTCTGTTGAATATTAGCAACGGTTTCATCGATGAAATGACCCGGAGTCCAATCCCCGGCACAACCACAAATTGAGTAAGCGAAATTCTTTAGTAGGGCCAATCCTTCTGTGCTGTGATACACTTCGGGGTGGAACTGAATACCAAAAACTGGATTGGCGCTGTCTAATTCGAATGCTGCCACTGGAATTGATTCGGTGGTGGCGATTACTCTCGCATTGTTAGGTA
>Ga0209596_1002265_pt1 | contig 15923 bp, 14 predicted proteins | sample M_130807_MF_Meta_FD_187314 | JGI IMG/M metagenome (GOLD analysis project Ga0209596, IMG submission 187314) | Freshwater microbial communities from Lake Montjoie, Canada to study carbon cycling - M_130807_MF_MetaG (SPAdes) (version 2) | ecosystem: Environmental > Aquatic > Freshwater > Lake... | reverse complement strand
CGGTGGGATGCCAAAAGCCGCATCGCCCGCGCCGAACAGGCCATGACGGAGAAGGACTACAAGCGGGCTGCGTTGTCTCTTCGTGCCGTCCTTGCGGCGGATCCGGCGAATGCGGACGCCATCCGCATGGTCGCCAGGGTGCTCGATGCCTCGGGTTCGCCCGAGGCCATCCAATGGTGGAGCCGTCTCGATTCGCTCCAGCCGGAAAATTCCGACACCATTCTGGCTTGGGCAGCGGCTGCAATGAAGACCGGCGATACGCCCACGGCTGAACGTGTGCTGAAGATGCTCGCCCCGACCGGACGGGAGACGGCGGCATTCCATGTCGTCTCAGCGAAGATCGCGCAGTCGAAAAAGGAGACCGAGGATGCTGCCAAGCATTGGGCCGAGGCGGTCCGGATTGCCCCGGATGAGCCAGGCCACCGCCTCGCGCTCGGCGCGATCCGGCTCCGTTCACAGGACTCCAAGCAGAGGGATGAGGCCATCGCCATGCTCACCGGTTTGGTCGAAAGGACGCCGCCGAACCTCGACGCGATCCGCATACTTTTGAATTATTCGCTCCGGCTGGAGGATTGGAAAAGAGCGGACGCTCTCTCGAAAATGCTGGTCGCTGATTCGGCCGCCACAATCAGCGACAAGCTGCACCGGCTCACCGCGCTGCGGAAAATGGAGACGCAGGAGGCCCCAGGCTACCTCCTCGACCTGCGCACCGCCGGCCTCTCAAATCCCAGCGATCTCTACCTGCTCTTCATGTGGATGAACCAGAACAACCTTGCGATGATGGTCTCAGAATGGTCGCGGACATTGGAGCGTAACGTCATCGGCGTGGTGCCCGTATGCGTGGCCGTCGCCGACGCGTATGCCCGCAGTTCCGACTGGCAGAGGCTCCGGGAATTCGTGAACGAAGGGGCATGGGGTGAGCAGGACTACCTGCGCCGCGCATTCCTCTCCCGCGCGCTCGAGCGTCTGGATGAGCCCGAAGCCGGCGCGGCAGAGTGGAACGACGGCCTCTCTGCGGCACGCGGCCGCGGGGATTCGCGCGAGCGCCTCGATCGGATGGTGCGGCTCGCGATCGGCTGGGGCTGGACCCAGCGTGCCCAGGAAGTGATGTGGAGCCTCGCAGGAACGCCCGCCTGCCCGCGCTGGATTCTCGACCGGCTCTGGCTGGTCGCCATTGAAAAGAAGGACGCGGCGCAACTGCAGAAGCTCGCCGGCGTCCTCGCCAGGGTGGATTCAAAGTCCGTTATTTTTCGCAACGACTTCGCCTTCTACTCGCTGCTCATCCGTTCCGACAACGGCAACCCGCATGGCGAGGCGGAAAAGCTTTTCACGGAAAATCCGGGCGACGAAAGCGTTCTCCTCACTCGCGCGCTGTCGCTCTACGTGCAGGGGGAGCCTGCCGGGGCCGCCGCGCTCACCGGCAGCCTGCCAGCCGAGGCGTTGAAAAGGCCGCGGACGGCCCTCTACCACGCGATTTTCCTCACCGCTGCGGGCGAAGGCGGGAAGGCCGCCGAATTTCTCGCCGTCGCTCAGGACTGGAAAATGTTCCCTGAGGAAAAGACATTGCTGGATCGTGCAAAGACGATCGCGACCAAGGCGGCCGGAGAACAGGAACTTGCCGCATCAGCCAAGGCACTAAGGGCGGCCAAGGCGGCGAGGGATTTGGAAGCGGAGAAAGCCGTTGTGGCGGCCAGGGCCGAGAGGTTGGCGAAGGCTGCCCAAGCCGCACAAGAGGCCGCACAAGAGGCCGCACAGTCTCCCGCTCCGGCAAAATCAGGCGGTCAAGTGCCGCCCCGCTGACGTCCATTGCCGCTATGTTGGTGGTGCCGGACGTATAGCGATCGCCCCTGCTGCTGCTAGTGGCACCCTGAGAGTGCGGGAACGTCCAAGTCATGCGCCACGGCGGCGGCGGATGAATGCCACGCCCATGAGCGCGATGCCGATACCGATGGTCGCGGGCTCGGGCACGGGCGTGAAATCAAGCTCCAGGCTGTTGCCGTGTTGCGAGACGCTGAAGAATCCGGCGCCGATATAGTGCTGATCGGCGAAGGCGCTGGTGTCTATGAGAAAGTCGGAGGCGTCGAAGCCGAAGATGCCGCCGGAGGCCGTGGCGAGATTGAAGGAATAGTAATGGCCGCCGTCCCACGAGGAGAGCAGGCCGAGGGAATCCAAATTGATGTGAAATTTGTTCCCTGCATTGGCAGTGATGGTGAGGGTGCCGGTGATGTCTGCAAAATCCCAGCCGGGATCCGCGCCCTGCGCGCCGCCGTCGGTGGCGAGGCGGTTGATCTCCCACAGGTAGCTGCCGCCGCCGGCCCAGGTCTGGCTGCCGGTGGCCATGGTGCCGGGGCTGTTGCCGGGGGAAAGGGTGACGCCTGCGCCGATGCTGAGCGCGACGCCGGAGAGGTTCGTGCCGCTCACCGTGCCGGAGGTCAGCGTGAGCGCGCCGGTGAAGTTGCCGCCGTTGTTTTTGAACTCGCCGCCATTGACGGTGATGCTGTTCCCTAGCGCGCCTGCGCCGGTGTAGTTGAAGATGCCGCCGCTGGAGATGGTGATGGCGCTGGTGCTGTTGATCGAGCCGCTGAGATTGAACCTTCCGCCCTGCACGGCGGTCGTGTTGAAGTTTGTGATCGCTCCGCCGTAGCTGAACGCATTGCCCGCGCCGGGATTGACCGTGAGCGCATTCGTGCCGCCGGTGCCGCCATCAATGCTCCCGGTGATCGTGCCGCCGGTGATGTTCAGCGTGTTGTTGCCCCCGCCCATCGCGATGGCCCTGCCGTTGCTCGAGCCGTCAATCGTCCCCGCCGTATTGATCGTGTCGTTATCCGCGCCGGTGAGGATGGCCGCGTTCGTCCCGCCGAGGCCGGCGAGCGTCGCACCTCCGCGAATGGTCGCGCCCGCGTTGTTGTTGATGGTCACCGTGAAGCCGCTCGCGGGGCCGCCCACCACGATGCCCGAATCGCTGTCCCCGCGGATGAGGCCACCGTTCTGATTCGTGATCACCGCATTTCCATAAATGGCCTCGCGCGTCCCGGCGAGCGGGCCGGTCGTGATGTCGTTGCCGAGCAGCGAGATTCCCTTGCCCACGGCATTCGTGTTCCCCGCTGTGACGAGCCCCTCGATGGTGCCTGAGTTCACAATCGTGCCGCCACCGACGGTGATGCCCTCGCTATTCGCCACCACCGTCGCGCTGAATGCGTTGACCGACCGGATCGTGCCCGTGTTCGTGATGTTCACGAGGCCGTCCACATCCACGCCGTCGCCGTCGCCCGTGACGCCGTTGCCGGTGATCGTGCCGCCGTTGACGATGGTCGCCGTGTGCAGCGCGCCCAGACCGTCGAGATTGATTCCCGATCCGTTGTTGCCGCGGATGATGCCGCCGAGATTGTTCGTGACGCTCGTGGTGAAAGGGGTGGATACGGTGTTGGTGAGCGTCAGCCCGCCCGTGATGCCGTGGCGCGCACCCTCAATGGTGCCGGTGCCGGGTGTGGCGGGCGTGCCGAGATTCCAGTTGCTCGCATTGGTGATGCTCACCCCCGTGTTCGTCTGCACGGAAATACCGTCCTTGCTGCCGTTGACGCTGCTCGTCGCCCGGATGATGCCCGCATTGTTCACCACGCCGTTCACGCCGGCCCGCACGGCATCGGCCTCGTTCGCGGTGATGACGCCGGTGGAGAAATTGTTGAGAGTGTTGCTTCCCACCGCCGTATTCAGGGCGGCCCAGTCCACGGCTTGATTTCCACCGGGGGGGGTGCCGGTATTCTGCGAGTTCAGCGTGCCGTAGTTGTTGAAGGTGATGGTGCTCCCCGCCTTGTTCATCTGGATTACATCCCCATCCACGGTTTGCATCAAGGCGGTCGAATTGGTGGCGCTGCCGTTGTTGACTGTGAGAGTCAGACCGCCGGTGTTGTCCCGGATCACGCGCCCATTGCCCGCATTGCTACCCGTATTGACGGTTGTCTGCTGAATGGTGCCGAGGTTGGTGATGGTGGAATTGCCGGTGACGGTCACCGCGATGTTGTTTCCCGTGACCGTCAACACGCCGGCTGTCGTAACGGTCAGAGTGTCGCTGGCGGCCAGAGTCACCTTCGTACCCGAAGCGCTGCTGACATTGAAATCGGTCGCCATGGCGTGGCGCGCGGCTGCGAGGAGGAGCGTGGCGGAAAGAATCGTGGTGGTCAGGATGTGGCGTTTCATGTCCCGCATGTTTGCCGACGCCCACGCCCACTGGCTACGTGACAAGGGTGACTTTCCTGCTGCAAATCGCCGACGGTTCTGCGTCAGCAGAAGACACCGGGGACGAACCCATCAGTCCGGCATTTTTTCTCCGTCCTTCTTCCCTGTATTCTGATTCTGCGTTCTTCCCACGCTATCCACGTCGGGAAGCGAGAGGACGGCTGCCACCACGAGAAATCCAAAAAGCATGAGCATAGGACAAGGCGTTCCGGGATTTGGAATCCGAAACTCAATCAGTGTCCTTGGTGACAAACGCGACGAGCAGGAACCCCAAGAGTATCAGCGGGGACGCAACGTGAAGACTCCACAGCCTGCGCACGCGGCGTCGCTCGCGGTATGCGAGGAAGGCAAGGAGGCCCACTGCCCCCAAAACGGTCGTCGGCTCTGGTACGGCGACAATCTCGTAGAGGCCGCCGCCTACGCTGTATGCGACCGCGCCAGTGCCATGGCCGGTGAAGGAAATCTGCCCGAGAAAGCCTGAGTCGAGCGGCCCGGCGCTCGCCACGAGGAACTGATCGGGATTGCCGGTGGCAAAGTCGGTGCCCGTCCAATTGTTCACGGTGAGCGCGCCGGCGGTCCACGCGGCGGAGGAAAATTGCAGGTGCACGTCGTTGGTCGTGCCGAAGTCCAACACCGAGTTTGCCGTCAGCGTGAGCGCGCCGACCGTGTCGCTGAAGCCGCCGGTGTTCAGCGTGCCGCCGTTGAAATTTACGGCGGTGCTGTCACCGAGTTTGTTCGCGCCGCCAAGCAGCAGCGTGCCGGAGGTGAGCCGCAGCATGACCGGCGCAAAGCTGTTTGCGGAGGCCGGGGTCACCGTCACGCTTTTCGCCGCATTCGTCAGCGCGATTTCCAGAGTGCCCGGGCCGCTCGCAGCGCCGGTGAGCGTCACGCTGTTTGCCCCGGTGATTTGGTTTCCGGCGACGTTCACGACGATGTTGTTCGCCAGCGAACGGGCGTCATTGTCGGAAGCCAGCTTGCCGCCGTTGAACGTGACCGCCTGCGGGCCCGTGCTCCCGACAGCGCTGTTGTTTCCCGCGACCAAGGTGCCGCCCGAAAGCGTCGTTCCGCCGGAGAAGCTGTTCGCCCCGCTGAGGGTGTGCATCCCGCCTGTGATTTGGAGGCCGATCCTTGCCGTGGACCCATCCTGCAAAATCCCCGCAAAATTGCTGCTCACCGCCGCACTGGCGCTGTTCACCCCACTCAGTGTCAAAGTGTTCGTGCCGGTGCCCAGCGCGCTGTTGGTCACCCTGTTGGAGTTGGTGCCGCCGCCGTTGCTCGTGCTGTTGAGTGACGCGAGCGCCTGGTCAAAGCCGGCCAGATCCAGTGTGTTCGTCACCGCCCCGTCGCCGCTGCTGCCCAGTGTCGCCACTGAGCCGGTCGGGATTGCATTCGTCACGCCGTCAATCAGCGTGCCGCCGCCGGACACATTCGTCGGCCCGGTGTAATCGTTGTTCGCATTGGTCAGCGTCACTGTCGTGCCGACCACGTTCAGGTCGGAGTTGAAGTTCAATGTCGTGCCGCCCGTGATAAGTCCGTTGATGATGAATTTTCCGCTCCCGGTGAATGTGAGAGTGGTGTTCGCCTTGGTGATCGTGCCGCCGAAGGTGATCGTGCTGCCGGAGCCGCCGCTGTTCTGCACCGTGCCGATGCCAGTTGTCACCGTGAGCGGCACAGTGCCGAGCGAGGCAGTGCCGCCCGTGTAGATGAGTGTCGTGCCATTCGAGAGAATGACCCCGGAGCCGCTGGTGAGCGCGCCGACATTGGAGAAACTGAGCGTGCCCTGCTGGATGAGCGTGTTGCCCGCGTAGGTGTTCGAGTTGGTGAGCTCCAACACCCCAGCACCGGTCTTGAGCAGGTCGGCATTCGCAGAGCCGGAGATGACTCCGGAAAGGCGGGCGACATCGTTCGCGGAGCCGGTGTTGTCCGCCACGCGGATTTCGCGGGCGAAGTAGTTGCTGCCCGAAGTGCCATCGTCGAGTTGGATGGCGTTCGTCAGGTCAACGAGGCTGTCGGCCTTCGTTGAGCCCATCAGCAAGACATAGCCGTTGGAGAGAAATGCGTTGTCATTCCAGCGCAGTGTAGCGGCCGTCGAGCCAGCGATGGCAGTAACGAGCGTGACCGTGGCGTTGCCGCCGATGGCCGAAAAGCCGCCGTTGCCTTTTTCCGCTGCGCCTTCGTCGAAGGTGAGACCGCCGCCAGATGCTGTGCCCGCGAGACCGATGGCACGGGTGAAAGTGCCGCCGCCGCTGAGTTCCAGCACGCCTCCGCGCATCTGGATGGTCGTCCTTGCTCCGCCCGAGGAAGTCCCGCCCCCGAGATTGGTGAGAGTGCCCCGGAGCACGCCACCGGCGACTACTATCTTCTGTGTGCTCGTCGCGAATGCGAGCTGGTTCGAGCTTCCTGTGAGGGCGAGGAATCCATCGCCGGACTTGACGAGGTTTCGATCGGCAGCCGCGAGGGTGACCGCGACATTCAGCGTCGTGCTCGCGTTCGAGACAAAAAGGAATCGATCATCATTGCCGCCGATGCCGCCGGTGCCGCCGTCGGTGTTTTGAATTGTGAAATCGTCCGTGCCCGCGAGAAGAATTGCATTGCGATTGTAGATCCCTGCGCCTGTGAAGTTCAATGTAGCCCCAGCACCGGCTTGGATCTTCAAAGTGTTGTAATTGATGGTTGAGCTGCCGATCGTCCCCGTGGCAGTGAGCAGGCTGTTTTGGCTGGGGGCCGTGGACAAGATGCCGCTCACCGAGGTCGTCGTGACGGCAACCACGCCGAGCGTGTTGTCGTAGCTGGCGAAGTCCGTGCCGTTCACCGTCGCGAAGCCAACCTTGTTGCTGCCGGCGCTGTTGGCGATGACGCTGTTCGTCAATCCGGGTGCGCTGGTGAAAATGATGCGCGGGTTTGCACCCGCAGTTCCCAGCGTGCCGCCGGAGCCGACGAAGTTGAGCGACGCTCCCACGCCCGAGGTGCGCGAGAAAGAGGCGAGCGTCAGCGCGGTTCCTCCGGAGCCGCCGTTGTGAGTGACGCTGATCGTCGCAGCACCCGCATTCAGTGTGAACGCACCCACGGTTTCCAAACTTCCGTTCGTCGCATTGCCGAGCAGCGACAAAGTGCCGCCAAACGCGGAGATCGCGCCGCCGTTTAGCAGACGATCGGTTGTGGAACCCACTCCGGTGTTACCGCCGGTGTTGTCCAGCGTCAGCGCGCCGCCCCGCAGTTCCAGCGTGGTGCCAGTGCCCGTCAGCGCACCGCTGCCGCTCAATTTCAGGACCGTGCTGGTGCTGCCGCTCCCGAGGCTCACGCCATTGATGCCAATTGCGCCGGTGAGACTGGAGACCGTTCCGCTGAAGGTCTGTGTCGCGTTCGCGCCTCGCAGATTCAGCCCACCGGTCGTGGTGATGGTGCCGGAGAAGGTCGCATCCGCCAAAGCCAGTTCGTTGATCGCCCTGCCAGAAGCAGGTGTGACCGATCCACTGCCACTCAACGAGCCGACGCGCAGGTCGGCAGTCCCCAGCGTCGTGAGGCTGGTGCCTTCGGCCAGATTCACCGCATTCGAGCGCAGCACCTGGCTTGCGCCGTTGTTCGTCGCCGTGCCCGCCTGCAACGTGCCGCCATTCACCGCGATGCTGCCAAAAAGCGTGGCCGTACCCGGCGCACTGTCGAGGATCAGCGTGCCCGCGCTGCTCTTCGTGAAGCCATTTGTCCCGGCGAGGCCGGAAGAAATCGTGAGCGTGCTGCCGCTGGCGACATCGAGCACGGATTGCGCCGCGCCACTGAGCGTGAGCGTCTGCGTCGCGCCTGCGATAATATAGGCCGTGCCACTTGTGGGCGCGACGCTGATGTCATTCACCGAGATGCCCGTGGTGAGAGTGAGCGTGCCCGCCGTTCCGACGAGGAATGCGTCATTATTGTTGCCCGCGTTCGTCCACGTCGTCAGCGCTCCGGTGTCGGAAACGCTGCGCCAGAGCGAGGAAGCGACGTCCCAGTTGCCCGTGCCGCCCGTTGCCGCGGAACCCGCGGCATCCGCATCCCAATAATAAGTCGCCGCGCGCGACTCCGTGGCGCTGAAGGCGGCAAGGAGAACCGCGATGGACGCAGCGCAAAACCTTCGCCCTCGTCCGGACACGGCCGGCGGCATTGAGTAAAGTCCCCGCGGGATGCGACGGGCTGGTTCTTCTGCTGGAGTCCTGATTTTCATATTGGTGTGCGGTGTCTGAGTTGCTGACTTCGCACGCATTTCCCACGGCACTACGGCCGTGGGGGGACGCGTGCTTTCTTCGGTTATGTGAGCGGACACTCGCAAACGATTGTGTCGGTCTCATGGGGGCTGGGTTACTTTTTCGCAGCGCCGTCACGGGGCGCGGCTGGCGGCGGAACTCGCTGGACATAACGGCGAAAATCGTTACGAGTATCGCCGATGAGTGACCCTGTCGCCTTTGCCCGCGCCCTCGCCGACCGCACCCGGTGGCGGATCATCCATCTCGTCTTCGACCGCGCCCTCTGCGTCTGCGAACTGGCCGATGTGCTGAAGCTCCCGCAGTCCACGCTTTCCAGCCACCTGCGCGTCATCCAGCGCGCGGAGCTGCTCGACTGCGAGCGGAGGGAGAAGTGGCTCTATTACCGCGTGAAGCCGGATTTTCAGCCGCTCCTGTGCACGCTGTTCCGGCACTTCGAGACCACGAGCGAGACCGTGCCAGCGCTGGCGCGCGATGCGCGCAAGGCGGAGAGCCGCGTCACGCAGCGCGAGGCGAGCTGCTGCCCTGCGCCCAAAATTTTAGCCACCCGCAACCGCAAATCCAAAGCCTGATCCACCATGCAACTCCACGAACTCAAAGACCTCCTCCATCGCCATCCCGACAAGGGCTTCCGCCTCCAGCTCCCCGCCGGAGGCAGCGTTCCCGTGTCCTTTCACATCACCGAGGTGGGCCATGTGCGGAAGAAATTCATGGATTGCGGCGGGCGAATGCACGAGGCGGAGACGTGCCAGCTTCAGGCGTGGGTCGGCAGCGATGAGGACCACCGGATCAGCAATGGCAAGCTGCTCGGCATCCTTCAGAAAGCCGCGTCCTTTCTCCCCGGCGACAATCTGCCCGTGGAGATCGAGTACGAGGACACGGCCCTCACCCAGTATCCCATCGGCAGCGCGGAAGTCGGCGACGATGCCGTGGTGCTGCAGCTCACCCCGAAGCACACCGATTGTCTCGCGAAGGACGTGTGCCTTCCGCCGCAGCCATCCGATGCGGGCTGCGGCTGCGCTCCTGCCGGCTGCTGCGGCTGAAGCATTTTTGCCCGCATGAAAAAATACTTCGCCGAATTCCTCGGCACCTTCGCGCTCATCTTCACCGGCACCGGAGCGATCATCATCAATGAAATGAGTCACGGCGCGATCACCCACGCGGGGATCGCGCTCACGTTTGGCCTCATCGTCCTCGCCATGATTTACACGCTGGGCGATGTCTCCGGCGCGCACCTCAATCCTGCGGTCACGCTCGGCTTCTTCGTAGCACGCAGGCTCGGCGGCGCGCAGGTGCTGCCGTATCTCGCGAGCCAGGTGCTCGGCGCGCTGGCGGCCAGCGGCCTGCTGCGCGCGCTGTTCCCGGCCCATGCGACACTCGGCGCGACGCTGCCCGCGGGACCGGCGCTGCAATCCTTTGTGCTGGAGATCGTGCTCACGGCGCTGCTGATGTTTGTGATTCTCAGCGTGTCCACCGGGGCGAAGGAAAAGGGAATCACCGCGGGCATTGCCGTCGGTGCGGTCATCGCGCTGGAGGCGATGTTTGCCGGGCCCATCTGCGGGGCCTCGATGAATCCCGCGCGTTCGCTCGCACCGGCGCTGGTGTCGGGTCATGTGGAGCATCTGTGGATTTACCTCGCCGCTCCCGTGCTCGGCGCGCTGCTGGCCGTGCCGCTGTGCATCGGCATCCGCGAGCCGGGCTGTTGCGCCGGGCGCTGCGCCGACGCCCCATAGCTTATGAAACCGACGATCCTAATCCTCTGCACCGGTAACTCCTGCCGCTCCCACCTCGCCGAAGGCATCCTGCGCGCGGCGCTCGGCGACGGATACACCGTGGCCAGCGCGGGATCCAAGCCCGCCGGCTACGTCCACCCGCTCGGCATCCGCGCGATGGCCGAGATCGGCATGGATATTTCCGCCCACCGCTCGAAACACCTCGATGAATTCCTGCACCAAAACGTCGAGACGGTGATCACCGTCTGCGGCAATGCGGATCATGTCTGCCCGATGTTTCCCGGCCAGATGAACCGTCACCATTGGGGCTTCGATGATCCCGCCCACGCCACCGGCACCGAAGAGGAGCAGATGGCGGTCTTCCGCCGGGTGCGCGATGAAATCCGCCGTGTCTTTGAAGCCTATGCCGCCGGGCGGCTGGATGAAGGCAGGTTCTCCTGCTAGGCTCGCCTGATCAGCCGCGGGGCCGGTGAATGAGCCCGTCTGCCCGCCGTGGATTCCCGACGCATTGGGCCGCTCGCCGAGAAGAACGCCAACGCGGGCCGGTTGCAAAAGCTTGCCGCCCTCCGTCTGTGCGCCGATCCGAAATCATCCGCGCTGCGCAATGCTTTCGCCTTCTATTCGCTTCTCGCACGGAGCGACAGCGGCGATCCGCACCGCGAGGCCGTTGGCCCGGATGGTGTGCTCGACTTGGGTAACCAATTCGAGGTGCGGGATGGGAGTCCGCGTGTCGGTTGCCGCGGGCGTCGGGACGAGCTGGACTTCGCGTCACGGCCCGACCGCCGCAGTGCAGCAGCAGGCTCGGCCATCTCCAGTGTCGCCACGAGTTCGGGCAGCACATTGATCGCGTGGACGATGAGCGCTGCCGTGGATTCGCTCTCCAGCTTGCAGAGGAATCCGCATGCATCGTGGATTTCCCAGGTGCCGGTTTCCGCGTTGGGTTTGACGTGCAGTTTCATACGACGACTGCTGCCTCCGGTTGCGGTTTGGTCAGCCGAGAGACCTGCCGGTGCAGACATTCTCGCGTGGTGATGCTTTTGATTTTCCGCGCTGTGATGAGCGCGGCGCCTCCGCCGAACGCATCCACGCGGGGTTTGGAGCAGTCATTCGACCATTCCAGCGTGACGTGTCCCTCGGGAGTGAAACGCCCCAAGAGGTGCTGGATGAATGCGCAGGCTGCATCAATGCCGCCATCGCTGGAGTGCAGCCAAACTCCCCGGCAGTTCGAGGGGTCGTTGGAGTCGGTGTCGAACTGCCAGTCTTCGATCACGTCACGGAGGACCGCCTGCCTTCTTGCCTGTCTTTTCGAGCAACTCCTCGATGAGCTGCGACGCCTGCATTTTGTCGAGGCCCGTGACGCCAGTGCCGAAGAGTTGCCGGGCCATTTCCTCGACATCCTGCTTGGTGAGACTGCCCAGCACCCGAAAATCGTTGTCGTCAGTTCACTGAACGTGGACCACACATTGCGCGTTCCGCACATGCCCGCACCGGGCGAGACTCTCACAGCCACCGCTGCTTTCACATGTCTGGGCGGTAAGGGCGCGAACCAAGCGCTCGTCCTCACCGCGAGTGGAAGCCTGAATATCGGCCCACCGCAGGTCATCCCCGTAAAGATGCAATCCACCTCTGCTTATCAGAGATGGTGCTCACGAGAGGACTCGAACCTCCACGGGTTGCCCCACACGGTCCTGAGCCGTGCGCGTCTGCCAATTCCGCCACATGAGCATTTTTTTGCGGGGAGGAAGTGTTGTTTCTCCCGCCGCGCATTGCAAGCGCGACTTTCAAAAAGCCGCGACTTTCCGACTACGAGATGCGCATCGGCATCAGCACGTAGAGGAATGGCGAGTTCACCTTGATGACACCGGGGCTCATCTCGTCGCTCACTTCGAGGTGGATTTCGTCCTCGCTGAGGTTCCGCAGCGGGTCCATGAGGAAGCCGGGATTGAACGCGACCGAAAATTCCTTGCCCTTGTAGCTGATCGCCAGCGATTCGTGCGACTCGCCGATGTCCGGCGTGTTGGCGGTGATCTCGAGGTTGTTCTTCGTGAAGACGAGTTTCACGGAATTCGACTTGTCGCTCGAGAGCAGCGAGACGCGGCGCACCGCCGTCAGCAGAAGCTCGCGCTCGATCGTGATCCGTTCGCGCGATTCCGCCGGGATGACCTGCCGGTAGTTTGGGTAGTTGCCCTCGATGAGCTTCGAGACGAGCAGCTTGCCGCCGGCTTCGAACGAGACGTGATTTTCACCCACGGCGAGCTTCACATCGCCCTCTTCGCCGAGCAGTCGCTGGAGTTCCGTGATGCATTTCGAGGGAATCACCACGTCCACCTCGTTGCTGCGCGGGAATTCCAACTCGATGTCCACGAGCGCGAGCCGCCGACCGTCGGTCGCCACGAGCGTGAGCTTGTTCTCCTTGAAGGAAAAAAGAATGCCGTTCAGCACGTAGCGCGTCTCGTCGATCGAGACGCCGTAGCTCGTCTTGCGCAGCGCGTCCTTGAGCGCCTTCTGGTGCAGCGTGAATGCCTTCGCCTTTTCCAGCTTCGGCAGCGCTGGGAATTCATCCTCCGGCAGGCACATCATCTTGAAAAAACTCGCGCCGCAAGTGAGCGACGCCGCGTTCTTGCCATCCACTTCCACGCTCACTTCCGACGCGGGAAGCTCCTTCACGATTCCCGTGAGACGGCGCGCCGGGATCGTCGTGCCGCCCGGCTTTTCGATCTTCGCCTCGACGGAGCAGCTCATGCCGCAGTCGAGATCGTTTGTGGTAAAATGGAGCGCGCCATTTTCGGCGCGGATGAGCACGTTCGAGAGGATCGGGAGCGTGGTGCGGGTGCTCACGACGTTCTGCACGGTTTGCAATCCTTCGAGCAACTTGTCTTTGGCGACGCTGAATTTCATGGGTTGGGTAAAAATGGAACCCGAAGCTTTTGACCGAACATCTTGTGGCTGGCAAATCTTTTCACCCCACGGATTGACGTTTGGAAAAAAGCGCACGCATGGCCTCGGAGGCCCCCGTGACTGCCGCCGCCCGAATGCGAAGCCGCATCCAGCCCCGAATCGATCCAACGAAAGCGAAGTCCAATATTGGACGGGCTCTGTAAAATCCATCGAAAGGAAGTGTCACGCAAAGGCGCAAAGATGGCGGCTCTTTTGTGCGCCTTTGCGTCTTTGCATGACACCAAAATGCCTCGCCGTTCAAAGCCGCGCATCATTTCTACAAAGCAAGTTGGATTTTGAACGTTGGGCGTTCCACTCCGCGGTCACTCGATCTTCACGCCATGCACCCGCAGCGTCGTGCCGGTCTCCAGCCGATACTTCGCGACCGCCTTGTTGTAATCCGCATTCGCCCGCAGCTCCGCGGTCTCCGCATCGGCGAGCTGTTTCTGGAGCTGGAGCACTTCAAACGTCGTCCCCGTCCCAGCGACCAGGCGCGCCTCGCCCGCGGCGAGGCTCTCCCTCGCGAGCCGGCGCGCTTCGCGGTTCGCCACCGTGAGCTGTTGCGTCGTGAAAACCGATCCCGCGGCGTTGTCCACGAGCACGATGATCTGTTGCTCGAGTTGCTGCAGCCGCACGAGCGCCTGCGCGGCGGAAAGTTTCGCCGCACTGTGCGAGCCGCGGCTCTCGCGGTTTCCGAGCGGGATGCTGAATATCGCGCCGAGGCTCCACGCGCTCCGGTCGCGGGCCGAGATGCGCTGCGCGCTCGTGCCGAAATCATCATCAATCCCCAGCAGGCTCAGGCTCGCCTGCAAATCCAGCCGCGGCAGCTCCGCGTTTTTCGTGACTTTCACGACGATGTTCCTGTTCGCGATGTCGAGCTTCGCCTGCTGGTAATCCGGCCGCGATTCGAGCGCGTCCTTGATTCCCGAGACCACATTCGGCGTCAGCGCTGACGAAGGCGGCGGCGCGATGTTCACGCTCGTGCGGATGAGCAGCATCATGTCCGCCGTGATGAGCTGCTTGAGGAAATTTTCCTGATCCTTCACCGCGCGCGTCGCCGTGATCAGCGCGGCCTCGCGTGCGGCCACCTCCGCCTGTGCGGTCGTCACGTCGAGCGGCGTCTTCACGCCGATCTCCACGCGCTTGATATTGTCGCGCAGGAGCTGCTTCGCGAGCCCCTGTGAACGCCGCGCCACGTCCAGGTTCTCGTGCGCAAACTGCAGCTCGTTGTAAACATTGATCACCTGTGTGATCACGCTCATCACCTGCTGCCGCACGGTCCACTCGGAGATCGTGACATTGTTCCGCGCGATGTGGACGTCCGCGAGATTCACCTCCGGTCCCGCACCCCGCAGCAGCGGCTGCCGGAGGCTGAAGGACATCTCGCTCGTCCAGTCGTTCGCAAAGTTGTTCGACGTGCCGCTCAGCGCCGACGAGCTGAAGCTCGCATCGTAGCCGAGCCCCCACACCGTCACGCCATTCACGCCCGTGCTCCACACATCCGACTGCGTGATCGAACGCGCCCCGAAATGCGCGCCCGCATTCGTCGTCGCATCGCGCTTGAAAGTGTCTGCAATCACGCTGTCGCCGGTCGAAAACGAGAGGCTGAACGCCGGATCGAAGCGTCCCTCCGACGCCATCTCGCGCTGCCGCGAAATCTTCGGGTCGAACTTCTGCGCCGTGATGGAGAAATTCTTCTGCAGGGCCATGCGGACAGCCTTGCCCAGTGTCAGGTCTAGACGCTGGCCTCGGCTTTGATGCTCATCGGCACGCGCCACTACAGCATGGGCGGCGATGAAAATGAGCAGTGTCTTTCTAAACATCGTGAGGTGAACTCGTATCAGGCCGCGTTCTTTGCCGCATCCGCCGCGAAATCCCAAGCACGAACAGCAGTGCGCGTGACGCGCGGATATGGGGAGCACAGGCGGCCCGCCTGTGCCCCCCAAAATGCGCGCTCCACCCGGTTCATCTCACCACGGATAGCGGCCGACGACGGCTGCGTTGCGTGCATCACTTCGCTGCCTTTTCGTCAGCCGGCTTCGCAGCGGCCTTCGCCTTCGCGTCCCAATTTTTCATGATGTCCGCCTCATCGAACGCGACCGGTGCGCCGCCGTCGGGAATCTCGACTTTCGCCGACCACAGGATGCCATTCACCACGAGCTTGCGCTGGCCGTCGGCCTTCCAGTTCGTGTGCCAGTCCGCACCCGTGAATGCGAAGCTGCGCCCGCCGTCCTTACGCTCATACGCCCAGCCGATCGTCTCCGCGCGGCCCGAGTGAGCCTTCGCATCAGCACTCGTGCGCGCCTTGTCGCCTTGTCGCCTTGTCATCCGCAACCTCGCGCACGAACGCATCCACCTCCGCAGCCGACGGCGGCAGCCCCGTGAGCGTGTAAAAAATCCGGCGGAGGAGCACCTCGGGCGCAGCATCGGGCGCGGGACGCATACCCTTCTCCTCGATCTTCGCGAGGATGAAGCGGTCAATATTCCCTCGCGGCCACGCGGCGTCCTTCACCTCGGGCGGCGCAATTTTTTTCGGCGGGATGTAGCTCCAGAATGTCTTCCCGTCCTCGATGCTCAGCCCCTTTTGTTTTTTTCGCCACCGCGCCGGTCGCGCTGCGCGGATCGGGCGCGCCCATCTTCACCCACTGCTCCAGCGTGGCGACTTCTTCGGTGCTGAGTTTTTTCTTCGGCGGCATCGCGATATCCTTGTCGCGATAGCGCACGGCCTTGATGAGCGAACATGTGACCGGGGGCAGGGAGCAATCTTAGCAGCGGCAGCAGG
>Ga0209596_1002264_pt1 | contig 15925 bp, 17 predicted proteins | sample M_130807_MF_Meta_FD_187314 | JGI IMG/M metagenome (GOLD analysis project Ga0209596, IMG submission 187314) | Freshwater microbial communities from Lake Montjoie, Canada to study carbon cycling - M_130807_MF_MetaG (SPAdes) (version 2) | ecosystem: Environmental > Aquatic > Freshwater > Lake... | reverse complement strand
GTGCCAGCCTGTCTTTGCCGCAACATTGACACGCTGTGCCCATTCAACCTGATCTAAATGTCTATCAATTTCGCGATCCAATTGATCACGTCGATCCTCATCAACTAAATCCCATTTGTTCATCACGATGACCATCGCTTTGCCTGCCTCTTCTACCATGGTGATCACACGTAAATCCTGTTCGGTGATTGGCTCAGATGCATCTAGAACCACAACTGCAACTTCGCAACGCTCAAGTGCACTTTGAGTACGCAAGGATGCATAGTAATCAGTTCCCGATGCTTGATTAGCGCGCTTCTTTAATCCTGCAGTGTCGATAAATCGCCAGGTCGACCCAGCAAATTCAATTAACTCATCAACTGGATCGCGCGTGGTACCCGCTACATCATCAACAATTGAACGGTTCTCACCAGCTAATGCATTGAGCAGTGATGACTTACCTACATTTGGCCGACCGACAAGAGCAATCTTGCGATATCCATCTTGAGTTTGTGCTCCCCCAACTTCAGGAAGCTCTGTGATTATGTGATCGAGGAGATCTCCACTTCCGCGTCCATGTAATGCTGAAACAAAATATGGCTCTCCAAGCCCAAGACTCCATAGTCCATGCGCCTCTGACTCTTCGCGCTCACCATCGACTTTATTTCCAATGAGAATGAGTGGCTTCTTTGCTTTGCGCAGCCTCTGAACAAGAATGTCATCCTCATCTAAGGCACCTACTTGGGCATCAACAACAAAGGCTAAAACATCGGCCTCTTCCATCGCTATCTCAGCTCCTGCACTGACTTGAATTGAAATTCCATCGGGCTTAGCTTCCCACCCACCTGTATCCATAACTATGAAATGACGACCGCCCCATTCACATTCGTACTGCACGCGATCTCGAGTTACTCCTGGAGTATCTTCAACAATCGCCTCGCGTCGACCGATAAAGCGGTTAATTAACGTTGATTTTCCAACGTTTGGTCGGCCCAAAATCGCAACAATAGGTAGGCCAAGTAGTGAACGCTCGCGAAGCAACTCCCAGATTCTCTCAATGGTCTCATCTAAATCTAAATGTGTTGAGTCAACTTCTACGGCGTCGATAGCCATAGCTAGTGGAGAAACTTCTCGTGAGGAATCAATAGCATCGCGCGTATCCAAAGATGCTCGAACATCAATAGTTTTATCTTCAGTCTCACTCTCACGTCGCACTGCACGTGCATCCAAATCAGCTGTTAAATAGATCTTTAAGGCAGCATCCGGTGCAACTACAGTGGCAATGTCGCGTCCTTCAACCACTATGCCCTTTTCGGCGCGATCAATAATCGAGCGTTGAATGCTCAAGAGCTCATGTCGAATTGCTGGCATAGCACTGATGCGACTGACATTCTCAGTTACTGAGTTACCACGTATCGCATGTGTAATCTGAGTATCTCCTGCAAAAATATTAGGATCATGAGGATCAGAAACAAAACGGATGGGCATGGATTTCATAGAAGAGATAATTTCTTGCGCAGATTTTGCTTTACTTTCAAGTGCTATCCAGGTTACTGCTCGATACAGCGCACCAGTATCCAAATAATTCCAACCAGCGCGAATAGCGATCGCGCGCGATGTACTAGATTTTCCTGCACCACTTGGGCCATCTATTGCTACGACTATACCCATGTGATGAGCCTACTTCTAATTAAGAATCGGATGAACATTCCATCCGATCGCAGATAAATGATTCGACAACGACTGAGCATCTGCTGATGAGAGCGCAAGCGTTATGAGCGCGCTTAACTGACCTGGTGAGTGCTCGATAGTTAAATCTTCTACGTTAACGGAGATAGATTTACACTCATTAAAGATCGCAGCTAACTGACCAGGTTTATCATCGATAACAATTGGAAGATATGCGTAGGCGCGAGCTTTACCTCCATGCTTGCCCGGGATACGAGCTCTACCCGATCCTCCACGAGAAATAAATCCTGCAATAGCTGATTTATCATCGAGCTGTGCCACTAGTTCACCCAGAACCTCGTACATTTTCTTAGCTAGCGGTGCGATTTCAGCTCTATTCGAATAAATAATCTCACTCCATAGCCCCGAATCGGAGGCGGCAATTCTGGTCGTATCGCGAACTCCAGCACCTGCGAGATCTAGCCAGTTACTGGGGGTTGTATTCAAGCTTTGAGCTAAGAGGCTGGCCGCTATCTGCGGTAGATGGGAGATAGCTGCAACGGCGCGATCATGTTCATCGGCTGGCAGTTCAATGACACTTGCTCCAAGTATTCCAATGAGCTCGATAACCAGCGCGGTGCTCTCCTTCGAACAGGATGCATCGGGAGTAATAACCCAACTACGTGTAGCAAAGAGATCACCCCTAGCTGAAGCGGCTCCCCCAATCTCACGGCCCGCCATCGGATGAGTAGGAACGAAGCGCTCTAATGGAAGCGATGAAGATTTAACGTAGAGTAAAGGTTCAGTTTTTACACTCCCAACATCCATAAACGTAGAGTGTGGGTTTAGTGCAAACTCAGCTTCAATGACCTGGGGTATGGCATGTGAGGGCAGAGCAAAGATTACTAACTCTGGAGAATCAACTTTTTCACGGCCATTCAAATCATTGGCTAATCGCTCTGCCGCCGCATCACTATCGACCATCTGGCAGCGAATGCCATGAGCGGTCAGGCCTAGGGCGATCGATGTGCCAATGAGCCCTGAGCCTACGATGCGTACCTGGGTGAGCATTATTGAGCGATATCTCGGCGCAGAGATTGTGCGCCATGGAGATAGATATGTGATGCCACATCTGCGCCGCCCTGACAGTGCACCATTACGCGAATCACCTTATCGAGGGCTCCCGGAACATCTACCTCAACGGCCCCAATAAGAGGCACCGCCTCAAAGCCGATCTCACGGCAGGCAGCTGCTGGAAAAGCGGCCGTTAGATCAGGGGTGGATGTAAAGAAAACCGAGATAACCTGATCAGGTGTTAAGGAGTTAGAGCTCATAATCGCACTCATGAGCTCTTTTACTCCACCGCCAATTGCCGCAGGCGTATTTGCACCGACCTGTATCGCTCCGCGAATAGCTCGAATAACCATGGGATAAGGGTACCTTTCCTGCCCAATATTCGTGGGTATTTGAAACTCTGTTAAGAGTTTTGACTACATATCGATTAAACCTTTTTACTACTTTCCATCTCCTGCCCCATCAAGATCTAGGACTCCATTTAAATATTGTAATTATCGACTTATCGGTACTTGCGGTTCTATGGAAGCGTAGTGATTATCGATAAAGAAACTTTAGCTCGTAATAATATCGATAAAACGTTAAATAGATATTAGAGCGAATGTCGATTAGACTAGAAACCACTAAAACCCTAAAACGTTACGTAGATTTGTTAACTCTCCAGTATTGAGATCTCGCCACCTGCCCTCAGGTGTATCACCCAGAGAGATAGGTCCGAACTTCGTACGTATCAGTCTGAGAACGTCGACCTCCACAGCCTCCATCAATCGACGGATGATGTGGTATCTGCCTTCATGGATCGTGACCTCAATCCATGAGGATGAGAGCTCCTTAAAACTTAAAACCCTACCCATGCCATCCTCGAGTTCGACGCCCTTAAGAAGAGCCTTATCAATACCGGAGGGCAGTTTTCCATCGAATTCAATAATGTACGTTTTCTCAAGACCAAATGAGGGGTGCGTAGCTCTAAAGGTTAAATCACCATCATTTGTCAGAAGAATGAGTCCCTCTGAATCCTTATCCAGGCGTCCAACATGGAATAACCTCTCTCTGCGAAGATCAATAAAATCGCTCAATGAGGGCCGGCCATCAGGGTCGAACATGGTAGACAAAACACCTTTAGGTTTATGAAGTGCTAAATAACTCTTAGTCAAAGAGCGTCTAATTGTCTCACCATCAACTGCGACTTGAACTTTTTCTGGATCAAACTTTGAGCCCATCTCCCGGATTGCTACACCATCGACGGTTACTCGCCCAGACTCTATGAGCTCATCTGCACCGCGACGACTTGTAATACCAGCATCTGCGATGATCTTATTCAGGCGCATATCGCCCATGGCTGTCTCCCGACTGTCAGGGAGATTCTAGCTGAACTCTTAGTCGGTTAGCGAATCCAAAATATCATCCAGGGCTTCTAGATTAGGCAGATATGGAGCTAGCGCTGGCAGATCCTCTAACGAGCTCAACCCCAACCGTTCCAAAAAATAGCTGGTAGTGATGTACAGGATCGCTCCGGTCTCGTGCTCAAGCCCTGACTCTTCGACAAGGCCACGGGTGATCAGCGTCTTCATGACCGCCTCTACGTTCACTCCACGGATGGCCGATACCCTGGCACGTGAAACGGGTTGGCGATAGGCCACTACTGAAAGCGTTTCAAGGGCAGCCTGTGTAAGACGAGACTGTTGGCCGTCCAGTACGAACTTTTCAACCACGGCTGATAGATCAGGGTGGCTATAGAAGCGCCATCCCCCCGCGATTTTTTTGAGGGTAAATCCCCGATCCTCATAGCTGGTGGCTAAATTTGACAGAGCGTTATCGATCTCATCAACCGTGCGCTCTAAAACCTGGGCCAGGGTTATCTCGGTAACCGGCTCATCCACGACCATTAAAATCGCTTCGATTGAACGTTCAACCTCTACATTAGACATTATCGCTACTTTCCTCTATCTCATCGTTAAGGGAAACTGGAATATCGAACTCATCACTGACCTCGACCTCGCCTTCGAGGGCTCCTGTCCATGAAATCTGAAGCTCACCTAGGGCGATTACTTGATTAAAACGTAGAACTCCTTGGCGGTAGAGATCGAGGAGCGCTAGAAAACGGGCGACGATGACCAGCGTCGTATCGGCATCGGCTATAAGGTTTCTGAACGAGAGCGAGGTGGATCTTCGAAGAGCCTCTACAACTCGCTTAGACTCCTCCATGACGCTTACTAAGGGCAGATGAAGGTGCTCCACGCTCACAACTGGAGAGCTTTTGGGAGTCAGTACACGCTCAGCTATAGCGGCAAATCGCGCCGCTCCGACGCCGATCAGGACCTCGGGAAGTAGGGCACTCAGAGACGCCTCTAGCGCGACCACGCGGGCAAAGGATTTATCAGATAGGGCTATCCGATCGGCAAAGGTCGCAGCGATCTCTTTGAAGGCGCGATACTGCAAAAGACGGGCAAAAAGGATATCTCTGGCCTCAAGAAGGGCTAGATCCTCCTCATCATCGACCTCTCCACTCGGAAGAAGACGCGCCGCCTTCAAATCCAAAAGAGTAGCCGCTACGACTAAAAACTCAGTGGCCTGATCTAGACGCCATCCCTGGCCGCTCTGTTCAAGAGAGCGGATAAATGAGATGAACTCATCGGTGACCAGGCTCAGAGATATCTCAGTGATATCCATTTTGTGACGTGAGATCAGCTGTAGCAGAAGATCAAAGGGGCCATCGAAGTTTTCGAGGTGGACTGAGAAGGCGCCACTACTTGCGGCGTTAACGTCTCTAGACTCCTCCATCGATAAATCCATGCCCGCACCCTACTTCACAGTTGCCTGCAATCTGTGTAACGCGTAGGCTCCCACGCATATCTAGAAAGAGGTTTGACGTTTGAGCGCTAAATCGACAATTCGGGAAGAGATCTCCACTACTTCCACACTCCTTGGCAAGAAGGCTCAGAGCTTTCCCGTGCCTTCAGCGATTACAGAACACGGCAACGCCAAAGTCGTCGCGATCTTTAATCAAAAGGGCGGCGTAGGTAAGACAACTACGACGATCAACTTAGGCGCATCCCTTGCAGAGTTTGGCCGTCGTGTTCTTCTGGTCGACTTCGACCCACAGGGTGGCTTATCTCTTGGCCTTGGCGTTAACGCCCACGCACTGCCTCTTGAGCAGACTGTGTACTACGCCTTAATGACACCTACGGCATCGGTTGAAACGATTATCTTAAAATCTCTAGTTCCAGGTTTAGATTTTCTTCCCGCTAACCGCGATTTAGGAACCGCGGAAACGACCCTGGGCGCTGAAATCGGTGGTCAGCAGTATTTAAAGCGTGCTCTTACATCACTTCGTGAATACTACGATGTTATCTTGATCGACTGCCAGCCAACTATGGGCCAGTTAACTATCAACGCACTCGTTGCAGCCGATGAGGTTATTGTTCCGTTGCAGTGCGAGTATTTTGCTCTGCATGGATTTATTGAGCTAAAAGGAAATCTAGACAAGGTTAAGAATTTTCTAAATCCGAAGCTAAAGTTGATCGGAATATTAGCAACTATGTACGATAAGAAAACCTCTCATAATCGTCAGGTACTCGAGCGCATACTCGAGCAGTTCCCTGACGATGTCTTTGAGACGATTATCGCGAAAACTATTCGCTTTCCTGAAACCACCGTTGTCGGTGAACCGATCACAACTTATGCCTCAACATCTGATGGCGCAGCCTCATATCGCCGTCTAGCCCGTGAACTCATCGCCCGAGGAGGCGCCCAATGACTCGCAGAGCCAATCTTCCAGGTGCCGATGAACTATTTCGTTCGACTGCGCCAGCACTCTCTTCAGTTCCGGCGGCGCAAGAGGCAGTGGCTCCACTTGTTCCTCCTTCGATAGCAACGCCTAAGGCACCTTCGGTTAAAAAAGGTGTGCGCTCGATTGCGCGTCGCCGCGTTAGAACTGTCGATCACTCTCCATCGGGTCGCGAACGCCACGATGAAAAGATCACCGTCTACTTATCGCCTGACGAATTATTTGATCTTGATCAAGCACGTTTGTTATTGCGCGGAGATTTAGGATTGGCGGCCGATCGTGGTCGCATTGTGCGCGAATCTATAGCTGTCATTATCGCCGACCTCGAAGCAAAGGGTGATCAAAGTATCTTAGCCCGTAGATTGCGTGGACTTTAAACCTTTAATGAATTAAGCCCGTGGATGTGCGGTTGCATAACTTTCACGGACTTTATCTATTGTGATTAGAGTATAAATCTGAGTTGTCGTAACCGATGTATGTCCAAGTAGCTCTTGAACTACGCGAATATCTGCCCCACCATCTAATAGATGCGTTGCATATGAGTGTCGAAAGACGTGCGGGGATACTTTTTCGCTGATACCTGCCGCCTTCGCAGCTTTGAGCACGATGTTCCATGCACTCTGTCGAGTAAGTCGTCCTCCCCTGGCATTGAGAAAGAGAGCTATATCCTTTGACGAGTTTTTTGCAGCAAGAGATGGGCGGATCCGAACAACGTAATCATCAATAGCGCTAGTAGCAAAAGATCCCAAGGGCACTATCCGCTCTTTAGAGCCTTTGCCACGTAGTTTTATAGTCGTGATTACGCCATCTTCGCTATCAACAGTTGCTATATCTGCGATGTTAATCCCGATTAACTCGCTCACGCGTGCTCCGCTGCTATATAGAAGTTCTAGTAAGGCGCGATCACGCAGTGTTATCGGCTCGCCCTCGTGAAAGGCGGCATCTATCAGGGCGATAACCTGATTTATCTCTAAAGCTTTGGGCAATCGCCTATTGGATTTTCCACTTACTATTTCTAACGTTGGATTTGCTAATCCCTGTTCAACCATTACATGCTTGAAAAACATACGCAGGGTGGATTGCACTCTATTGAGAGAGGCTGGCGATAGTCGCAGATTCTTTAAACTGATTTCAAAATCTGCGATAACCATAGAATCAATACTCTCCACCGGCATATTCGTAACAAATGCTGAGAACTTTGCTAAATCGCGACGATATGCAGCAACAGTATTGAGTGATAATCCTCGTTCAATCGCACAGTAGTTAAGGAAAGATTGTGCGAGTGAGTCAAAGTGCAACGTGCTCATATCCATGCGCCTCTGCTACAGCCGCGTAATAGATCTTGCCGCTGTGAACATTTAACCCTTTAGCTAAGTTTTTATCGTTAGCACAAGCCTCTTTCCAGCCATGGCGTGCGATGGAGAGTGCATATGGGAGTGTTGCGTTAGTGAGGGCATATGTAGACGTGACTGGCACTGCACCTGGCATATTTGCTACGCAGTAAAAAACAGAGTTATGAACCGTGTAGGTTGGTTCGGCGTGAGTTGTTGGACGACTATCTTCAAAGCAACCACCTTGATCGATTGCGATGTCAACTAGGACAGAACCGATTTTCATAGACTTAACCAACGAGTTTGAAACTAACTTCGGCGCTTTCGCTCCGTGCACGAGAACTGCTCCGATGACTAAATCTGCTAGACGAACTTCGCGCTCAATGGCATGGGCAGATGCAACAAGAGTCTTTATGCGCCCACCATAAATTGTGTCGATATGAGCAAGTCGATTAATAGAACGATCAATAACCGTGACATCGGCACCCATTCCAATAGCGATGACAGCTGCGTTTAGGCCTGAAACTCCCCCACCGATAACAACAACTCGACCCGGTGAAACTCCCGGCACTCCACCGAGCAATACACCTCTTCCGCCATTGGGGCGTTCAAGTGCTGTGGCACCAACCTGAGTGGCTAGGCGTCCTGCGACCTCACTCATTGGAGCCAGCAAAGGTAGTGAACCATTTACTTCAACGGTCTCATAAGCAATCGCCGTTGTTCCAGATGCAATGAGAGCATCGGTGCAAGGCTTCGATGCAGCAAGATGTAGGTAGGTAAAAATCGTCTGTTCGCGACGCATCTTTGGATACTCAACCGCTATCGGCTCTTTGACTTTAAGTATCAGCTCGGCGCTACTCCATACTGCATCGGCATCAGCAACTATCTTTGCTCCGGCTGCAATAAAATCTTCATTAGTCAATGATGAACCAATTCCGGCACCATCTTCGATTATTACGCTATGTCCAGCGGCGACAAACTCGCTAACGCCCTCAGGTGTTATCGCAACTCGCGATTCGTGCACTTTGATCTCTTTAGGAACTCCAACAATCATGTAAGCGTTAACCTTTCGCTGCTACCGCCGCTGCGATTAATCCAACAAAGAGTGGATGAGGTCGAGTTGGACGAGATCGAAGCTCAGGATGAGCTTGCGTACCGATGTAGTAAGGATGCACCTCTTGAGGTAGTTCTACAAACTCAACTAGATTACGCTCCTTAAAGAAGCCAGAAAACACAAGGCCAGCCGATGAGATCACATCCCGATAGGCGTTATTGACCTCGTATCGATGACGGTGGCGCTCTGAAATCTGAAGCGATGAATAAACCTTTGCAACCATTGAGCCCGTGGTTAAATCGGCCGTATAGAGACCCAGTCGCATTGTGCCGCCCATATCCTCTTTACCGGCAACAACAGCTTTTTGATCCTCCATCGTTGCAATAACTGCAGTACCTGTATCTGAGAACTCCGATGAATTAGCATCTTTAATACCGGCTAAGTTTCGCGCCGCCTCAATAACCATACATTGCAGGCCGAGACAGAGACCAAGTGTTGGAATCTTATTTTCGCGGGCATAGGTAAGTGCACCAACTTTTCCTTCAATACCTCGGATTCCAAATCCACCAGGAACACAGATTGCATCTACGTTTCGGAGATTCTTGGCAGCACCTTCAGCTGTTTCACACTCATCACTTGCTATCCATACGATTTCAATCTTTGCCGCGTTTGCAAAGCCTCCCGCCCGCAAAGCTTCAGAGACTGAGAGATAGGCATCTGGCAGATCAATATATTTGCCAACCAAACCGACTCGAATATTGTGCTTAGGATGATGAACTTTTTCAAGCAAATCATCCCATTCCCCCCACACAACATCATGGCTTTTAAGACCAAGGCGTTGAACGACATAAGCATCCAAGCCCTCGGCGTGCAGAACCTTAGGGATGTCATAAATCGAAGGTGCGTCAACTGCTGCTACCACGGCCGCTAAATCGACATCGCACATCAATGAGATCTTTTTCTTCACTGATAATGGAATCTCTCGATCAGATCGTAAAACGATTGCATCGGGTGCAATACCAATGCTTCGGAGTGCAACAACCGAGTGCTGGGTTGGTTTAGTTTTTAACTCACCCGATGGTCCGATATACGGCACTAATGAGACGTGTAGATAGAAGACATTGTCCCGTCCGACCTCTTGGCGAATCTGCCGTGCCGCCTCTAAAAATGGCTGGGACTCAATGTCTCCAACAGTGCCCCCAATTTCAGTTATGACGATATCGATATCAGGTGAAGCCATCGCGCGAATGCGCTCTTTAATCTCATTCGTAATATGAGGAATAACTTGAACTGTCTCCCCTAAATACTCACCACGACGTTCACGTGCGATAACTCTCGAATAGACCTGGCCCGTAGTGACGTTTGCAGAGCCATGCAGATTGGTATCTAAGAAGCGCTCGTAATGTCCGATATCTAAATCAGTTTCAGCGCCATCATCGGTAACAAAAACCTCACCATGTTGAAATGGGTTCATTGTCCCTGGATCGACGTTTAGATAGGGATCGAGTTTTTGCATAGTCACCCGAAGCCCGCGGGCCACTAGTAATCTGCCAAGAGATGAGGCGGTGAGTCCTTTACCAAGAGATGAGGCGACTCCGCCTGTTACAAAGAGATGTTTCGTCACATGTTGCTGGCCCATGGAAGACAAACCTATCACTTCTTATAGCAACCCTCTTACACCCTCAGAGAGAGTAGCTCTGCGGCGTGTTCGCGCGCACTTGTGGAGTTCTCAAAACCTGCCAACATGCGTGCTATCTCTTCGATTCGATCGTCACCCTCAACTTTTCGAACATCGCTTTGAGTGACCGATCCATTGCTGTCCTTTGTTACCACAAAATGAGAGTCGGCCCATGCTGCCACCTGTGGCAGATGTGTAACGACGATAACTTGTGCATGGCGTGAGAGAGAGTGAAGTCTTCGACCAACTTCGATCGCCGCCTTTCCCCCAACCCCAGCATCAACCTCGTCAAAGACATACGTACCTACTGGATTCGATGCTGCAATTACAACCTCTAGTGCCAACATTACACGCGACATCTCGCCTCCACTTGCACCTTTTGCAAGGGCAACAAGTGGTGCATCTTTATGAGATGAGATGTACATCGCTACATCATCGCAACCAAGAGCGGTGAAATCAGACTCTTTCAACGCTGCGTAATCAGCATTCTCTATGTGCACAGAAAACTCTGTATGCGGCATCGATAACTGTTGAATTTCGAGAGTAACTTCTGCACTCAATCTCTCACCTGCTTGAATACGAACACGTGTGAGCTCTTTAGCAGCGGCAACCAGTGCCTTTTTTACAACACCAAGCTCTGACTCCATCTCTTTGAGACGATCATCGCCCCCCTCTAAATCAGCGATGGAGTTTGCCGAAGATGCTAATCGTTCAACTAGAAGATCTGCTTCGATATCTGGCGCAGATGAACCTCCGTATCTTTTTATCAAGGAGATAATCTCAGCTTTGCGTGCGTTCAGATAATCAAGTCGCACAGGATCTGCCTCTAAGGAGTGCATATATCCTGCCAATGCGCTGCGAGCATCATCGATGAGAAAAAAGCCCTCGCTCAACTGTGTGTAAATGGCCTCCAAAGCAATATCTTTTGAGCGTGCGCTCTCTAGTGATCTTCGGGCGACACCGATAGAGGTAAGAGATCCACTCTCCTCATCCTCGATTGCGATTGTCGCCTTTGCACCGGCGATTCGAAGCTCCTCAACATTGGATAGACGCTCAATATCGGCGTTGATTTGGTTGTATTCACCAGATTCCAATGTGAGTTTTGTTAAAGCCGAAACAAATTCTCGTAGCTCACCTAACTCTTGATCAACCTTGTCGATGCTCTTTTTCAGCGCAGTAATTCTTGACTTCAATCCATGATACTGGCCGAGAAGATCAGAGTACGAACTCATGGCTACAGTGAAATCACTTCCCGCATATCGATCCAATAGCTCTCGCTGTCTTGTTGGTTTACTAATATGTATGTTTGCCGCCTGTGCATGTACTTCGACCAGTAGTTGGCTAACAGCAGATAACGTGCTCGCTGATACAGATACACCATTACTCGTGGCCTTGCTCTTGCCATCACTTGTTACTGAACGCGTAATTATTAATTCGCCGTCTTCAACTATGACCCCGCAATCATCAAATACTGTGCTGCTAGATGATGGAACCCTAAAGCGGCCGCTTGCAATCAATCGTTCGCTGCCTTTTCGAACCAATGCACTATCGCTCTTGCCCCCCAAAATAAGATTGAGAGCAGTTAAAATCATGGTCTTTCCCGCGCCAGTTTCACCTGATAGAACTGTCAATCCCTGAGAGATCTCTAGCGTCGCCTGATCAATGACCCCAATAGATCGAATCGTTATCTCATCGAGAAATGTTCGCTCACTCACCGCGCCAGCCTTGGATTGGTAGTTTGAACTTTGCTACCAATCGATCACTAAAAAGAGTTTCACTTAAGTGGGCAAGACGGACAATGCCAGTGTCCTTGGTGATGTGCACTTGATCGCCCTCAACGAGCTCGAAATTGCGAAGTGAATCTGCCGATAACAAGGCGTGTTGGGACTCGATCCGCACCACTATCTGCGACTGTGTTGAGATTACAAGTGGGCGTGAAAAAAGTGCATGTGCAGAGATCGGTAGAACAACGAGGGCATCAACCTCAGGCCATACAACTGGGCCCCCAGCCGAGAAGGCATAAGCCGTTGAACCCGTTGGCGTGGAACAGATAAGTCCATCGCAACCCCAACGAGAGACTGGACGCTCATCAATCTCCAAAAATAGCTCGACCATTGTCGCCTTTTCTCGTTCAACCGTTACTTCGTTAAGTCCCCATCCCTGTGCAACCTCGGCACCCTTGCGAACAACGCTATATCTTAAAGTCATTCGAGGGTCGATAACGTATTTCTTATGGACGAGCGAATCAACAACTGTCTCTAAACTAACTTTTTCGACCTCTGCTAAGAAACCTACATGGCCCAGATTCACGCCAAGCAATGGAATTTGATGCTCCCGCGTAACCTCGGCTGCTCGCAATATCGTTCCATCTCCACCGAGTACGAGTGCAACTTCTAGCTCGGGTAGATCAGCAATTGTGCATTTTGCTATGCCCTCAACGTCGATTTCAGAGATCGTGAAGAGATCAAATCCAGCTGCTCGTAAGCCAGCAGACAGTTTGACTGTGGCTTCAACTGCCTCAACCCGAGTTGGATTACAAACGATCAAAAGATTGCGCATCATGCAGGCCCATCGGCTATGGCTTTATCTAAAGCATCAATATCTATCGCAGCTGCACCTCGACGGAGCCATAAAAAATACTCAACATTTCCGGCCGGTCCCGGTAGAGGACTTGCAGCGATCGACATTGTTCCAAGGCCCACGTCATATGCAGAATCAGCTACATCAATAACGGCAGATTTGCGAAGTGCGGGATCGCGCACAACTCCCCCAGCACCTAATTTCTCCCGGCCCACCTCAAACTGTGGCTTGACCATCACCACGTAGTCGGCCTCGGGCTTTGAAACTGCGGCAAGGGCGGGAAGAACTAAGGTCAGTGAGATAAAGGATAAATCTGCTACGACTAAATCGATGGGCTCTCCAACAACTTCACCTGTTAAATGCCTAATATTGGTGCGATCTAAAATACTAACGCGCTCATCTTGTCGCAGCGCCCATGCAAGCTGTCCGTAACCCACATCAACTGCAACCACATGAGCGGCGCCTCTGCGAAGGAGAACATCTGTAAAGCCACCTGTGGATGCACCTGCATCTAAACAGCGCTTTCCTTCAACGATCACGCCGGCAAAGGAATCTAAGGCGCCGGCTAGCTTATGTCCACCGCGGGAGACAAAGTCGTCGCGCTTTCCTGCAAGCTTGATCGAAGTTTCGGCATCGACCATTGTTGCTGGTTTAGTTGCCGGAATTCCATTGACCAGAACTGAACGCGATTCGATGAGATCAGATGCATTTTCACGTGAGCGCGCAAGCTCACGGCGAACGAGTTCAGCATCTAGTCGTATCTTCATATGGTTAGGTCCTATTACAGCCCATCGATAGATGAGAGAGTTGTAGCGAGCTTGGTATGTAACTCCTCGAAGCGCTTGGCATGTTCGTTAATCTCCAGTGCATCGATATCAACTAGTTCATTGCGAATCTCTTCAACCAGGCCTTCGCCGTTGAGCCCATCTTCTTGGATCATTTACTGGCCACCTTTTTAACCGTAGATTTCTTTACACTCGATTTTTTAACAGTGGGTTTTTTAGATTTCTTTTTTGCAAGCTTTGAATCTTTGGTACTTCCTCTCTGCGGGGCCAATTTTAAGCGAGCAACTTCTTCTTTGAGCGCTTCGAACTCGCCACGCTTAACAAATCCCATCTTGGTAACTGATCGTTCAACCTCGTCTTCGATTTTTACCTTCAACGCCTCGCCACCTTCGCGCATCCAAGCGTTAACGGCAGCTGCAACCTCGGTTGCACTCTTTTCGCCATCGCTCACCTTTGTAAGGTATGTGCGTAGCGTTGAAAAAATATCATTAGCCATAGAGCTAAGAGTACCTATATCCGCCTAATCTCTATCGCTTCTACTTGCCAACGGCTAGCAAGACCGCTCACTGCCTTCCAGAAACGCCTATGAATACTGCCCGATACTTCAATCCACTCATCACTCTTAAGGCTCAGTGCGCTACGCCGTGATTTCGCACTCCATGCAGCTATATCCAAGGTGTCGACCCCCTCACCCTTTTCGCGTGAGACGATGAGTCGGAACTCAACGATTTTATCTCCGCTGGGTAGCTCTTTTTCGATCGCAGGGGCCGATACTCTCCCGCGCAATAGGAGATCATTGAGAGAGTAATCAATCTCGACCTCATCATGTGCGATATTTTTCTTTGCCATAGTTAAACCTCCGTCTAAGTTAATTGGAGGTCGCAGAGTTACTTATCGCTCTGACAAAAGCATGTGCGATCTAGCCCCTGCTGTGTATATCGCGGCTTTAAATACGCTCGCCTGCATCGGTGAGCTCATCGACATCAAGGGCGGCGCACTTTGCAAACCACTCTCTGGCCTCATCGATACGACCGGCACCATCTAGTGCATCGGCATAGGCATAGCGAAGTCGTACTGCCCACTCTTCGCTCTCATTAGATAAATCTTTACATGTTAATGTAACAACAGCGGCATCAACTTCGCCAAGATCTCGGCGGGCACCGGCGGCGACAATTCGCATCTCAATCTCTTCGGCCTTTGCTAAACGTTTAACTTCAGGAGAGCCGGCTAATGCGAGTGCTTTTAATGGGTTTTTGAGTCCGCGTTCGCAATCTGCCATGACGGGCCACATCGTTACATCACCCGATATGCGATGAGCGGCGCGAAGCTCCTTTAATGCGATCTCATAGAAGCCTGCGCGGTATGCAGCAAGTCCTGCAGATTCGCGGACAACAGCTAAGCGACCAGCGTGATGTGCTGCAGCTACTCCATGTTTATGCGCAAGCAGTGGATCGCTATCAGCATAGAGCGCTAAACACTCTAGATGTCGAGCAACAACTTTTGCATTCTCTGGAGATAGTGAGAGCAGTTCGGCACGTAAAGATTTATCGAGCTCCTCCCCCGTAATCTCCTCTGGAATATCGGGTTCGAATATTCGTGGGCGCAGACGCGATTGATCGCGATCTATCGGTGCAGATCTAGTTCCTCTTGGATCACTTCCATCACGTGTTTGACGTGGTGCACCCGCGCGCGTATTAGATCCACCGCGGGCGGGTAAATCCTCACGCCGGCGTGAACTATTTGGCCCAGAAGGCTTGGATGAAGAGGGACGTGATGGAGGTCTATCTTTATTCTCCATTGTTTGCTCCCTTCACAAAAAATTATCTATATATTAATTCTAGAGAAATAAAAAAGGGGCGCTGGTTAAAGCGCCCCTTTTTATAAAAGAAGTCCGGCGACGTTCTACTCTCCCACAAGGTCACCCTTGCAGTACCATCGACGCTGAGAGGCTTAACTTCCGGGTTCGGAATGGGACCGGGTGTTTCCCTC
>Ga0209596_1002263_pt1 | contig 15929 bp, 14 predicted proteins | sample M_130807_MF_Meta_FD_187314 | JGI IMG/M metagenome (GOLD analysis project Ga0209596, IMG submission 187314) | Freshwater microbial communities from Lake Montjoie, Canada to study carbon cycling - M_130807_MF_MetaG (SPAdes) (version 2) | ecosystem: Environmental > Aquatic > Freshwater > Lake... | reverse complement strand
ATGATAAAAACAGTTGGTTGAAACCCTTTTACAACCGATTCAAATGCAATTGTATTCTTGCCAAAATATCTTTAAACTCTGGTTGCCCATTATAATAAAGCTTGGAGGTGGATTCATAACGATTTTGGAATGATTCTTTTATCTCCGAATCACTTAATAAAAGTGCGGGATGTTCTCGAAGTGGTATTTGGTTGTCAGCGCCTTTGATTCTAGCTGCTTTATGTGCTAAATATTCAGGAGTTCCAATGAAAGCCTTTATATCAGAATTGCCAAGCAGGCAATAAACGTCATAATATTGGCGCATGAAGTTTTTATCATCAGAAGCTCCAGGGTTATCTCTGTTCCGATATTTGCGGACGATGGTTTGAATTTTTTCAACTAGGGTGTAACCTGGATGATAGCATTGTACGTCTGTTGCAGTATTGTTTATGTAATTGATGTGTGCTCCTATTGAAATAAGGTGTTCCCAAATCCAAGAAGAGATATCGATGGGGCTATTGGGAGTTACGGTGTCGAATCCCGCTTCTAATAAAATCCCATCTTTAAGCCCTTCCAACGTAGGGGTATAACTTTCATAGTAGAGTCTTATGCCTCCACTTCGGAATTTTTCTTTGTCATCAAATTCATGGTCTCTAACAATTTCAATAATCCCATTTATCGAAAGCGATTGTGCAAACACATCATAAAATTCTTTGCGTGCCGTTTTTACTTGTGGTTTGTCTTCTTTCCCTTCAATGGGTAAACCAAAATTTGTACGAATGTGAATGTCGATGTCCTCTGAAAATCTATGAATTAATCCATAGCCTTTGGATAATGACGTTCCTCCTTTCAATTCAAACTCAATTCCCTGTTGTTGCAATGAGTACAATGCATGCATGATCCAATAATCCTTCTCAACCAATGTAATATCAATACCTTTTTTGGTAGATACAATGGAGAGAAGCTCTTTGAATTCAGGGTCATTATGTATGAAATCAAGCATGCTGGAGTACGTTTCTAACTATTGATTTTAAAGTGCGCTTTGTTTTGCCTGTTCCATATTGTTGAGTAGCCTTCATCAAAGCATCAGCATTAAAACTACGTACATTATTTGGCAATTTATTTAAGGCTTGTGTTTGGTCTTCTGCTAGGTTATCCAAATTGTTTAATAAATCAACGAGCAAATATTCTCTTGAGATATTTTTAGGGAAAGAGGATTTTAGTTTGAATTCAAATGTCTTTCCATTCAGTTGAAATTCGCCTTTGCGCTTATGGTTGTATACCCAGGTGGAATTGTAAAGTTGTGTTAGGCCTAGTCCTAATGAATTAAAACTATTTGGGGATACCAAAAGAAAATCTTCGTCCTTCAGAAAACTTTCTACTACTTGGCGGTCATCCGGAGGAACAGCCCCAAATTTTGATTGTTTAGGCGCGTAATACAATCCTTGGTTTAATTTTACCAATGTTCCGTCTTTGGTTAATTGAGCCAAGTGCCTATCTATGGCCGTGGAATAATATTCCAGGTCAGAACGGCGATATACCTCACCCTGCTTGATATGTTGACGGAGCAAATTCATTTCTTTGATATAAAAGTACAGATATTTTTTGAATTGCATGTAAAAAACGTAAAAATTCATGCAACAACTACCAATCGTCACCCAGCTCATCCATTTTTGCTACCTGTTGCAGCATTGATCGAATGTCTTCCTGGTAGCTTCTGATTTTGGGTGATTCTGGTGCGTACAACAAGCCTTTAAGCTTCGATACCACAAAGTGATTCCGTTTATTGATTCTAACAGGTTTTAGTTTTCCGGCTTTGATATAATTGTCGATGGTGCGGCGACTTACCCGAAGCATGCGCATGGCTTCGAATGTATCGATTCATTTGGTTAAAAAGGAATCAAATGGATTCTTTAAAGTTTCTATCTCGGATTGCAAATGGCCAATCATGGATTTCATTTCCATGAATTGTTCCATGAGCATCTCATTGGTGATACTTTTTGAGTTACTTGCATCCATAGCGCACTAAAGTAAAATCATTTTTTGAAATGAAAAAGCTTCCGAACAGAATGGTACAGATTGGAACGGAAGTTTAGACGGGTATGGACAAAATAAGATTTTAAGTGACTGGCAAATCGAAATTATTTCTTTGAAAAAATAAATTCAACTACTCAAATAATCAAAAGCTCATTGGCTCACGTGGTTAAAATTTGTGCATTTTAGGGGTGGAAAATAGGAAGTGATTTCAATGCAACAAGAAGAAAAAAACGACAACAAAAAACAAGTATCCAAAATTTATTTTATGTTTGTTTCGCAGTTCTTTTTTGTTGCTCAAGAAAGTCGAAATTTGACGAGTAGCTGCTCGAAAAAAATTGCAAAATCAAGCAAAATCAAGGGTTTCAACGTTTATTTTTTCTTATTAGTTCCTGTATCGGAAAGTAACATCAGAACAAGATTGATTCTAATTTGATAGTCTGATAAAGCTGCAGTTCCAGTTTATTTATTACCCATTTCGTAGGAATTGGAAAATTTAACACGCACCTTGCGCATCGAATGACAGAAGCCGCTCATCGCTATTTTATTATCCATAAGCCCTTTGATATGGTATCACAATTTGTGAGCCCTGATGACGTGAATCTTTTAGGGGATCTGGATTTTATTTTTCCAGAAGGCACACATGCGATAGGCCGACTCGATAATCATTCCGAAGGTTTACTCATTCTTACCACAAATAAGAAAGTAACGCGACTCTTGTTTCAGGGTTTACTACCGCACAAGCGAACATATATTTTACAAGTATTAAATGTGGTCAGTGAAGATTCACTGCAGCAACTCAGAGATGGTGTCAATATACGCGTCAGCGGCGGTGGTTATTGGGTCACAAGCCCTTGCGAAGCCGATATAATCAACAAACCCACAACCCTCTTCCCTGTGGCAAACGAATTGTTAGAATTCATTCCGCATACGTGGTTACGCATTACACTCACTGAAGGGAAATTTCACCAAGTGCGCAAAATGGTGCAAGCCCTCCGACACAAATGCCGCCGCCTTATTAGAGTTTCTATTGAAGAACTATGCCTTGATAATTTAGCGCCTGGCAAGGTAAAGGAAATCGAAGAACGTCAGTTTTTTGAACTTCTCCGAATAGCAGATTGGGAATAGCCTAGTAGAACAAACAGCTTACTTGCCTAACATTTGCCCCTATTTAAATAAAGAGTAAAATATCTTCTATTAATAAAATAGTACTACCTTTGTGCCGTCACAAAAAGCATCGAAACAGCGAACTGGCAGAACAGGATGATGTTTTTGTGCATAAACTATTGATCTTTATGTCAAGCAAGTATCGCCAACCTGAACACACGTTTCACATTCCTGTCATGGGCATCGCCTTTACCATCGATTCACCTATCAAGGTCGCTCGATTTGGCATCTCATCAGTCATTTCCATTGTTGAAGATCGACTTATTGAAATGATGAGGCAACATTATTACTCTTCGATTCATCAACTGTACGAACCGATTACAACAAGCGAACCCGACTATAGGGCCAAACGAATCACAGACTATCTTAATCTTGTGAATACGATTGTGCAGCAACAAATGCAAAAACTTCGTTCAGAAGCCTTCGAACGAGGCTCTGACATTGTGAAGTATTTCGAAATGCTGCCCGAAGACAGTCGTTTAAAAGCAATCTATAATGCAATGATGCAAACCGTTGATGTGGTTGAACGAAGGAAACACGAAATGTATCTAAAATCTCAACTCAGTCCAGGTAGTATTGATGTCAATATTATGACCAAGGTTGATCGTAATCATGTCGACAAAAGCGGCAATGTGATTCCTGATGCATCAGATGCCGTATCCGCATTACGTGGCTATGCGCTAAGTGAACTCGAAAATTCATCGGTGGTCTTTTCTGCCGGCATGAATCCGCGTTTATATAATTACCTTGAGTCATTACATGCATTCGATCCTGATGAAAATTATCAATTCAGCAAAAAGGTCATCGTAAAAGTGAGCGATTATCGGTCGGCATTGATACAAGGCAAATACCTCGCCAAGAAAGGAATATGGGTCAGTGAATTCAGAATCGAATCGGGTCTAAATTGCGGCGGACACGCGTTCGCAACTGATGGTTTTTTATTGGGCCCCATTATGGAAGAATTTAAAACGAAGCAAGATGAATTGCGAGATACCATTTTTGCTATTTACAAAGGCGCCATCAATAAAAAACTCGACATCGATTTCAGTGATCCACCCGAAGTAAGAATCACGGTTCAAGGCGGCATAGGCACACACGAAGAGGACCAACTTCTAAAGAATAAATATAATGTGGCTAGCACAGGTTGGGGAACACCCTTCCTTTTAGTACCCGAAGCCACGACGGTTGATGCACACACACTTAATTTACTCAGTGCTGCCGGCGAAAACGATATTGAACTCAGTCATAACTCACCACTCGGCGTTCGCTTTCATTACCTCAAAGGCACAACAGCCGATATTGAAAAAAAACAACGAATTGCAAACGGAAAAGCTGGTAGTCCTTGCACTGAAAAACATCTTGCCTTGAATACTGAATTCACTGAAGAGCCTATTTGCACAGCGTCGCTACGATATCAAAAATTGAAGATGACGCAGCTCAAAGGGATGAATCTAACGAAGAACGAATTAGATAAACAAATCAACGATTTGCAGGCGAAAGAATGCTTATGTATCGGCCTGAGCAATTCAGCGGCTATTACGTATGATGAACTATTTGTCAACAAATTCAATGCAGTGAATATTTGCCCAGGACCTAATATTGTCAACTTCTCTGAGATCGTTTCTCTGCAGACAATGACTGACCATATCTACGGACGAACGAATATTATGCATAATGCACATCGACCTAATTTGTTTGTTGCTGAAATTATCTTGTACATCAATTATCTGAAAGAACAGCTTATCAATGAAACAGAAAGCAGTATGGATACGAAGCGCACATTGTATTACCGAACGTTTATTACTAACTTATATAAAGGCCTCGTGTATTATACTGAATTAAATGAGAGCGACATGCATCATGACATCAAATTCACAAATGCATTGCTTCAAGCCGAGAAAGAACTTACTCAAATTGAACTAGAATTTTTCCCTGAATCATCCGACGTATTGCAGATAGTGTAAGCTGTTTCCTAGCTTGTTGCCAATAATGGAATGAAACAGCTATCGTTTCTTATTCTTGATAAACAAACCACCGTCGTTCATTTCGTCTGCTAGCTGTTGTATCGTTTTTTCAACAAACATAGTCATCATCTCCTTTTTGATAGGCTTATATTGAAAATGCATTGGGCAGGGATTTACTTCTGAGCATTTCTTCAAACCCAATACGCATTTATCCAACATCTCGTCTTCCCCCATCACCTTGAGTACGGTACGCAACGAAAGTTTACGTTCTTTATCAGTCTGATAAAAACCACCGTTCGGTCCACGTACAGATCGCACCACCTGATTATCCTTCGTGAGTGATTGCATAATTTTAGCAGTAAACGATTTAGGAGAATCAATTGCTTTGGCAATTTCCTCGATACCTAATTTGTTCTCTTCTGAACTTTTTTGTGCGATATAAATGGTAGCCCTTAGAGCGTATTCTGTTGCTTTGGAAAACATGATGATGATTTAAAAAAGAAAAATACAAATTTTTACGTAAAAATTTCAAGTGAATAAAAGTACAGCATTTTTTTCAATCCGTTATTTCACGTAATGATGAATCGTTTAAACAGACTTTGCGTGACTTGACTTCTGACTTATATAACATTCGAACTGATGTTTGATCATTGGATAAATAATCACAAGCAAGGCGGTAGCTAACATCAAACCTGACGCAAAAACAATATAAAATAGCGGATGAATCTGATGCATCATACTACTAAATGGTACACAATTTGCACGCATCTGCCACTTGGCTTTTTCAATACCAACGAGAATCAATGCAATCCAAAAAACAAAAAGAGATATGTTCGCAAGCCAATACGCCTTGTTGAAATATTTCGTGTAGGGCACAGCTCCAAAACAATTCACATGAAGGATATCAAAGGCAATCGCCAAGACTAGAAACGTATTGATACCAATGGTAGTACCCATCGTATGTGCTACAGTGATATGTGTACCATGTGTGTATAGATTCACTCCCGGAATTGACATCATAATGGCCAATAAAAGTGAAAGAAAAATCCACCAGTCAGCAGCCACTAGGAACCTAAAGGCGATGTAATGAAAATGTTTCTTCACATCGCTAAGTGATGATTTCCATTTCCATAAAATACGACCGAGTATACCCAATTCAGTCATACTAACAGCGTAACTAATGTATTGTATAAAATGATGAGACGGCAATGTATAGATATGATGTCCCCAATTAAACATAAGATTAAATAAACCCGTAAAATACAAGGCAAATGCAATGGTAGAGTGACCATAATTCTTATCGCCACTAATCTTCTCCATCAGAAAAATACTGCAACCATAGATAAGCATATTCCAAGCTCCCACCATCGATCCATATGACTTCCATTGGATAGTCATATCATTCACAATATTATTTCTGAAGTAAGGAAACACCCATAGATAGGACTCTAAAAATGTAAATAAAAAAAATACCACGCCTGTTAACCACATCCATACATACACAGGCTGATGTCGGAACGTTGGGATAGATTTTATAAAATTGATACTAAACAACAACCATCCAGCAATAATAGGAAGAGCCAATACAGGAGGGAATTCCCAATACTCTCTACCGCCAAAAATACCAAGGCAATATGAAATAAGAATAAGGATAGTAGTACCAACGAAAAGAGCCCATTGAATATTGACTAAGCGTTGCGAATAGATAACTCGACCTGTATATTGCTGCACATAATTTATGACCGAACCAATAGCACCAAAAATGATCCAAAATACAACTGATGAAACATGCAATGGCCGAATCTTTTCAAAAGAAAGATACTGCTTTAAAAATCCAGGAATAAGGTATTGAAGCATACCTATCAAACCAAACATCATGCCGACTGAAAGCAACAAGAGGCCGGTCAGAATAAACAATTTGGATGATGCAGGATACTTATTGTTCGATGGTTCCATTTGATTTTATTGTAAAGGTTCTTGGGTCAGCGCGGCCCGATCTGTCGACATCTTTTAAGAAAGCAACAAGTTGATTCATCTCGTTTTCAGTCATGTGAAACACCGGCATAGAAGGCGCACCACTCTTAATAAATGCGATAATAACATCATGACCGCGGATTGAATATTCATTTGTAAGATCAGGTCCTAAATACCCTCCAAGACCAAAAATCTGGTGACAGGCATTGCAATTATACCGTTGCCACACTAGTTTACCTTCGGACGCTTCCTGATTTTTTATATCCCGTTTAAACGGCATAGCATAATAAAGATAAAAAGAATACAACAAGAAAGAGGCTGTGAGAAAAACAGCGATCATCCTCTTTTGTCTGTCTGTAGCCATAGCAAGATCTTAATGTATCATTAAAAGGACAAAGTTATCTTTATTTAATACATTTGCCTAATATTATCTAGGATAATTCCTTTACAAAGTGTTTGTCTAGTAAACGAAACGACTAACTTCAGCTAGACGCCTTGCTCAAGTAAAGACCCTATCGATACTGAGATTAAAAATTTATTTTATCCATGACAACAGCGCACGACATTTTATGAACGAAATCATTATCCGCTTTTTATCTCAGCAAACATGCGCCACTATCTGCTGCTCAGATGAGCAAGGAAAACCTTATTGTTTCAACTGCTTTTATGCGTTCAACAAGGAAGAGGCTTTGGTCTATTTTAAATCATCTGCGGAAACTCGACACGGTCAAATGATGCAAAAAAACAAACATGTTTCAGGCACTGTGCTTCCTGACAAAATAAACAAATTAATTATCAAAGGACTTCAGCTAGAAGGCGTCATACTTGACGAAGACCATCCGTTGAGCAAGAACGCCGAAGCGAAGTATCATCTAAACCATCCGATGGCGTTGGCCATGCCTGGAGAAGTATGGACCTTGCAACTCAACGCGATTAAAATGACAGACAGCACCTTAGGTTTCGGAAAAAAAATATGTTGGAATCGAAGCTAAGCAGTACTTGTCTGACTATAACAAATACTCATCACGTAAACCCTTCGCAAATTTCTATGTCACAACCATAACAGTTCGTTCATAAAAGCATAAGCCGGAAACAACAATCATCTTCAGTTTCCGGCTTACATTCATAGCAACATGGTTACACTAATTTTTCAAATTTGGCTTGGAAGAATCTGAGGTACTTAGGCTCATATACCATTTTCAGCCCTTTGATTTTAGTACGCTTATCAAAGACACGGCCGGCCGATTCGGCAATCACATCCATGTGAGCTTGCGTATACACGCGACGTGGTATCGTAAAGCGAACCAATTCAAGTTTAGGATAATAATTTTCACCATTGGCTTTTCTTCCTGCCGAAACAACACCGCGCTCCATCGTTCGCACGCCAGAATCAAGATAAATCTCTGATGCCAATGTCTGAGCCGGATAATTGTCTTGCGGAATATGCGGCAAAAACTTTTTCGCGTCGACAAAGATACCATGCCCACCGATTGGCTGTACGATTGGCACACCATATTCCATCATTCGTTCACCCAGATAAATAACCTGACCTACTCGCGCTTTGATATGATCATCATTGACGCTTTCGCCTATGCCAATTGCCATAGCTTCCATATCACGACCTGCCAACCCTCCATAGGTATGCAAACCCTCATAAACAACGACCATATTTCTTGCTTCTTCAAATACATCCCATTCATTCACGGCGAGAAAACCACCGATATTGACTAGTGCATCTTTCTTAGCACTCATAGTGGCACCATCAGTATATGAATTAATCTCTAAGACAATCTGCTTGATTGATGTATGTTCATACCCTTTCTCACGTTGCTGAATAAAATACGCATTTTCTGCCACACGAGTCATATCATGTATGATTCGTATACCATGCTTTTTGGTTAGTGCTCTCAACTCTTTCAGGTTCTTCATACTGATAGGCTGACCACCGGCCATATTCACACTTGTGGCTATGCTAACATACGGTATTTTCTTAGCCCCGTATTTATTGATAATTTTCTCCAACTTATTTAAATCTACATTTCCTTTAAACGGAAATTCGCTTTCAGCATCGTGGGCTTCATCAATGATAATATCTTCAAATTTACCACCGGCTAATTCTTGATGCAATCGTGTGGTGGTGAAATACATATTACCCGGAATGATGTCGCCTTTCTTGATTAATATTTTAGAGAGAATATTTTCTGCACCACGCCCCTGATGAGTTGGGATCAGATACTTATATCCATAAATCGTTCGAACCACTTCTTCTAAGTGATAATAATTACGACTTCCGGCATATGCCTCATCACCCGTCATCATACCGGCCCATTGCTTATCGCTCATTGCGGATGTGCCGCTATCAGTCAGCAAATCGATATAGACGTCTTCCGAGCGCAAAAGAAAGGTATTATAGCCTGCCTCGGCAAGCGCTTTTTTGCGGTGTGCAGGCGTTGTCATTTTGAGCAATTCAACCATTTTCATTTTATAAGGTTCTGCCCAACTTCGTTTGATCTGTCTGTTCATGTTGATGAATTTTATAGTTAATTAATAGGTGCCAATTTTGCAGTAAAGTGTCGGAGTAACGGAGCTTCTTCTATGATTTTCAAACCCCCAATTTCATGGCGTTTGTTATACACTTCAATGATAACTTCTGATACATAATCAATATGACTTTGCGTATACACTCGTCGTGGAATGGCTAACCGAACTAGCTCCATCTGCGCCGGTATCAAGGTGCCGTCTTGTGCATATTTTCCAAACATCAGTGAACCAATTTCAACACTTCGAATCCCACCGTGTTCATAGAAAGCACCAACCAAAGCCTGCCCAGGATATTGATCGACTGGTATATGCGATAAAAATACGTTGGCGTCTACATACACAGCGTGGCCGCCTGCAGGTTGCATCACTGGCACACCTGCCTCAATCAATTTATTCGTAAGGTATTCGATACTTCGGATGCGATAGTGCAGATAAGGCTCTTCAACCACTTCCTGCAGACCAATGGCAATCGCCTCAAGGTCTCGACCAGCCAAACCACCATAGGTTGGAAAACCTTCGGTAATGACTAACAAATTTCTGCATTGCATAGCAAGCTTTTCATTATGCATTGCTAAAAAACCGCCGATATTAGCAAAGGCATCTTTCTTCGCACTCATTGTGCAACCATCCGCATACGAAAATAATTCGTGTGCGATTTCAGCAACGGCTATATCTGCATATCCTTCTTCACGCAACTTTACAAAATATGAATTCTCTGCAAATCGACACGCATCGATGAATAATGGAATCTGATGTTCGGTGCAAATAGCCCGCACATCTTTAATATTTTGCATACTCACGGGCTGTCCACCACCTGAGTTATTGGTGACGGTGATAATGACCAATGGAATATTTGATGCACCTTTTTCTGCAATACATTTTTTCAGCGCCTCGGTATCCAAATTACCTTTAAACGGCGCAGGCACAGATGGCAGTTTACCCGCAGCACATAATAGATCAATACCTTCTGCACCTGAGAATTCAATATTCGCTCTCGTCGTATCAAACAAGGTATTGCTTAAAAAATACTTGCCTTTGCCTCCTAATATACTGAACAGTATTTTTTCTGCGGCGCGTCCTTGATGGGTAGGAATTACGATAGGCATACCCGTCAACGTTTGGACAACTTTTTCAAAACGAAAAAAGCTGGGACTCCCTGCATAGGATTCATCGCCTTGCATAATACCAGCCCATTGATTCGAACTCATAGCGCTTGTGCCACTATCAGTTAGCAAATCAATCAGCACATCATCCGAGTGTATCAGAAATGGATTGTAAAAAGCATTTTTTAAAATTCGTTTCCGTTCTATTGGCGTATTAAAATAAATAGGCTCAACTGATTTTATTTTGAAGGGTTCTATGATTGTTTTCATGACATAAATGGTGGCTAATTAAGGCATTTGATAACAGTAAAAAAGGATGTGCAGCTTAAGGAAATATCCCAAAAAGAATATGCCTAGGTCGGCTTCTTACTACTATTTTTCCAGATAAACATGGCGCAAAGGTCAAGATTGAATGACAATTCTTCTATGATAAAAGTCATATTTGTCTTTTTTTAGCAGAGAAAAAATACACCCTCTTCCAAATCAATAGCACAAGCCTGCGAATACTCTTTCACAGCTGTATATTCGTTGACTTCGTTCCTGCGGTTCGGCGTCTATCTATAAAATCTATTCGGGAAGTTGGGTTGATGGCATTACTTTTGTCGACAAATTAAATGGCATGAAAATAGGAATTGTATGTTACCCAACGTTTGGAGGAAGCGGTGTATTGGCAACTGAACTAGGAAAGGCATTGGCTGACAAAGGACATATAATCCACTTTATCAGCTATCAACAACCCGTGAGACTCGATGCCTTTCATCCTAATATCTTTTATCATGAAGTGAGTGTACCCACGTATCCATTGTTTGATTTTCCACCATATGAATCGGCTCTTTCATCCACATTAGTCGATGTGATTACCAACGAAGGATTAGAACTCTTACATGTGCATTATGCGATTCCCCACGCCTCCTCTGCCTATCTTGCCAATCAGATCTTGCGAAAAAAAGGTAAAAACATCCCTTATATCACCACCTTACACGGAACAGATATTACCCTTGTCGGAAAAGATAAGATGTATGAATCCGTTGTCACCTTTTCGATCAATGAATCAGATGCTATCACGGCTGTTTCTGAAAATCTCAAACAAGAAACATTAAGCTCATTTGATATTGAAAAAGAAATTCATGTTATCACCAACTTCGTTGACATCAAACGTTTTTCGCAAAGCAATAAAGATCATTTCAGAAAGATGCTTGCGCCGAACGGGGAAAAAATATTAGCCCACGTTTCAAATTTCAGAAAAGTAAAACGTGTCGAAGATGTGATTTATACGTTTGAAAAAGTACGAAGTGCTATTCCGTGTAAACTGCTTATGATTGGCGACGGACCTGAGCGTCAGACGATGGAGCAGCTTTGTCGCGAACTAGGTACATGCGATGATATCCGTTTCCTTGGAAAACAAGACAAATTGGAAGAGATTCTTTCAATTACCGACTTATTCATGTTGCCAAGTGCGTATGAAAGTTTCGGTTTAGCTGCACTCGAAGCAATGGCTTGCCGAGTCCCTGTTATTTCAAGCAATGCAGGCGGCATTCCTGAAATCAATATACACGGCGTTACCGGTTATCTCACGGATGTAGGCGATATTGAATCGATGGCGAAATACAGTCTTGAACTACTCAGAGATGAAACAAAGCTTGAACAATTCAAAGAAAATGCATTGAATCAAGCACAGAAATTTCATATCAATCAAATCATACCGCTCTACGAAGCGCTCTATGAAAAGGTTCTAGCAAAAGCATAACAACTATGCACAGGTTATAAACTATTTGTGTGTTGAGTAGTAATTAGTTGCGAAACACTCCCTCTTTTGAGTTGAAGCCTCTATATTTGCGCTTTCTTTTTACTAATGATAATACCCAAAGGAAAGTTGATCCCGGTTGGCGGCGCCGAAGACAAAGGCACCGATCTTGAACAAGGCTTTATTCAGCGAAATAATCTTAATTTTTTCGAAGCAGGCATCTTAAGTCGCATCGTCGACGAAACCCGGTATCATCAGGACAGCAAAATTGAAGTCATCACCACCGCATCAACCATCCCGATTGAAGTAGGGGAAAATTACCTAGAGGCATTCGCCAAACTTTCTTGCACGAATGTGAATGTGATGAATATCCGCAACCGTGAAGATACCCTCAAGCCCGACTATATCGAACGAATCAAAGAGGCCGATGCAGTAATGTTTACTGGAGGCAATCAGATGCGTTTGACCGCTACATTTGGTGGAACTGAAATTTATAAAATACTTCAGGATCGTTATAAATACGAAGATGGTTTTCTGATTGCTGGTACGAGTGCAGGTGCAATGGCTATGAGCAATACAATGATTTATGAAGGAAATGCTGCCAATGCCCATCTTAAAGGTGCTGTAAAAGTAACAACAGGACTTGCCTTTATGGGTGATGTGATTTTCGATTCACACTTCGACAAACGTGGCCGCTTTGGCCGTTTGGCACAAGCAGTGGCTACGAATCCATCGTGCATCGGTATCGGACTTGGCGAAGATACAGGCTTGCTTATTACAGAAGGTAATAATATGGAAGCCATCGGCTCGGGTATGATTATCATTATCGATGGACATACGATTGGCTATAATAATATTGCCGACATCGCCGACAATAACCCCATTTCGGTTGAAAACCTGACAGTTCATTTTTTGGCAAAAGGAAACAAATACACGCTCGACACAAGAAAATACATAGGCATAGAAAATGAAGAATATGCAAAAACAGAAGTAGAATAATGACTATCTATCTAATCCCTTTCATCTCTGCTTTTATCGGTTGGTTTACCAACTGGATCGCTATTAAGATGCTCTTTCATCCGAAAGAAGAAAAAAATATTCTTGGCATTAAAATACAAGGAATTTTTCCAAAAAGACAACAACAATTTGCCGAAAAGCTAGGATTACTTGTTTCGAAGGAACTGATCTCATTCAGTGATATCGCCAATAAAATTAATAACCCAGAAACGATTGCTAAGGCGATGCCGTTTATTGAAGAGCATATCGATCAATTTATCAAAGTGAAACTCAAAGAAGAAATACCATTGCTTTCAATGTTCATCAACGACAATACGATGGGCAGTATCAAAAAAGGAATGGTCAGTGAAATCGAATCATTGTTTCCAACATTAATCACTAAGATGACGTCGGGTCTGCAACAAGATCTTGATATTGAAAAAATAGTGGTCGATAAAGTAAAAGGTTTTAGTAGCGACAAATTGGAAGAAATATTGAACGCCATCATGAGCAAGGAATTCCGCTTCGTAGAAATTATCGGCGCCTTCCTTGGTTTTATCATCGGATTGATTCAAGTACTTTTAACCATGTAAGATGTGCGATTAGAGAAATGAGATTAGAGAAATACACTCCAACCACTCATGCCTCATCCCTAAATTTTGAACCCTAATAAAGAGACTATGCTAGCAGAACGACTTTCAAAAATAGATGAACCTCAAACGATACGCATGTCAAAGCTCAGCAGAGAGCTGAGGTCGCAAGGACAAGATATCATCGACTTGAGTTTGGGTGAACCCGATTTTAAAACACCTCAGCATATCATAGAAGCGGCCAAGCAAGCCATGGATGACGGCTTTACCAAGTACCCGCCGGTGGCAGGTTTCCCTGAATTGCGTCAAGCGATTGCCGAAAAATTCAAACGCGAAAACGCACTCCACTATGCCCCTGATCAGGTAATGGTATGCACCGGTGCCAAACAATGTATTGCCAATGCGGTATTGAGTGTGGTCAATGAACATGATGAAGTGATTATTCCTTCGCCGTTTTGGGTTACCTATGCCGATATTGTAAAACTAGCCGATGGGAAAGTGATACAAGTACATGGTAGCTTTGAAAACGATTTCAAAATTACGCCGGCTCAACTTGAAGCTGCTATCACACCCGCAACAAAATGCTTCATCTTCTCTTCGCCTTGCAACCCCACAGGCTCCATTTATTCGAAAGAAGAACTCGCTGATTTAGCCACAGTGTTTGCCAAACATCCTTCGATCTATATCATCTCAGATGAAATTTATGAGCATATCAACTTCATTGGAACGCATGAAAGCATTGCGCAGTTTCCAGCGTTGAAAGACCGCGTGATTGTCATCAATGGCTTGTCGAAAGGATATGCCATGACGGGTTGGCGACTAGGTTTTATGGCCGGTCCGAAAGATGTCATACAAGCAGCCGAAAAAATTCAAAGTCAGTTTACTTCAGGCCCCAACTCGATCACACAAAAAGCAGCTGTGGTAGCGCTCAACGGCACCTTACAACCCACGCTCGACATGCAAGCCGCCTTTAAAGAACGTCGCGATTACCTAGTGGCTGCCTTGCGCGAAATCAACGGCTTGAAAGTAAATAATCCACCGGGTGCCTTTTATGTATTTCCGGATGTGAGTTCGTTTTTTGGCAAAAAGGATATTCGTAATGCCGAAGACTTATGCATGTATCTCTTGCATACTGCGCAAGTGAGTTGCGTTACCGGCGATGCCTTCGGCGACTCTCATTGCATACGTATTTCATACGCGACTTCTATTGATAAAATTAAGGAAGCTGTACGCAGAATCAAGGAAGCCCTGGAAGCACTCGGCTAATCGAGCCGTTAGAATATTCCATTCACATGAATAAAAAAGCCGCTTTCTCCATCGAAAAAGCGGCTTCTGTATTGATCAATTATTTACATGCTTAAGGTTGCTAATACATCGTTCATATTGCGCACTGCATCAGCCGATTTATTGAAGGCCGCTTGTTCATCAGCAGTCAGTTTGTAATCAACGATTTTCTCCCAACCATTGCGACCAACAACAACAGGCACACCCAAACAAATATCTGATTGACCGTATTCGCCTTCGAGCGCCACGCAACAAGGAATCATTCGCTTCTCATCACGCACAATACTTTCAACCAACATTGCGCCAGCAGCTCCAGGTGCGTACCAAGCGCTTGTCCCTAATAAGTTAGTAAGCGTTGCACCACCTACCATCGTATCGGCCGACACTTTATTCAGCGCTTCTTCATCTAAGAAATTAGATACAGGCATGCCCATATAGGTGGCTAAGCGTGTCAACGGAATCATCGTCGTATCGCCATGACCGCCAATAACAGCAGCCTGCAAATCATTTGGCGAACAATTCAGTGCTTTGCTGAGGTTATACCGAAAACGCG
>Ga0209596_1002258_pt1 | contig 15949 bp, 26 predicted proteins | sample M_130807_MF_Meta_FD_187314 | JGI IMG/M metagenome (GOLD analysis project Ga0209596, IMG submission 187314) | Freshwater microbial communities from Lake Montjoie, Canada to study carbon cycling - M_130807_MF_MetaG (SPAdes) (version 2) | ecosystem: Environmental > Aquatic > Freshwater > Lake... | reverse complement strand
TTAATAGTTTCATTATTTTAATATATAATATTATTAAAATAAAAATTATATATGAAATACTTAAAACTATACGAAAAATTTAGACTTCTTTTAGAGGCTGATAAAAAAATATTATCACCTGAAAAATTTATTATTCAACCTTATCCAATAAAATCAGATAATGATAAAAATAAACCGACACTTCTTTTAATTCCAGGTGGTGGTGGTGATCCTATTTCTGATTACAAGGTACTTGCTCCTCTGTTAAAAGAAAAATTTAACTTAATAACATTTTCATATAATGAGAATGTTAAAGAGAATGGTCAAGAAAAATGTAAGGAAATAGCAGAACAATTAAAATCTTATCCCAATTTATCTATTTTAGGATTTTCAATGGGTACAACTTTTGGATTTTGGATAATTAAAGCACTTGGAGAAAATTTTAAAGGTAAGTTTATATGTATAGATGCTGCGGCTCCTAACGCAATATCTCCGGATAAATATGTAAGTACAACAATGAAAAATAACACAATGAGAAGATATCATTGTTTAATATTTCCTTTTTACGAAAAAGATTCTAAAGGAGAACCTTTAGTTCCCAAAGGTCAAGAACCAACAAAAGACCAAATGATTCAATTCAAATATACATATAAACCAGAAGTGTATAAAAAAAATCCATCGGAATTTGATTTCGGTAAAGCAGAACTATCAGATTTTGATTTCGAATCACAATCAGATTATGAAACATGGAGAAAATCAAAAGAACTTGTAATTGAATTCATAGATGAGCCATTCAAAGAAGGAGTAGGTAAACATTATCCTAGTGAAATGAATCCATCATCTGTTTGGAAAAAAGGTGAAAAGATAGAAATGCCAAATGATGGTAAAAATACTCTTGAGACTGGTAAAATTAAATTGGATAAAATTGAATACATCAAATCAATTATTAGTTTAGTAGATCCACTGTTGATTAAAAATCCTGATAAGGTCTGGATAGTACAGGATAAATTTGACTCATCAGATAAAAAGAACTACTATTGTAATATGGAAAATGGTGATAGAAAATCATCTATAGATTTCTTACACAGTCAAGCGGTTGGTATGGTTGGATCATTACAGAGAGATCCAAAAAAAATAGAAAAGTTAGATAATAGTGTTAAGTGTTTAATTATCAAAGCAGGTAAAACCGACGCAGGTACACTTACTCAGGTTCAGGCCGAAGAAGATGACAAAGGTAATTTTCCAAATGATAAAAATACATCTTTAGAAGTTATACCAGGAGTAGAACATCCTGATATATGTCAAAATGGAGCCAGTCAAATATCTGTTTTGGTAAATAAATTCATTTAAATTTTTTACATTTATTTAGTATCCGATAAGAATTAGTGTTTTCAATTTATCTGCTGCTTCATAAAAGTTTTCTCCACTCATTAATTATTTAATACCAATTTGTTTTAATTTTTTATCTCTGTTATATTGTTTTATATCATTGGAGTATTTACTTTTAAGTATTATGTCCCAATAGCAGATTGTTGTCTCTATGCCATTTGAGGAAGATTTCCATATACAAGGAAATCCTTCTCTACACTGGGCTATTCTTTCTCTGATAGGTTTTGTTTTATCGGTAGCGTGTGTATAGTATAACCAACATTCCCAATAGTGATTTTGTTCTGGTGCTTTAAATATAATAGCAATTTGCCATTTAAAGAAGACAAATGACCAAATGGGTGCCCATTCAAAACGGAAGTCTGTATCGGTCCATTTAGTTTTCCATCCTAGTTTTACAAAATCAAATCCTATTTTTTTAGGAACTGAAATCCAAAACGCTTTTTGGTAACCCGGTTTTTGGGTATCTTTAATCCATCTTCTGGGTAGGAAGTAGGGTGTTCCTATGGCTACTTTACCGAAGTGCCATTGGAGTTTAACTCTTTTGAATGGTGAGGATATTAAATAATTATTCATGAGTATCTAAACAAAATTAATGATAATATTAAAATTGAGATTAAGGCATCTACTCTACGATGTCTTAATCTTTTTACAGTCTCGTCGCAATTTTTAATCTTCACTCCACTAATATATGCAAAAGTAGTTAGTATAATAAAGTAGGGCCACATTTGAGTGAATAATCCTACAATACTCCAAATAAAATAAATGAGATTAAATATAATAAAAGGTCTATCATTTGGATTTAAAAATCCAGAACTAATATCTTTCTTTATAGAAAGAATTTGTTTATCATAATTAAAGGGTCTAATTAAAACCACTAACTCATGAGTGATAAAGATAATAGACATTAGTACAATAATATTTAACATATTAGTAGATGTAGGTGATATTTGAACAACTTAATGCAAATATAGTCATTATATTCCATATAAACAAAATCAACGATACCAAATAATGAATCGCTTCCAGTAAGGATAATATTTAGATTAACTACAGAAATCTGCACGTTTTTCTGTATTTTTATATAAGCACAAAAAACCCCAATTAAATTGGGGTTTTAGTGAGAGAGGTAGGGTATTCTCCTACACTGTCAGCAACCGTTTTACGGGTTGTGAGTTAGGTAAAAACCCAACTCAAAGGACCTCGGCCTCGGGTTACATCACGTATAGTTGAGTGTAAGTCAACAACCCCGATACTATGCGACGGCTTAAGCGTTTTTATTTTTCGCCACTCTCCCTTATGTTGTTATATACAAAGATAGTAAAAAAGATTAATATTACAAAATTATTTGGTTTGAATTTATATGTTAATCTATATTACAAATTCAACAGGAAATCCGCGACTGTACATAAAACGGCTATTCATTTCATTAGGACTAACTAATTTAACTCTTGATATTATAAAGTCTATTATAAAACCGTTAACAATACCATCGCCTAATTGGTCTCCAATAACATCTGGACCTAGATAATCTTTCAGTCTTAAATAAACATCTTTATAAGTTTGAATGATATCAATAAAATCCTTGTTGAGGGTTGTATTACATTTGAATCTAATATCAAGTCTCATAGGATATCTAATGATATGATAATTTGTTTCTTTAATTGTTACTAATGAAGGTTTGGTGAATAATTCTGAGTTGTTATCAACAATATCATATTTCACATAAGGATAAACTGCTTCACAGATTTTAACTTCGCCTTGTTCTACCCATTCGTGGAATGGTTTATTATTCCAGGCAGCTCCAGCATACCATTTCCCACCATCTACTCTAGTTGATTGTAGGTTGATTAGTTTGATATCAAACTTATTAGTATCTTCTAGTTCAAGAAGTATATCTTTAATAGTTTGTTTATCTGGTAGGTCATTAGGTAACCTATTATGAAGATTAAGTTCGTTCATTTATTAAGAGTTTAACATATAAGAAGCCATATCCATCCAGTTATCTGGATTAGAGTATCTCATTTTGATTACCATAATTAGGGTTCTCATATTTATACTAGTAGAACCTTTATTCTCATTTAAGAAGTTAAGAGCTTCTAACTTAACATCATTATCATACTGAGGTAAGATATTAGGTAGGATAGTAGTCATCCTTTCAATCTTCTCGTCTGGAGTCATTGTTAAGTCAACTGTTAGTGAACGAGAAAGTATAGCTCCATCGATAGATGTTTTAACTTTATTAGATATAAAGATGATACGTCCGGTGAAATCGAAGTGTTGAGGATATTCATCACTTTTATTCATCTTAGCCATCCAAGATATCTTTCTAGTATCATAAGAGTCTAGTGCTGATTTAAGTATGTTTAAGGCCACTTTATCATCTAATACAGAGTCGCAATCGTCAAAGATGATTAGTTTACCATTGTTATCATATAAAGTGTTGTAAAGACCACGTGCGGTCGAGTATCCTTTGAAGAATACATATTCATGGTCTTGTAGACCGGTTACGTCAATAGCTTGTGATACAGAGTGAGTTTTACCAAGGCCGCCTTCTCCGGTCACGATAAGTGAAGGAGTAACGTCATATATTACCATTTTGGTAAGGTCTGTAAGGAAACTGAATCGTTGGTTAATAGAGAATGTAGACATGTTTTTGTAGTGGATTTATTAGTTTAACTCTACAAATATAGTCATTATATTTCATAAAAACAACTTTCAGTAAGGAGTTTAGATGGGTTTCACAAATCTTGGTAATGATTTTAATATATACAATATGAAATATCTAAAAAGGTTCAAAGAAATTAATCTTATTTATTTCTATCAATCCAATTCTTAATAGCTTTTCTTAAACTACTTTTTGAAAAATTGATATCTTTGTTAATGATATCATAGTAGATTCTATCTGTTAATTCTCCTTTGTTATTTAAAAAATAAGACTTATCATCTACCAGTATCATTTTACCAAATTCGGTATCTGTAAACCTTTTATAGGTTTCATCTAGATATTCCTCACATTTTTTAACTTCTTCTTCATTTGGATACCACTCTGAATAATTTTCTAAAAACTTCATAAACTATATATAAAGAAACCCAGATTATAAATCCGGGTTTCTAATTTAACTTCGTTGTCTCCCCCATAGGAAAGTATTAAAACTTATAGGATAATTGACATTACACAACCATTTATTGTTGACATACTTCTTCTTCACTTTTTATAATAAATGGTAATGAAAGTTCTTATTACAAAGATATGGAATTAATTCTATATAACAAATACAAAAATATGTGCATATTTCTATCAACCCGTCACCTATTAATATATAAATGTATGAAGGAGCTTAATTTATGTGGTGTAGGTGATTCTGAATTAGTTAAAAAGGTTCGTAGGTTTGCTTATAACAACCAAGGTTCATTACCTGTTAGTATACGAAGTAACAATCCTATCTTAGTTATTATGGTGTTAGAAGATGGTGATTTCAGATTTAGTCGAGAAGGTGATTTAATTATTGTTACGGATTAGTTATACTACTCTCCAACAATTCTTAATTACTTTTCTAAGTTTGGTAGCATCCTCAGGATTACCAATTACACAACCATCTTTAATGGTGAAAGCATGATGAGCTACTCTAATGATGTATGTTCCTTTATCGTTTAGTTTAACGAATGTACCTACGGTCATTTTACTTTTACCTCCATTAGTCGTTAAAAACTTAGAGTCAATAGTCTTAGTCTTCTTATAATTGAATCTGGTGTTGTTGTAGGACATTTTATCCATACCTATATTGAACCCGTATGTTCCTTTCTTAGGAATTCTTTTAAAGTTATCTGCTACCCATTTGTGGGCTTTATCGTAATGTATATCATAAGCTGATGCTACGGCTCTAACGACGCAATCTGATTTCTCGGATTTAGCGAGAGGTGATTCGGAGTAGCCTTTGATGGCGATTGAGGTTGCTGTGTATGGTATCATAAATGCTTAGTGGTTGTTATGATTATACTACAAAGATAAGGATAATAAAGAGATATACAAAATTCTGTGGTGGAAATTTATATGATAATCTCGATTATTAATTAATTGTTTTAACTGCTCTAGCATTAATATGTCCTTCTTTTGGGGTTATTGCTATGAGTTTGTGTGTAAAAACTTGCATCCAAGTATAATCAGAATTATGTTCTGTAGAACTCCAATAATTAGTATTAACAAAATTGCCTATAAGATCTTTATTATCATACATTTTGTTTAATTCGTTTTTAGTTGGTAATCTCCAACCTTTACCTAATTCTTTGCACTCTCTTTTAGCGTTATACCATGTTACCTCTGTTGGTAAATCATATTGAGCAATTTCTATACTATCAAGTTTATATGTTGTTCCTATTATCTGTGATGTAGATGTAAATGTAAATAACAAACATATAATAGATAATTTTAAAGTGATAGACATATTTAGTAAATTATTATGCAAAGATAAGGATAAAAGATAGATTTACAAAACTTTGGTTGAATTTCTGTAGAAATCTTTTTATATAAAAAAAAAAGCAGCCTGCCTCTGATTCCTTCGCACTCATAGGAGCCGCCCGTCTGTGAGATTTTTATAGTTGCCGCTATTACTACCTCATCCTTGACTATACAAAGATAAGGAAAGTATTTGAATTAACCAAATTAATATATAGATTTAATGAAACATTTAAAATCATATAATAAGTTATTTGAAAGTGCATCAAAACTGATTGAGTTCATTGATTATCTAAATCATGATTTAGAAGAAGATGGATTACAGATTAGGAAAGGTGATGTAGATGAATTCTTAAACTTCAAATACAAAAACGTCAAGCCTTATTTATCAAATAAATTAATATACAATAAATCAAGTCCGTCAATTATTAGTGATAGGTATAAAGAGATTAGATTGTTATTTAATAATAGTAATGTAGAAGTGTTTGATATATATTCCTTTAAAGATAAGTCCGAAATCAGGCGACAGGTTTCTGCTGGCAATTCTGGTTTAAACTTATATGATGTTGAACCTCATGTTAAAAGACTATTAGATTATGCTAAAAGTTTAGGTTATACTGACTTCCAAGTTAGAAAGATAACTCAAATGAGTAGAAAGTCACAAGATGTAACTCAATCATTTACTGGTAAAGGTCGTTTACCGGAATCAGCTAAAAGAAAAATACTTATTCTACAAATATTAATAATGAAATAAAAATATGAAATACTTAAAGTACTTTGAATCATAAACTGGGTCGATGACTATGGGTTATTATTATTTAAAAATATATAATTAATATATAAGATATGAAACACTTAAAACTATATGAAGAATTCTCACCTATAATTGATAACATCTTTTATAAGTTTGCTTACCCTGGTCAACCTATTTGTAGAAAAGGTTCAATCTATGATCCAAATACAAATACTTGTATATCTAAATTAGATTTTATCAATGATAGAATTGAAGATGGTTCGTTTGTAACTACTAAACCAATAGATAAATATCTTATGACTGAGATAGTTAATATCTTATTCAGATGTAGTAGAGTTTTTATTGATGCTTATTCAAAATCATTTCATTCAAGATATAAGTCAGATATACCAAAGATTGCTGAAATGATTGACCTTGTAGCAAGAGAAGTTAAATATGGTCAATTAGATAGAGCAAGACCAGCTATTGAATCGTTTATTAGATTTGTTATTCCAATAGAAGGCCAAACTTCAAGAATATCTGCCGTTAATAAAAAGATGTGGATTGAATCTTCTGAAGGTAGAAAATGGGCTACTGACTTAGGTAAGTTTGAAGTTTATTGCCAGTTATTAACTGAATTAGAATCTACTGAATCAATTCAAGTTAAATTAGATACATTATCAAGTAAGATATTCTTTTATGGTAATGAGACAAGAATAAGAGAATACTCTGAAAAAGATATTAATTCGATTGTTGCCATACTTAAATCTTATCCAACTATTAGAGTTGAGATATTAGGATGGCATAATACATCAAACCCAAGAATGAGACCAGGAGATCCAAGAATAGATTTGGCAAGAGCTGAATCGGTTAAAGATATGTTATCATCAAAAGGTATTGATGAATCGAGAATGACTGCTGAAGGTAAAGGTGAATCTAAAGTAGTTCCTGATGATACTGAAAGAAATGAATTCGGCGATGATTGGAATAAGAATATGCGTGTTGATATAAAAATTATTAAATAAAATGAAGAACTTAAAAATATTCGAAGAGTTTAAAGTGGGAACATACTATACTTCAGCCAAGGAAGATTCATCTACTCGTACTGAAGAAATATCTGGTTATCATCCCAATGTCTAATGTCATAAAGATTAAAATCAAAGTTCACATTGAATATCGAAAGATTAAATGAAGCACCTTGATGATGGCATCTACAATAGCACTCAACAGCACATTTAATCAATTTTCACTACCATTTTCATCTATTATAGTAATCTCAATCTTACTTCCTTCATCATCTGTTAAAGTAAGTTCATGTTTAACACCATCTATTATTAATGAAAATGTAGTCCAATCCATTTCTATATTTTTACCATTTTTAATATGATTGTAAAAATCCACATTCGTGTTTTTTACTTTATCCAACCATTCTTGTTGTTCCCAAAAAAATTTACTCATTTTTATATTTTTATTTTTACATACTTATAACAAGGTGTATATGTAATGATTTTATCACATCCAAATATTAGTGTTTTAAATCCAATATATGTTGTAGGAAAGGAAGTGATAGATCATTCATAGTTGCTGTTTCACTACCACTATGATTAGCCATCATAACCATCCAGTCACAATCACCTCTATTAACTCTTATCCCGTCTATTATAATCTCTGATATGTTTATATCTTCTATGATAAACGTGTGGTTTATTTGAGGGTGTCTATACTCTCTAGTCTTCATCATAATCCTATTTCGGTTAGTTTACTATTTATATTATTAAATTCCTAATTGTTCTAATTTATAAAAACAACTTTCAATTGAAATAACCTAATTAAAAAGAAGAAAGAAAAGACTGAAAAATAAAAAACCCACTCATAAATTAAGTTTTCAAAAGTTTTTATTGCAAAAAATAACACCCTCACTTATCCAACTAACTGGTGTTATGGCTGTCCCCATTTCTGGGTTAGGAATAGTCAATTTCGTCCTCACGAGGTCGGGCTGACTTTCTGTCCACTCCTGTTGAAGTGTATGTTTTAACATTGTATCTAATACAACTTACTTTCCCTGACGTTCTCCCTATACGTCAATGTACGTTCCCATATGGTTATCATACCATTTCTCATTGTATTGGGCATACTATTCGGAGATTAACCGAAACGTGTCGTGAACTCTATTTAATTATATTTAATCGGTATCTTCTTAAAATAAGTAATATGATATTGATTAAAGTTTGACATCAATTCATGTTGTTCTACATCTTCATCAGATACAAATACGAATTGATTTAAAGTTTCGTTATAACTAGGTTCTACTCTAAAAACATCAAAGATTGGCGTTTTAAGGTCTTTACTAGAAAAAGTATTACTTACTTCACTAAATGAAACTCTGTATTGAAACTTAGTAGTTTTGATTGTATCACTTGTAACAACTGATATAGTATCAGTGATTGTATCTTGTACTTCTGTTTGACTAAATGCCGTGTAAGACATTAGTATGATAATGATTGTTATAATTTTATTCATATGCAAATATAAGTATTTTATTTTATATAAACAATTATATGATAGAAATATGCAATTTAACACTTTTTTTACTACCTTATTTCTTTTTGTGTTAATGCAAATTCCATTACTTGTAAATTGATATTCTTTAGCGAATGATAATTACCACTTTAAATCGTAAGTTGTTGATATTGTCATAGTTTTGATTTAGTGTTATTGAGCCAATCGAGTAGTTATGTGCCATTAAGAAATGACCTCGTTACAATAGTGGAAATTGAGCAACACGCTGATTCAATAAGGAAAGTATTTGAGATAACCTAATTAATATATACAATATGAAACATTTAAGAAAATTTAACGAGAACAATATAGATTCAAAGACTTTTAGTGTTAAGTATAAAGATTTAATTGATTCTAAAGATATTGTTATTACTGATAGTCGTGATTACATAAGTATTAAATGTAAAGAAGGTATAACTATTCCTGAATTGGAAGAATTATCAATTAAAAAAGAGGATGATACTTATTATATTACAAAGATGTTAAAATTTGACTTTGGTGATGTTTATACTTTTGATATGGATTCATTAGGTGATATCTTAAAAAAGTCACCTGTGGAGATTAAAAGTGAATTACAATCAATTTATAATAAGACTTTTGAAAACCCTTATCATTTAAAAAAGATAAAGTTAAGAGAATTATTTTTTGATTTTTATAAATAATTAATATATACAATATGAAACACTTAAAAAAATATAATGAGGCATTAACAAGTTCTGACTTAGAAAGCTTTGATGTTGAAGAAATAAGTTTGTCTTTATCAGAGTATTGGATTCCATGTGATGTGGTTTTACCAGAGGATGGTCAGAAAGTTATTGTTTATGCTAAATCTCAAATGAAGATAGCTCAATTTGAAAAAGGAATATCCTTAGCTGAAAGGGCTGCTTTACCAGAGGGTTCTAAGAGAGCAATAACATGGTCAGGTGCTGATGAACATAATAATAATAAAAAACCATATAGATGGAATACTCATCCAGGTAGTTACTTTGGCCAAGAGGTTACTCATTGGCTTCCGATACCAGCAAAACCAGGTTCATAAAAATAAGATACGGATTATTTTATGATATATAAAAGAAAAATAAAATTATGTCTTATTTTCCATCTACATTCCACTATACAATTAATGATATTGGTATCAGAGTTTATGATGATAAACACGTTCAAGTTACTTACATAAACCTAAGAACACTTTCTAAATTAATTTCTTCTTTAAGAACACAAGCACAAATCGATTTACAAGATGCTATCAACAATGTTGGAGTTCACGCTGTTAAAGACCAAACACTACAAATCTTAGGTATGTTTGCTTCAAAAATATTCGAAGGTATCTCAGCATTCTGGCCAGGTGGAACACCAGCTGCCTATATCTCTATGATAATAGGTAAAATTGCTTCAGGTATTATCACTAAACTAATTGAACAATCACAACCAGGTGATGAAATTCAAACAAAAGCTAATGAGATTAGAGAAGGTATGTTAGCCATCTTTGATGCTACTAAAAAGAAAATCGACCAAATGGTTGTCGATCCTGAAGGGCATTGGAATGAAGTATTTAATTGTCAAGATTATTCTGACTTAGGTATCAAAGGAGAAATCACAATGGCTGGCATGGCTGATTGTTTAGACTTCTTCCCAGATGAAGAAACACCTGACTATGATGATTTTCAACTTTACCTTTCACAAAGATGTAAATCTATTGTTGTTTCTAAATTACTTCCTGTTAAATGGCATATTCAAAGATATCCAATTTACTGGTGTAAAGATTACTATACAAGAAACGATGGTCAAAGACATTTTGATTTTGAGTACTCACAATATAACCCACATACTGATGATGATTTTTGGGCTCAAAAGTTTGTAGGATTTGAAGAAAGAGTATTTCCTCCTTATTTTATAGCTGGGACTGATGAGAATGGAAAAACTTCTGAAGAACTTTTAACATTTATTAAAGAAGTTGCTTGTAAAGATATGACACAATACTCTTCTTTCTGGGGTTATCTAGAATTCAGAGAAGAACAAAGTGGTGATAGACATTATATTGGTAATAACATACATTGTGTTGTATTAGTTGATGGTAGTGGTGATAAAGCTCCTACTACATTATCTGATTGGTTGTTTAAGGATGATTGTTATAATCAAAAGATTAAAAACTATTCAGTTGCTACAAGAGAAGAAGTTTATACTAAGTGGGGATTATAACCTATAAATGAAAAAACCTCAGACTTAATCTGAGGTTTTTTTATTATTCTTCTGGTAATTCACCTTCTAAAGCAAGATAAACTTCTTGGAAGTCTTCAATAGTCCAATTAGGATAATACTCTTCAAGTTCTTTTAAGGCCATTTCACTACCTGTTATTACATTGTAATATTGGTCTTTTGCCATATTCCATAGACCAGGCATTTGTTGATATTTTGCAATAACTTCTTCTGTGGTTTTTTCACCACTATTCTCATATAGCTTTGAGAATGATTCGAATTGTTTTAAATGTTTCATAATCTATTAATAATTTTTATTATCTAATATATTCTGTTGTACTTTCACCAGTCTTTAAGTTATAACAAGTGATTGAATCGTGACCTGGTACAACAACAACATCACCAAATACAAATGGATTCATTATTCCATATTCAGAGATAGCAACTTCTATTTTACCATCTTTTACGATAAGTATGAATTCAGCACCACCTTCATCATATCCTTCTTTTAATTCAGAACCATCTGGTAGTCTACATGAGACTATTTGGCATGGGGTACCATGAGAACCTCCAATTGTGATGTCTCCTTCGATTTCATCTGCTGTTAAAGATCCTATTAATTTGAATCCTAATTCATTAGATTCCATATCTATATCTTCGTTGAATTTTTTAATATGTGCCATATTCTTATTTTTTTTAATAATTCCCAACTGGGTTTTTAGGACCTTCTTCTCTATAAATCATTTCAATTGGATTTGGTCTAGTTATGTTATACTTACCTGTGTATCTATCAGAGTTTTGTAAAAATGATTTAAGCTTTTCTAAATCTTCTGATTTAAATAAAGCTGTATACATATCTGCACTATTCAAATAATCTTCATAATCAGAAAATTCATCAGCTGCCCAAAGATGGTCATAACCCCAAAAAAAGTTACCTAAGTTATCTTGGTACTCTTTAAGCTCTGTAACAACTTTTCCAGAATCTCTTTCTGTTTTTGATAGTATTACTACAGGAGAAATATTCTTAGGTAGTTCTGTAATAATAGTTTCTTTTTTACCAGTTTCTTTGTATTTAGATCCTACTACATTTTTTGACCAGAAATTTCTAGCCCATTCATAAGCAGCATTTGCTCCTAAAACTAAACCAGCGCCGGCTAAAACTGCCAATCCAAAACCCTCATTAACTTCTTCATAGTTATTGAATTTTTTAATATGTTTCATATTCTAATTTATTTTTTATATTCTATATATTAAAAATAAAATCAGATTTTATGATTATACTTTTGTTATGAAATATTTAACCATTATATCACCACTTCTATAGTTAGTGGCTAACGGACAATTATGAACATCACATAATCTCATTAACATAGAGATATCGACATCGTGTGGATGTTTATCTAATGGGTCTCTAAAGAATATAACCGCATCTATTTTATCATTGGCTACCATTGCCCCAATCTCAGCATCTCCACCAAGTGGACCGGATAGTACGGTTTGAACCTTACCAACACCGGCTCTTTGAATCATACCACCGGTTGTTCCGGTTGCTACGATTTCAACTTTTTTATTATTAAAGAATTCTAATCTTTTCATTACGAAGGCAACCATATCGGCTTTCTTACCATCGTGTGCAATAAGTGCTATTTTCATATTATTTAATTAAGTATAAATATACGAATTTTTTTAATATATAATACAATATGAAATACTTAAAATTATACGAAGAATTCAATCAAGATTTAATTGATAAACTAATAGAAGATACCAAAAAAACAGGTGAAGAACATGGTGTTAAGATAATATTCGAAAACTCAAAAAGTGTTCCTTATATAGTTGGTGGATTTCCTTGTAGTGGATATTTCGTAGATTATGGTAATCCAACTTTAGCAGTTGCTATGGGTAAACCAAAAGAAGAATTTGCAATGGTTTTAGTACATGAATCTTGTCATATGGATCAGTGGATAGAAAAATCACCAGCGTGGAATAATAATTTTATAGATGGTAAAGAATCAGTTGATTATATAGATGAGTGGTTAAGTGGTAAAGAATTCACACCAGAAGAATTAGATAACTTTATTAGAAGATCCATAGAAGTTGAATCAGATTGTGAAAGAAGAACTATCGAAAAAGCTAAGAGTTATAACTTACCTATAAATATAGAAGAAGAAACTCAGAAAGCTAACTCCTATATTTTATTTTATTCAATGTTAAAAGAAGTAAGAAAATGGAATGTTACGGGTAAAGCACCATATCAAATCAAAGAGGTTTGGTCTCAAATGCCAAAAACATTTGATATGGATTATTATAATGTTCCTGAAAATCTAAAAGAACTATATCTTAAATATTGCTTTGATTAAATTTAACGGATTATTTTTAATATATAAATATATAAAAGTAAAAGTAAATAATGAGTAAATCTATAGATGATATTTTAAGACAACAAGCTGCTCAAAGACAAGCACAAATACAAGCACAACAAGCTCAAGAAAGAGCTGTTAATGAACAAAGAGAAAGACAAAGACAGGACTATCTACAAAGACAAAGAATGAATGAAAGTTTATCTAATAGTTCATCTACATCACCTGGTGGTTCGGGTGGAGGTGGTGTTGGTTCTGTAACCTACAAAACAATAGTAGATACTGCATGGATATATCCAGAATCTGATGTAGAAGAAGCTTATAATATTTTAGCATCAACAATAACAATAACTAGAATTGGTAATGATTATATCTTTTTGACTCTTCCCGATTTAGTTACTTTTTATAATAAAGTTTATGAGAGAACTTCCATTGACCAACCAGTTGGTAATCCAGGTTACACATTAGGTGTAGGTACTATATTAATAAGTTTAGGAGGAGAATTAAATCTTAAACTTCAAAGTGGAATCACTGTTGTAAAATGGGTTTTAATGAAACAAATAACTAGTCAATTAGACATACCAGTTGGAGGTGATTCTCCAGATAATACTATTGGATATGGTGCTGTTTATTTAGATTGGAATTTAAATGGAGTAGCTGACACAACATCCGAACCTAGTGGCGGTGGTGATACAGATCAATTAAGATTTGAAGTTATATAAATGGTATTTTAAGACAACTTAGGATACTTTTCAATAAAGAACTTAAAAGTAATATCACATAGATCATCTCTCATGATTTGTATAAATTCTTTTTCGTTTGGTTGATTTAATTTAAGATAATCAATTGCTTTTGAAGCAAATTCTGTATCTTCCAAAGATACACAGTTATTAATAATTTCACTAACCATATTTAATTCCATCTGTCTAAGATAGGGACTCGTCATTAATTTTTCCATTTTGAATGTTTTTGTTTATAATGTACAAAGATAAGGAATAATTTAATTAGTTTGTGCTTTTAATATATAAATAAAGTAAGAAATATAAAAATGAAATGGATTAAGTCTCGTATAAAAGAATCGATTAACCCAAATGACCAATCTGGATTAATTGTATTTCTACATGGATTAGAATCCTCATCAAACGGTGAAAAAGCTGACTTCTTAAAAGCTAACTTCCCAAACACTTTTATACCTGATCTTAAATACAAAGAAGTAGATTCTAAAATCTTATTTGATTCAATCTATAATCAACTAGTAGGTCAAAACATAAAACTAATTATTGGATCTTCTATGGGTGGTTATCTTGGATACTGCCTCTGTAAAAAACTTGGTGTTAGGGGCCTACTTTTTAATCCAGCACTAGATTCAAATAGCTTAGGTATTCAGTTTGATAACACAGGTCAGTTAAAACCTCATTTAGATATTGTTATTGGTCAATTCGATAAAGTAGTTAATCCTCAACTAACAATTGATTGGTTAATTGAAAACGAAGACCCAACTAATTATTCTGTATTTTACGAAGGTATTGAACATAGAATTCCTATTGATGTATTTACAAAACACATTTTAAAATTATCCTCAAATAATATGACAACAATTAAAACCTACGAACAGTTTATTAACGAAGCTGAAACTGAGCAAGTCGAAACTGAATTTAACATTGCTAAAGAAGTTAAAGCTAAGAAAAATAGTTGGACTAAAATTGAAATCCCTAAAGATACAGATTTGAAAGATAAGTATGAAAACGAATTATTTAAACTTATTGACTCAGCTTATAAAGCAATAGGTGGTTATGCTAAAATTTCAAAACCAGATGATGTATTTGCTGATACAACTTGGGATGTTTGGAAAGGTATTGACATTGACCAAGATCCTAATTTTGATATTATTATATGGGGTGAAACAACTCCTTATGGTATTAAATCCTGTGGTGTAGGTCACGATGGTGAAGAAGCAAGTAGAAAAGGTTATTTACAAGTAAAAGCAGATGAATTCAAAGATATGAGTAAAAACTATTACGGAGAAGTATCTGATAAATTAGCTGCTATTCTAATTAATAAGTTTGGAGTTCCAGTTGTTGAAGATGAAGAAACGGTTAGAGAAGTAGTAGGTAAAGAAAAAGTAATGGAATTTGCCGGTCAACATCCTGATGTTAAAAGTGGAAAATCAACAGAAAAAGATTGTCCAGGTAAAGGATGGTATAAGAGAAAGATTGCTGGACATGAACATTGGAAGATTCTGGTAGGAAATCCAAAATAGCCTTTAACGAATTTGATATA
>Ga0209596_1002257_pt1 | contig 15957 bp, 13 predicted proteins | sample M_130807_MF_Meta_FD_187314 | JGI IMG/M metagenome (GOLD analysis project Ga0209596, IMG submission 187314) | Freshwater microbial communities from Lake Montjoie, Canada to study carbon cycling - M_130807_MF_MetaG (SPAdes) (version 2) | ecosystem: Environmental > Aquatic > Freshwater > Lake... | reverse complement strand
AGGGTTTTTTTTTACTTGATAATACCAATGCGTGTGTGGGTCTACACCGCTTTCGAGTTCCTTAATATCCATGTCGATAACTGAAAACCAAATGTACTACCCACGATGCAAAGTTGAGCCGTTATGTGTGAATGAATCATCATCTTTGCATTCGCGCATGACACAATGATGCAACGTGTATCGAATGTTCATCGCAAATGACGTTGCAACATACCAAGTCGAACGTCAATTATATTGGGCATCGCAACAATACGAATACCATACTTTTAATTCGTGTTGCTTTTCTGTAGCTTTGTGCCATTCTTTTTATACATGAAAAAAAATATTGCACTCGTAGCCGGAGGATATTCAGGCGAATATGTGATCTCTATCAAAACAGCCGTGACGATCGAAAACAATATAGACAGCGAACAATACAATGTCTATAAAATTATTCTCGATAAACATCACTGGAAACATAGCACCCCCGACGGTCAAGACATTGAGGTCGATCGCAAGGATTTTTCGTTGACCATAGATGGCACAAAAATAACCTTCGACGCGGTCTTCATTGCCGTGCATGGCACGCCGGGTGAAGATGGCAAGTTACAGGGCTATCTCGAAATGTTAGATATCCCATTCACCTCCTGCGGTGCTATCGTATCGGGACTCACCTTCAATAAAATATTCTGCAATCGAGTAGTCGCTCAAAGCGGATTAGTGCATGTATCAACATCACTTCATGTCGTTCAATCACGCCCATTGAGTATCGATGAAATGATGCAACAAATAAGCTTACCCGTCTTTGTGAAACCTGCCGAAGGTGGCTCAAGTTTGGCTACCACCAAAGTAAAAATAATAGACGAATTACAACCTGCGCTCGATGCAGTGTATGCGATGGAACCGCAGGCTATGATAGAAGAGTTTGTCAAAGGCCGTGAATTTAGTATCGGTGTATATCGCACCAATGGCGTCTTAACGGCATTACCACTGACAGAAATCATCAGTTCGAAAGAATTTTTTGATTACGAAGCCAAGTATACACCCGGCGTCAGTCATGAAGTAACACCTGCCGAAGTAGAAACATCCATCGCAGCGTTGATTGCTGATACTGCTCGTAAAATTTACGACCTACTAAATTGCAAAGGCATTTGCCGTGTCGATTTCATACTCGAAGAACATTCAGGAAACTTATTTTTTCTTGAGATTAATACCATTCCAGGTCAAAGTGAAAATAGTATTGTACCGCAACAAGTGCGCGCTGCAGGAATGACGCTGCCTGCTTTTTACGGCAGTCTTATCGAAGAAACACTATCGAAGAACAGGGGTTAAAATTTTTGTAAATACCGTTTTTTACGTGCGCAAATACCTTATTTTTACCCGTCATAAAAATCATAGTGTTTAAACAATCCTTTCTTTTTAATGTAATTTTCATCACGCTCATCACGCTGGGTTTGCTTTATTTGTTTTTCAATTCCCTGAATTGGTTAACGAATCATGGCAAGCAGACTACTGTGCCGGCACTCATGGGAAAGAATATGAGTGAAGCCGTAAAGGAGCTTGAAAAGATGGGGTTTCGTATCGATATTGATTCAACCTATAAGACGAATAGCGACCCTCTAGAGGTATTGTTTCAGGAACCTGAAGCTGGCACCTCAGTAAAAATAGGACGAACTATTTTCCTGACTATCAATAAAAAAATACCGCCTTCAATTGAGATGCCGAATCTGGTGAATATGTCATTTCGAAATGCCTTGCTTACGTTGCATAGTTATTATCTCGAAATGGGCGATACCAGTTACCGTCCAGATGTTGCGGCCGGTGCCGTGCTCGAACAATGGGTCAATGGCAAACAAATAACCCCGGGTACGCTAATTCCTTTCGGTACAAAAATCAATCTTGTGATCGGTGAAGGACTCTCAGGCAAACAACCGGTTCCGAATCTGATTGGCATGACATGGGCCGATGCCAAGTTGCTACTCGACTCGCTTTCATTGACCTCAAATGTAATCTGGGAAGGATCATTCACCGACAGTAATTCAGCAATCATTTATATGCAGCAACCCGAGGCACTAGATGAACTTGATTTTAGGAATTCAATTCTGCAGGGCGACATCATCGATATCCGTATCATGCAAAGTCCATCTGAGGAACTGATCAGACAAAACCAACCGGGCTCTAAAAAATTAATGGGTAATGACGATAGCACCGACCTTGGAACACCTATCCTTAATGAACCTGTAACGCAACCGAAAAAAAATGAGCCGGATAGTTTGAAACGAAAAAAGATTCCGGGTATGGATGTACATATGGTGCCTAATGTAGAAACCAAACAAGCAAAAAATACAATGAAGGCGCCGAATAAGAAAAGTAACTCATCTGACGTTATCAACCGGGATAAAGACAAACTTAAGCCTAAGCCGAAAACAGATAACAAGTCAGTACCTGCTAAAAAAAATGATACCAACATTTCAAACGATTACAACTAATTGAAACTACTATCCACTATAACGTCAGCGTTTTTTCTCATCGTACTTTTTGTGGTGCAAGCTGCTGCGCAGGAAATAGTAGTACCTCTTACGCATAATACTGCCTATGATAGTCCCGATGTAAAACCTTTCAAGTCGAAAACACAACGCGCTAGTCTCCCTTTCATCGACGACTTTTCCTATCAAGGTCCTTACCCCGACGCCTCGCTATGGCAAGATAATAAAGCGTATATCAATAATACGATGAGTGCAAGTCCATTGACACGAGGTGTAGCAACGCTCGACGGACTTAACCAATATGGCCGCCCTTATTTTGCACAACCTTATAATTCCGGACTTGCCGATAGTTTAACGTCGGTACCTATCGATCTTTCATCGTATACCAATCTCGATAGTATCTATCTTAGTTTCTTTTATCAACCGCAAGGATTGGGCTTTGCTCCTGAATCGGGTGATAGTCTATTTCTTTATTTTAAAAATAACCTAAATCAATGGGTACGTATGTGGCAGGTGAGAGGCACACCCTTACAAGGTTTTAAGATTGTGGTCTTACCCGTGATGGATGCGCAATATCTGCATAGTGGATTTCAATTTCGTTTCGTCAATATTGCTTCGCTAAATATCAATGACGATTTATGGAATCTCGATTATGTGAAGATGGCTGTCAAGCGCACCGAAACTGATACCGTAATGAAAGACGTGGCTTTTTCTATAGAGCCGTCCTCTATTTTGAAGAATTATAGTTCCATGCCGTATCGTCATTTTATTGCTAATCAATCGAATGAATTGTCAAGCTCGCAAGATGTGTTTATTAATAATCTAGATGGCACTCCGCATACCGCTATACCTGCGCTAACTGCGAAAGAGTTCATCTCATCGTCGGCTATCAATACACAAACATTACCTTCTGTGACTATCGCTGCCAAGTCATATATACAAGAAACGTTTACGTCTTATCCAATCAATTATGTGGCTCCAACGAATACGAGTAAAGTTGTCATACGGAATACATACTATTACCCACCTGTAAGTCCGACAGATAGAAAGGCGAATGATACGATTATAACGGATGCGGTGTTTGATAATTATTTCGCTTACGACGATGGAAGTGCAGAGAAGTCTTACTTTTTATTGCCTGCAATCAACTATCCATCCAAGACCGCATTACAATTTAAATTGAATGAAGCCGATACACTGCGCGGACTGATGGTTCATTTCGGTGCACAAGTACCGGCGGCCTTAGGGAAATATTTTTCCATCGTCTTGTATAAATCATTAGGCAGCAATGGCATCCCTGATTCCATTATTGCGCAAGAAGATCTTCTTAGGGTGCAATATGAACCTTCGTATAATGGCTTTTCGAGTTATGCCTTTAGTTCGCCTACATGGTTAGATTCAGGTACGTATTATATCGGTATTACGCAGCCGGCTAATTTCGGCAGCGATAGTATTTATTATGGATTGGATGTAAATACCAATACGAGTCTTCAACATCTTGCGTATAATGTCGATGGCACCTGGTTTTCATCGACGATTAGCGGCAGTGTGATGATGCGTCCAATTGTGGGTCAACACTTTATACCAACAGCTGTGAGCCCGCCTGTAAAAATAGAAATAGCCGACCTACAACTTTTCCCTAACCCTGTGCAAGATTTGATGTATGTAACATCGAGCGAGTCATATACATCCTGTCGAATCTATTCGATAAATGGCGAATTACTGCGGAAAGCTGCCATCACAAACCATAGCATCGATCTTCATTTGTTGAAACCAGGGACTTATATCCTAACGTTTACAGATGCGAAAGGGACTACTATTTCAAAAAAAATAAACAAGTACTAATTAAATGCAACTTATTTCAGTAGATGAATTAAAAAGACGCAAGGAAGCGGGTGAGGAATTATGTATTCTTGATGTACGCGAACCTCATGAATATGCCGAGGTAAATATGGGCGCTATCCTGATTCCATTGGGGCAGGTAATGAGTTTGCAAATCGATGAAATTGACGATTGGAAAGACAAGGAAGTGATAGTCCATTGTCGCAGTGGTGTACGAAGTTTGCAGGCTTGTGCTATGCTAGAGCAAATGGGTTTTGCCAATACTAAAAACCTAACTGGCGGTATCCTTGCTTGGCAGGCATTGAATTCAAAATAAATTATACAGACGTATTATAATGAGACGAAATCCTTTGTATGGTTTCGTGCATATCTGTGTACGTAAAATCAGGTAGCGCGTTTAAAAGCTTTTTCCCATTAAATCGACGAGTCTGTCTAGCACTTCGGGCAGTTTCCTTGCTAATAGTAGCCACACGCCCAGTGATCATACTTTTCACATACGCAAGACGCCAAACGATTTCGGTCATAAAGGGGCTCGCCAAACGATGAGGCGGTTTCTTATTCATCGCCTTTGCCATCATAGTAAACACTTCACGAAACGAATAATTGCCTTGACTTATAATAAAGCGTTCGTTTTCAATTGGACTTTCCATTAAACCTATCATTGCCTTAACAACATCCTTTACATCAACCCAGCAAGTGCCTCCTTGCGTATAATAAGGAAATTCATTTCGTATAATCTTGAATAAATGAGTACTGCTTTTTGCATCATCGCCTTCACCCAATATGATACCCGGATTAATGATAACAGCCTGTAGGCCCTCTGCAACACCCCGCCATACTTCCATTTCAGCGCCTTGTTTACTGACGGCATAATTCGAATTCGTTTGACCTTCTTCCCAATCATTTTTCTCAGAAATTAATTCGCCAATGATCCCTTCGCCGAGGGTGGCAATCGAACTGACATAGCATAATTTTTTCAGTTGATGATCGAGGCAAAGATTCACAACATTCGCGGTGCCTTCAATATTCGTTTGCATCATCCTTTCTTTCATCCGCGGATCATAGCTTACTATCGCTGCGCAATGATATACCTGCGTAATTCCTTCAAAAGCCTTTTCGAGTGAAATAATATCAGTGATATCGGCTTCAACCCATTCAATATTACCGTGGTTGAGTGATGCATAAAAAGTTGGGAGTGCAGTACGAAATATGGCCCTAATTTTTTGCGTAGCAGAAAGCTTTTCAAGCAGGTGTTGACCCAAGAGTCCTGTACCTCCGGTCACTAAAATCATAGCATCGAGTTGTTACATATGAACCAACAGAAACCGATTACAGCGGATAATTTTTTATATTGAAATGACCGTATGACTATGTTATACCACATTCTTAAACTGATCTAGGAACCGTGTATCATTTTCAGAAAGGACACGGATATCGGTAATACCATATTGCATCATAGCGGTGCGTTCGACACCCATACCCCAAGCGAAACCTGCATATTTTTCGGCATCGATACCACAGTTTGTTAGCACATTCGGATGCACCATACCGCAACCTAATATTTCAACCCATCCTGTATGTTTGCAAACAGTGCAGCCTTTGCTTGCGCAGATAAAACAGCTCACATCCATTTCGGCACTTGGCTCAGTGAAAGGAAAATAAGAAGGTCTAAAACGAACTTTGACGTCGGCTCCGAACATTTCTTTCACAAAATAATACAAGGTTTGTTTTAGATCAGCAAACGATACCTTCTCATCGATATACAAACCTTCAATCTGATGGAAGAAACAATGGGCTCTTGCAGAAACGGTTTCATTGCGATACACACGACCCGGAAAAATCTGCCGTAAGGGCAACTTGCCTTCTTTCATCACACGGACTTGCACGCTGCTAGTATGTGTGCGAAGTAACCAATCGGGATTCTTAGAAATATAAAAGGTGTCCTGCATATCACGTGCCGGATGATTTTCAGGTAAATTCAACGCATTGAAATTATGCCAATCATCTTCAATCTCTGGACCTTCAGTGACAGTAAAACCAATCTTTTCAAAAATAGAAATCATCTTATTCATCACAAGTTGAATCGGATGACGGCTACCTGTTTCAGAAGGGAAACCAGGTAATGAATAATCAATGGCTTCGTTGGCACTTTCTTTATCGGTGGAACTTATTCCTTTATATTCTTCATATTTAGTTTCGGCAAAAATCTTAAACTCATTTAGTTTGGCGCCAAAGTCTTTTTTCATTTCCTTGGACACATTTTTCATCTCACTCATCAGTTCTTTCACCAACCCTTTGGTACCTAAAAAACGGATACGGTATTTTTCCAGTTCCTCGGATGTCGACAACGACGTATCCTGAATTTCTTTTTTTAACTGATCAACCTTTTCTAGTATCTCTTGCATGTCGCAAAAGTAATAGAAATCTTGTATTTTATCACGCAAGTGCTACTATCTTTGCAGCATGCGCAAAGTAGCCAGTCTTCTATTACGTTATTTCCTTCAAGGTATCATCATCATTTCGCCATTAGCAGTCACCATTTGGGCAGCCTATTCGATTTTTGATTTTATTGATACCAAGGTTCCTTATGTTCCAAGAGGTTTAGGATTTCTGATTGTGATCGGCTCACTCATCATTATTGGTTGGTTGGGAAGTACGTTTCTATTATGGAAATTTCTAATTAGCTTTTTTGACAGCATCCTAGAGCGAACACCTTTCCTTAAATTTATTTATACATCCGTCAAGGAAGTCGTCGAAAGTTTTATGGGAGACAAACGCAAATTCACGAAACCAGTATTGGTCAAGATGCGCACAAGTCCAGCATTATATCAGATAGGTTTTATCACCCAACAAGATTTACACGGTATGGGCCTTGACAATAAACTAGCCGTTTATATGCCTCACTCGTATGCTGTCAGTGGCGTGGTTGTGATTGTCGATAAAGAGAGTGTTGTCCCCTTAGACATGAACCCTTCAGATGCGATGAAAATGGCGGTAAGCGGTGGTGCGGCAGGTTATGGCGAAGATGCCCAGTAAGAAAAATCAACACCAACTTTCTATCAATGACAAATCGTCTCGATCTCCTCGAAGGTATCAGCGGCCGATTGATGCATCCAAAGAATTTGATAGATACGATTTGCAATAGGTAAATCGTACTTGATTTTACTACAAATTTCATAAATACCTTTGCTAGCATAATAGCCTTCTGCTACCATATTCAATTCAAGTTTGGTGGCGCTTACTGAATAACCTTTTCCAATAAAGTTTCCAAAAGTTCGGTTGCGACTATGCAATGAATAACAGGTCACAAGCAAGTCGCCGAGATAGGCACTCGTATTATAGTGATGTTGCGTTTGGGCAGAAATGACATCCATAAATTGTTGCAACTCAGCAAAGCAATTGGTGATATACACGCTTTGAAAATTATCGCCATAATCGAGACCGTGTGCGATACCGGCACCAAGGGCATAAATATTTTTCAATACGGCCGCATATTGTACACCAAACACATCATTGCTCAAGACTGTTTTTAAATACTGATTAGCAAAGTAAGGTGCTATGAGTGCCGACAAGTCTATATTCTCAGAAGCAAATGTGAGATACGATAATTTTTCTGAGGCAATTTCTTCGGCATGACAAGGACCGGCGATGCAACAATATTGATTGATAGAAACGTGAAATGCGCTTTCGAGGTATTCATTCAGCAGCACATGCTGCTCGGGCAAAATACCTTTGATAGCAGAAAGAATCATTTTCTTTTCAAAGATATCAGCAGGCAGATGCGAGATGGCTTCAGTGATAAAAGCCGATGGGATGCCAATTAGAATAATGTCTGATTCAAGGATGCAAGACGCTACATCGTCAAACAGATGTATACGTTTCATATCATAATTGACCGATTTGAGATAATGCGGATTATGATGTGTATTTCGTAAATGATCGATGGCGGCTTTACTTCGCATCCACCAATTGACTGAATACCCGTTATCGGTGAGTATTTTTACAAGTGCTGAGCTCCAGCTTCCATTTCCAAGAATAGCAAATTGATGTGTCAAATGAATTTTTATAAGGGTCTAAGATACAAATAGAATAGAAATTTTTCTATTGGAAATTAAACATTCATCGAAAATACGAATGAATGAATAGGCTAAAATTGGCCATTCGTCATCCTCTCCATTTCCCGTTTACTCAAGAATCTGCTCGCTGAATCAAGAAAATCCCTATCTACTCAATTCTACGTGTAGAATTCAATATGAATTGTATGTTTGTTTGGCAAAAGCATACATATAGGCCTTGACTTAATTGCTATTTATCAACAGAACAAATTAGGATCATAACTATTAATCAAAAAAAATAATATCTATGAAAAATTCAATCTTACTACTACTAATGGTAGTATGGGCTGCTCAAACCGAAGCCGCTAAAATAAAAGGCAAAGTCACTGATGAAAAAGGCGAGGCACTGCCATTTGCTAGTATCTATATCAAAGGCACCACCAAGGGCACCACATCTAACCTAGAAGGTCATTATTCGTACGATTTACCGATGGGCACGTACACCTTCATTTGTCAATATGTTGGGTTTCAAAAACAAGAAGTTGACATCAAGATCGATGCAGAAAGTATCAGCAAAAACTTTGTACTCGTGACGCGCGGCAACCAACTCAAACAAGTAGTCATTAAAAATGGGGAAGACCCTGCACTCCGAATGATTCGTAAGACCATAAAAAAACGATCTGATTATAATAAAGAAATTGATGCCTACAAGGCCAACGCATATATCAAAGGAAGCTTTAAGCTGAATGACATCAATACATCAAAAAATATGATGGTCTTCATGCGTATGTCAGGTAGCGATTCTGCCAGCAAGTCGGAACGTGATGAACTCGAAAGTTCAAAAGGTATACTCCTGTTGACGGAATCATACACTGAAATTGCCTACAAGCAACCTGACAAACTCAAGGTCGTTGTGAAAGGCAGTCGAGTAAGCGGCGATAAGGGTGCGTATGGTTTTAGTGAACCCTTGTTTGTCAATCTGTATGATAACATTGTAAGCATCTCTGACGAATTGAACCCGAGGGGTTTTATTTCACCTATTGCCGAAACCGCTATGCTCAATTATCGATATGAATTGCTCGAGACATATCAGGAAGATGGGAAAACCATCAGTGTTATCAAGGTAATCCCTCGACGTAAATTCGAACCACTTTTTGCAGGCACGATTAATATCATAGAAAATGAGTGGCGACTGCACAGCGTGAACTTAATTGTGGATCAAGAACATCAGATGGCAGTTTTTGATACCCTACAGATCAAACAGATATTTGTTCCTGTGCACAATACCATGATGGTGAAGGACCAAAGTTTCAAGATGAAATTTAAAATAATGGGCTTCGGATTCAGCGGTAATTTTGTGAATGTATTCACCGATTATATATTTGATTATGATACCCAAAAAACCATCGACAAGTTTATACAGGAATACGACAAAGAGGCGCTAACCCACCCGAAGTCATATTGGGATACCATGCGCCCTGTGCCTTTGGAAACAGATGAAGTGATCGATTACATCAAAAAGGATAGTATCGAAACTGCAGCTAACGCAAAAAAAGATACGACGAACATCAAGCCTCAAAAAAATTCATTGGGATCCTTCGTAACGAAAGGCTATAAACATGCACTTAAAAACAAACAATATGTAAGCACATCACCTATCATCAGTGTAGGCAGTTTGCTTCGTCAGGTTAATTGGAATACAGCCGAAGGAGTAAGTTATTCCTATTCAGTGGATTACCGAAAAAAAATCAACAACGACAAGGCCTTCATAGCGAATCTAGATATGCGATACGGATTTAGTAATCAGCAATTCAATGCAAAAATCAATACGAAATATGCGATGGGGAAAACGAATAAAAGCATCCTTCGAATTTCAGGTGGACGATACGTATTCCAATATAACAACTACGATCCCGTGAATCCATTAATCAATTCGTGCTATACGCTGTTTTATGGCAGCAACTATCTGAAGTTATATCAGGCGTGGTTCGGAACTATTCGCTTAACGCATACATGGATCAATGGATTTTCATTAACAGGCCGATTAAATTATCAAGATCGGATACCTCTTGCGAACAGCAATTTATTTTCATTCAGAAAAAATAATGTGGCCTTTACAGAAAACTATCCTGTTGAAAAATTAAGCGCTATGGAACCCCGACATCAGGCTATAGTAGCATCTGTGCAAGCTAGTTACCAACCTGGCCGGAAATATATTAAGTATCCCGACAGAATAGTTTCTACGAAATCTAACTATCCAACATTTTATGCTGAGTATGTCAAAGGTCTCGCCATATTGAACAGTGATGTCGATTATGACCGTTGGAAACTAACTATGCAAGATGATATGAATCTTCGTATATGGGGTACATTTAAATATTGGGCTTCAGTTGGTGGATTTATCCAACAGAAAAAAACATATCTAGCCGATTATACGCATTTCAATGGCAATCAAATTATACTCGCATCGCCTTACCTGAACAGCTTTCAATTATCCTCATATTATGCGAACAGCAATACCGAACATTTATTTGTAACCCTACACGCCGAGCATCATTTCTATGGTTTGCTTACCAATAAAATTCCGCTGTTCCGAAATCTTACATGGTATCTAGTTGGAAGTAGCAATGCATATTATGTCAACAAAGACAATAATTATATCGAAGTATCAGCCGGACTTGAAAACATCGGTTACAAAATGCTTCGTATGTTGCGTGTCGATGCTGTGGTTGGTTACAGCAATCTAACGAATCCGATTTATGGTATACGAATTGGCATCAATGAATCGCTTCTGAATATCAATCTTGGTGGCAGACAACATGATGATTACTAACGCTGGGATGTGCAAAGACACACTAATTATTCATACGTCATAATACCATTCTCAAATCGTATGAGATACAAGTATTTGTTTTCATAAAACTTAATGTTGCCTTTTTCCTTGACAGGTACAATCTTGTAGGGTGTGATGAATGAATATGCACTTTCACCGATATGTTCATTGAAAGGCACTCCGTATTTACGCATTAGGCTACTAAAAAAATACAAGCTTTCAAATCCTTTATAAACAACATCTGACGGATAACCACCCATATGTTTTTTATACTCACGATTGATATACAAACTTGATGGTGTGATCTTATCGATCATATAAGAGGTCGTATAATAAACTGGCATCATTGGAAATTCATCAGGCCTGCCAAGCGATTTTATTGACTCCATCGTCGGCATGCAATACACTTTGATACCATATTGCTTTGCATACGGAAGCAGTAATCTCAGATTCTTAACCGCCACTGCAGGATCAATGATTCCCAACATAATCGTAGTGCCATGCATAGAATCAATTACATTCAGTAATTGCCTGATATCAATTTCATCAGTTTTCAATTCCATTTCCTTAAACCGAGCAGGAAGAGGATGCACGATATCATTTTTAAAATACATCAACGCATTTCGCTCTGCGACACTGTTACGATGGATAAACACCACATTGTCTTCAGGATATTTTGCTGATATGCTTTTATGTAATTTTTCGATATGCGAAACCAAGCGCGGTTGCAGTATCGTAAAATAAGGGTTCGCTTCTTGTCCGGCATCCGCAGGCGACACGGCCGAAATAAAATTAATCTTCTTCTCCAAACCAAACTCGGCCAATAATTTCAAATCAAAAACGCTGGCATTACCGATGATAAGATCCATCGAATCAAGCGTCCCTGAACGTATCAGTTCGTTCACATTCAATGAATCTGATCGGCTATCGTGTACATAAATATCCAGTTTAAATCCGAGCTGCTTCAATGTATCCGCAGCAATTTGAATGCCTTTATAGAAATCTAATCCTGGCATCATGAACTTTGGAATTTTGGTCAACGTAGGTTCAAGCGCTACCGAATCTAAAAACATCGGTGTGATAATGGCCACCTTGTATCGCTCTTTCTTTATCGGTTTCGGATAGCCGGATTCTTTCGTCGGAATCGCCTTCTGTTCAACAACTATTGGTTTGTTCTGAGCATTAACACCTAGTGATGTAAACAGCAGAATGAAAAGAAGAATTCGTGTATGCATAGTAAAAAAAAATACGGAATTAAAGATTATTCCCACTCAATAGTAGCTGGTGGTTTTGAACTGATATCGTACACAACTCTATTGATGCCTTTCACCTTATTGATGATTTCATTCGAAATAACAGCCAATAGTTCATACGGAATATGAGCCCAGTCTGCCGTCATTCCGTCAATACTAGTCACAGCGCGCAAGGCAAGTGTATACTCATACGTGCGCTCATCACCCATCACACCAACACTTTGCACAGGCAATAAAATAGCGCCGGCCTGCCATATTTTATCATACTGACCATGTTCTTTCAGGAGATTGATATAAATCGCATCGGCTTCTTGTAACAGCTTCACTTTCTCTTCGGTGACTTCACCTAGAATACGAATACCTAAACCCGGACCAGGAAACGGGTGACGCATAATAAAAGAATCAGCGAGTCCAAGTTCACGTCCAATTCGGCGTACTTCATCTTTAAAAAGAGAGCGAAGTGGCTCAACCAATTGAAGATGCATTTTCTCAGGCAGTCCGCCTACATTATGATGTGATTTAATAGTCGCGGAAGGCCCGTTCACTGAAACACTTTCTATCACATCGGGATAAATGGTGCCTTGCCCTAAAAACGAAATATCAGTCAACAAGACAGCCTCATCATGAAAGACATCAATGAATCCACCACCAATTATTTTTCGTTTCCCTTCAGGGTTACTCACACCCTTGAGTTCGTTATAAAATTTTTCAGAGGCATCGACACCTTTGATATTTAATCCTAGCACCTTATATGATTCAAGTACTTCATTGAATTCGTTTTTGCGTAGCAATCCATTGTCTACAAAAATGCAAAAAAGATTTTTTCCAATTGCTTTATGAATCAAGGTGGCAGCTACTGTACTATCAACACCGCCGCTTAGTGCCATAATCACTTTCTTATCACCTACCTGCTCGCGGATCGCGTCAACAGTCTGCTTGATATAACCTGCGGATGTCCAGCTTTGTGCACATCCACACATATCAACCACAAAGTTTTTCAGGATAGATTTTCCATTTTGTGAGTGGGTGACTTCAGGATGAAATTGCAAACCTACCAAAGGGTTGGGTGTACCTTTTATGCTGAAAGCCGCCATTGGAATACTGTCTGTTTGCGCAATCACTTCGGCATTTTCGGCCAATTCGGTAATCGTATCTGCGTGGCTCATCCACACTTGATTTTGATCGTCGATGCCTTGCATAATTGTATGCCCAGGCTGAATATTACAAAGCTTCGCTCTGCCGTATTCTCTTGAAGACGATTTTTCTACTTTGCCATTATAAAGTTTTGTTGTGAGCTGCGCGCCATAGCAAATACCCAATACAGGTAATTTCGCATTCATGGCTTTGACATCCACCGTCGGTGCATTTTCTTCATTGACACTTGACGGACTTCCTGAGAGGATGATTCCTTTCAAGGAAGGATCATAAGTTATCGCTTCATAGAATGGAATGATTTCGCAGTATACATTTAGCTCACGTACATTTCGAGCAATCAACTGAGTGTATTGAGAGCCGAAATCTAGTATTATTATTTTCTCTGTCATACGATTAATTAGGCTTGCGCTGTTGGTCCTCCGAATTGCATCGGAATCGAAACGGGTTCAAGATCTTTGATTGCACCATTTGCTTGTTCGAATTTCTTGACGTTTTCTGCCAATGCTTTTAATAAGCGTTTAGCATGTTGCGGCGTCAGCACGATTCTAGATTTTACCTTGGCCTTCACAGCGCCGGGCATCACATTGATAAAATCAACCACGAATTCGGCATTCGAATGCGTGATGATCGCAAGATTTGAATACAAGCCTTCGGCCATATCCTCGCTTAGTTCTATGTTCAGTTGATTTTGTTGCTGATTGTTTTGTTCCATTGTGTTTTTATAAGACTGCGAAGGTAATAAAGTAAGTGGAATAAATGATGGAAATAGCGGTTTGAGGGCTGATAGATCTAAAATACTGACTGCCAAATTAATGATTGAAAATGAAGCGTATTCAACGCTTATTTTTTACATTTGTTCAATGAATCAATTCCGGCATTTTTTTGAATGGCAATTATTTGGCGTCTGCACCAAATTGGGCGAACGCTTCAATATTTCCATCACGCGCATCAGAATGTGGTTTATTTATATTTCATTTCTAACGTTCGGCTCACCTATTATTCTCTACTTCATCTTGGCCTTTTGGGTCAACCTGAAAGCATATATCCTTTCTGCGAGGCGTAACCCCTTGCGGTGGTTTTAATATCGCAAAAAAACATCGTTGACCTTAGCGCACATTTACATTTTAACTGCCTTTCGTAGATAATGGCAAATAACTATCTTGAATTAAACACAAGGCCATTCATCGAAGCTACTTATTCGGACAATACTTTTATCTCAACCCGTCGATTGATTTTTTGAAGTTCTTCAGTGTGTTCGTCTTGCGTAATTTTCCGTGTGCCGCCATAACCTTTATAGGTAAGCCTGCTTTTATCAATATGACATTTATGTACCAAATGGATATACACCATTTCAGCCCTAGCAAGAGATAAATTATCGAGACCGGTATCGGCATCATAGCCATCTAATTCAACTGTAGTGCAACAAACATGACCCTGAATTTCTACTTTCATCGTAGGATTTTCGTTGAGAATATCAGCCAAATTTTGCAATGCCGGAAGAGACTCAGTGGTTAAAATATGACTACCGCCATAGAAAAATAAATCCTTGATGACAATGTTGCGGCCAACCTTGAGATCCTTCTTTTCAATTGTTTGAATGGCTTTTTTCACAGCAACTTTCGTATCAGGCGTGGTCGTATTGAAATGAACTATCACTCGCCTATTCATCTGACGTTGCGTGTCGGATAGGTTAGGCACTAGCGGTTTGTCTTTCCCATACCCTATGCAAGTCTTGATAAACTTTTGATCTATCCCATTTTGAATTAATAACTTTTTTACTTCAGCCGCCCTATGTTGCGATAAGGCGTCATTATACGCTCTAGATCCGATGCTGTCGCAATGTCCTTCAATCACCACATCACGGATGCTGTTCTTCGCAATGATTTTCATCAGACCCAACATAGAAGAATCGGGGATGGTGGTTTTATTAAATTCAAAAAGCACCACATACTGCATGTCCTGCGACTTCATAGCGGTGCTTAAACATACGATATAAAGAAAGGTGAATAGTTGTTTCATAATGAATCAAACCAAAGGTACAGAAGAAAACACTAGATTTGCCAACACATAAAACAAATAATATGGCAGCAAAAACTCCTTCGGAATCGATGACCACCATGAGTGAATTGGTTTTACCCAATGATACCAATACCCTTGGTAATTTAATGGGTGGGCGACTGATGCATTGGATGGATATAGCCGCAGCGATGGCTTCTATGAAGCATTGTAACTGTCCGGTTGTTACGGCCTCAGCGGATAATATTTCGTTTGCAAATCCTGTGCGACTTGGGAATGTAGTAACTATCGAAGCCAAAGTAACGCGAGCCTTTAGCACGTCAATGGAAGTCTATATA
>Ga0209596_1002255_pt1 | contig 15958 bp, 23 predicted proteins | sample M_130807_MF_Meta_FD_187314 | JGI IMG/M metagenome (GOLD analysis project Ga0209596, IMG submission 187314) | Freshwater microbial communities from Lake Montjoie, Canada to study carbon cycling - M_130807_MF_MetaG (SPAdes) (version 2) | ecosystem: Environmental > Aquatic > Freshwater > Lake... | reverse complement strand
AATGCAGTGACGTGGCCGAACAGTTCGGACGTTGGATGAATGAAACATATAAAGGAGTGCTGAATGATACAAGCCAAACCGGTAGTAGAGAACCAGTATTGGATTCTCAAGAAGGATAATCAAAAGATTGGTCAGCTTGAAGTAAAAGAAAATGGCAACTGCACTATAAAAATACTCAATAGTGTAATCAGTTATAAGACTATCAAGATGGCTCGCGAAGCCATCAACATTGAATTCGAACCGCCAGAAACAGCAACCCCTGTGCCACCAAACATGGTATATGGCCACGAAGTTGAAGGAGAAGTGTTTAGTCCGTTATGGGATGTCAAGCGTAAACTACCGTTGTTTACCAAAGAAGATAATTCCAAGTCGTGGTTCGCTGCCGGATGGTATCGAATCAAACAACACCGCAAGTGGCGAATGGTACAGCATCCAAAACTAATTACACTAGAGCGTTATACTTACCAAGGACCGTTTCATTCTCGCGACGAGGCTGGTGGACAAACCAACTTATTTTTAAAAGACTAACATGACCAATATATTCAAAGACCAAGAAAAATTCATGCAAGCCTGCGACCAAACAGTGGGCGAATTCAATGAGAAACAATATCAATTGTATTGTAATCTCATTGCAGAAGAATTCAATGAACTTATAGCAAGTAAAATCAAAGCAGATGATCTTGATGCCTTGATTGATATCCTTGTGGTCACCGTGGGTGCATTGCACAGTTTAGGTGTGGATGCTGAGGGTGCCTGGAATGAAGTCATGCGCACCAACTTTGCCAAGATTGATTCTGCCACCGGCAAGGTTCGCAAACGTGAGGACGGTAAAGTACTCAAACCCGAAGGTTGGACACCGCCTGAGTTGGCACCTTATATAAAATAATGACTGAAGAGAAAGTTAAAGTTTGCAATGGGTGTGGTCAAACACTGCTGGTGTCTATGTACAGTCGTAGTAATGGTGCCAAGTATCCAAGAAGCAAGTGTAAAAATTGTGAACGTGCCTTAGACAAAATTCGAAAACGACTCAAGAGCGAAAACCCGCTGCCATCTGCGGATTATCAATGCCCTATATGTCAACGATCTTATGATCAAATCAAAGGTCGTGGAGGTGTCAAGTCCGGAGCATGGTGTTGTGATCACGATCATAAAACTGAAAAATTCAGGGCATGGTTATGTCATGACTGCAATAAAGGATTGGGATTTCTTGGCGACGATCCCAAACGTTGCGAACGTGCAGTTGATTATTTAGAAGGAAATCAATGAGCCTGCATATAAATCGTTTTGTTGACAACATCAAAGCTCATGAGTCACGCGGCCAACGTGATTTTATCATGAGCCTACGAGATGCTAAGGATTTACATAGTGATATCACCAAGTTACTGCTGACTCTTGAAGTGTTACATACACAATCATCTGTATCTAAAACTGAAGCAATTACGGTTGAATTGAGTGGCGGCAGTTTCAAAAACTCCTAGTTTATTGGATAAATAAACTACGGAGATAACGATGAGCCGCCCCAAACCTAATGTATTAATCGAGCACACAAACAAACAAACCTACAAGACCGAACAAGTATTGGCCTCTGAAGGTGTTTGGGCGGTGTTTTACGACAACAAGCCTATCAATCTCAAAACATCAAATATGCTGACACAGTACCCTGGGCCCAAATACAAGAAGGTCAGCTTTTCAAATCCTGGGCATGCCAAAAACTTGGCACGTAAACTCAACACACAATTCAAGACCGACAAGTTCACAGTTGTACTTTTGACACAAGGGGCGCAAGTGTACCCCGATGTCAAGTAAAAAAGAAATCACTCTTAAACTGTTAGAATTTCTTCCTGCGGATGATCGCCTTACCTACGACCAAGCTCTTGTTGATTGGTGGATGATTTTTACCAAACAAGATGGGCTTAGGCTTACCCAAAACGGGTTTGATATTTTTAAAAAACAACACATTACTTCGTACGGGTTTGCAGTACCTAAAATTTATCGCATGGGTGACTTATTGGTGTTGAGCAGGAAATTAGATTGTCCTTATTATATTGAATCAGGTAAGACTCCTGTGTTGCATTTGTTTGGCAGTACACAGGCCACAATGTACGCCATGTACGGGGATTTGAGCCGTTTTTTGCGTTATCTTGAGCGTACATAAAAAGTAGTACTTTTTTAGCCCCTAAAAAGTAGTACTTTTGTACTAGTACTTTTCGGTTGACCAAAAATGCCCAAAATGCTATAATATACACATGTTAAGAAAGAAACGTTCAGATCGCACTCATATAGTATACATGCTCCAGATTGGGGCAGAGTACTACATTGGTATTACCGCTAAAACCCAACGTACTATTAACATGAGCCTGCAGAGCCGTGTTAACAAGCACATCTACCGCAGTCGCACTGAGGACAAGAGCTGGAACTTGTACGAAGCAATTCGCACAAACGGCGAGCGGGCTGTAAACTCAGCGATTGTGGATATTGTGCGTGGCAAAGCCCAGGCACACAAATTGGAGCGGGAATTAATACAAAAGTATACACCTGTTTTGAACACAGATATACGGGTCAAAAAGGTTGACCAATAATTCCCAAAATGCTATAATATGGACATACAGTAACAAAACAGGAGCCAGAATGCAAGTAACTTTAAAAAACACAATCAAGGTAACCCCAGTAAGTTTGCAGAAAGTGTGCAAGGACATTGCATACGGCGACTATGATCAAACTTGGGAGCCAGTTATGCTCAAGAAGTTCAAACTGAGCAAGAAAAAAATATATGTGGACATGTTGGCTGACCCTGTGGTTGCCGAAACTTATGAAAAAGTAATACAAAAGTTAGCCCGTCGTGCTAGAGAAACATACGAACTCAAAAATCCATGTTATGTGACTCCTGAATTGTTGCATGCCTTGCCCAAGAAACATTGGATGAAAATATTTTGCGAAGCATCAGAAGATTACGCAGAATCTGACGAGTACGGTGAGTAATTGGTTGACCAATTATTCCCAAAATGCTATAATATGGACACAAACACAAACAAGGAGCCCCAAATGATTGCACTCGAAAACATCGAATCCGTTCACAATACTGCTACAGAGGCCGCTCGACGAGCCGAAGCAGACTTTGTTGCCAAACATGGTGAAATGGCCTACTGTGGTTTTGCTTGGGTCAACGTACCTGTCAAAGCCAGTACCAAATTGGGTCGTGCTCTTAAAACTGTGGGCTTCCGCAAATCTTACTCAGGTGGCCTGGACTTGTGGAACCCAGGTGGTAGTGGTACACAAAGCATGGACGTGAAAGAAACTGGTGCCCGTGCCTATGCTGAAACTTTGGAAAAGTTTGGCATCAAAGCATACATGATGAGTCGTGCAGACTAATCATGTACGCACTAATACTCATACTTGCAACAGGTGTCAACTCAGTTGGCACTTACACCGATCTGGCCAGTTGTCAATCTCAACTGGCACAGTTTCATAAACAAAATGTGGCCGCGGCATGTGTCAGGCAAGAATCTACTGATGAGGTTTTTGCAAGAGGCCAGACTATGTTAAAGGGCTTTATGCGAATGATGGAGGCACAATGATTAATACAGTATTTTTCTAGATTATCCTAAATTTTGGCAGTATAAATATAACATCAATACATGCCAAAAATAAACTAGAACAATGCACAATATCTATCTATTCCAGCCACAATATACTGTTGAAGTGCGTAAAGAAAAAAATTACTGGATACCATACAGTGCTGGTTGTATTTGGAGTTATGCGGCTCAGTATCAAGACATTGTTAAAAATTTTGAATTAAAAGAAATTATTTTTAAAAGAGAATTTCATAGTGATATTATAAATCGCATGGTCGATCCCAAAATATGCGGGTTCAGTTGTTATATTTGGAATTATCAATATTGTTTAATGTTGGCCGAAAAAATTAAAAATTGGTGGCCTAAATGTAAAATTATTTTTGGGGGTGCCCAAAGCCACAGTAGTTTATTGAATAAAAAATTTATTGATTGTTTGGTATTTGCAGAAGGTGAAGAAGCATTTGTAGATATCCTTAGACGGTATCAAACCAATCAAGAATTAGAGACTATCTATACTAAATCTCGAGTTAATAATTTAGATATACCTAGTCCTTATCTAACCGGAATTTTTGATAACCTTGTCAAGGATAATCCTGATGCAGTTTGGGCAGCCACAATAGAAACTACCCGTGGATGTCCTTATCACTGTACTTTTTGTGACACTGGTCAAAATATCTATAACAAAGTTAAAAAGTTTGATACTCTGAGAGTTGCGCAAGAACTTAAATGGATGTCTAAAAACAACATTGCATACTTGATGACTGCTGATGCAAACTTTGGAATCTTTAAGGAAAGAGATTTAGAAATTGCAAAATTAATACGCAAGGCCGCAGATGTCCCAGGATCAAAAATTGAATCAATGAATGTAAATTTTGCAAAGAATAGTTCCGAAACTATTTTTGAACTAGGGCAAATTTTAGGATCTTTGTTGCGTGGAGGTATTACATTTTCTTTACAAAGTACAAACAAGGCAACACTTGAAGATGTGCACCGAATCAACATGGAGATAAACAAAATGTCCACCCTACTTTCTTTAGGAGAAAAGTATGGTGTGTTAACTTATACCGAAATGATCATCGGATTGCCTAACGAAACACAAGAATCTTGGAAGAACGGTATTACAGAATTACTTGAAATGGGTCAGCATCAAAATATAGATGTTTGGTTCTCGCAACTATTATTAAACTCTGAGATGAGCCAACCCGAAAGTAGAAAAAAATATAAACTTAGCACCATACATGCCAGAGACTATATTACTCTTGAGAATTCTGCAATGTACGACGAATGTCCAGAGTATGTGGAAATAATTAACAGTACTGCTACCATGACCACGGATGAATTAATTGACGCATATATGTATTCCTGGATGATTATTCACTTTCATATTACTGGATATAGTCAAGTTATTGCTCGTTATTGTTATAGTATTGAAAAAATATCATATAGAAAATACTACGATATTTTATATGAAAAAATAAAACAAGATTCAATATTAAGTTCGCATTACAATGAGGTTAAAAATACTGTTAGCACTTATTTAAAAACTGGAGTATTAATAAATTCAGACCAATTCAAAGGGCATACAATTCATGGCATGAGTTATAAATTTTTATATGATTATAAAAATTTGATTACAATAATAGCGGTTGGCACAGCAAATGAAGTCATTCAATTGCCCGATAACATCGGAATTCTTCAAGAAAATTTTATTTTTGATACTACGCATATATTTCCTAGACAACTACTCAGTGAAATTAATTTAGAAACATGGACCAAAGAATCTACTTTATATTCTATTGAAAATACAGCATCTAACGATACGTTTGATTTTTACTTTCATAGACGTAAAAATCTTTTGAAAAATAAATTTCACAGAATTCAATAACACATAAAAAGGCAACGATTGATACATCCTTTGACCAGATTACAAATAAATCACAGCATCCAGACGGTCGCATTCGCTATTGTGTGCAATGTGGCCTATTATACAGCATAGGTTACATGATATGAAAAATTTATATATAATAGTAAAATTATTTGTTCTATCACAAAATCAAATTGACTTATTTTCTAAATTAAAAACAGAAAATTATGATATATGTATTCTTACAGCGGAGTGGGAGTGGAATTATTTTCAACCCACGGATAATCCGGAGTTTATATGGAGTAAATTAATTAATATTATTAAACAAAGAGGAAAAAAATTATATATTATCAACGGTAGTAATAAAATTCTAATAGAACAACCAAATGATCCAAATATAACTGTATTCCACTGGGACACTCGCTGGTTAACAAATGTTTCTACTCAGATAGATTTATCAAAATATTCAAAAATAATTTCAAAATATACATATCACTATATATGTATGAATCGCAGACCTCATACCTGGAGATGCCATCTAATAGATTTAATAGCCAAAAATGATTTATTAAAATATGGAGCAATATCGTGGCACGATAAGGATAAATTTGTTTATGGAATTGATCGTCCACTGGACGATCATAATTATTTTTATGACTGGAAGTATTTTACTCCTGTTGTTATGAAATTAACTGATTTTTTTGCTGGTAGTACAAATCTTTACGATTTGCCAGATGAATACAATCAATCGTTTGCTCAATTGATTAGCGAAAGCAATGCTGATTCTGCTATTTTTTTAACAGAAAAAACAAGTATACCATTGATTGTCGGCAAACCATTTTTAACAGCGGCTGCTCCGGGTTTTCATAAATTTCTACTAGAGTTAGGTTTTGAATTATACACTGAAATTTTTGACTATTCGTTTGATCAAGAACCCAGTCGAGAAAAACGATTTAACATGCTATTAGAAAATTTTGTTCGTTTAAGCAAAATGCCGTTTGATGAATTACCGAATCTTTATTCTCTAATAGAAACAAAAATAAAGCATAATAAACAACGGGTATTAGATATAAACAAGCAAAATATTAATAAGCCCGAAATAGTGCAACAGTTAAATATAAACTACGTTAATCTTAATCTCAATGGATATACTTTTGTCGAAACGTAATGTTATAACCAACTAGGAGTAGCAATGAACAAAAACTTTACAGATGCAATAAAAGAGGCTCTTGCAAAAAAACAAGCCACATCCCAGCCTGATGCCAAACTAAGCAAGACACAACAAAAAGCAGCCAAACGCAAAGCACCGCCCTCACCTGGTGGCAAGCCCATGCGCAAAGTAACTGGGCGTGGCGGTTAAGGATTCAATGATCAAACTCGAAAACAATCCTAAATTAGGATACTATACCGTAGGGCATGAGAGACACTACATTAAACCGCAAGCCTTGGTTGAAGCCACAAAAACAAATCAATTTCCTGAATGGCATTTCAATCGAGGTGTATTTGATCCATATCCCTGGCATGTAGAACCTGAGATTAATCTAAGAGAATTATATAGATTAAGAGCACTGCAACTTAGAGAAAAATATGATTATATTCGACTAGAGGTGAGTGGCGGTGGTGACAGTTCTACAGCCGCTTACAGTTTTATCAACAACGGAATACATTTAGACGAAGTTGTTTTTCGATATCCCAAAGCAGGTGAAAAAAATGTTACTGATGATCCTTTTAATACCAAACCTGAGAATACTCTAAGTGAATGGCGATATGCCGCACAGCCGTTACTAAAATGGATTGCAGATCATGCACCACGAACAACAATTACCATACATGACTACTCGCAAGACATGCTGGCACAAGGACACGACGAAGCCTGGATTTTTAGAACTAAAGATTACTTTCAACCCGGGCATGCATTTAAACACACAGTTGATGCGGTAGATGAACACAAACATACATTAGATTCCGGAATAAGTGTTTGTATGCTATGGGGAGTAGACAAACCCAAAGTATGTATCAAAGACTCAAAATGGTATTTGTATTTTATGGATGTACAAGCCAACAACGCCAACCCCGAAGTAGGACAGTGGGACAATGTAACCAATGAATATTTTTATTGGACTCCGGACATGCCAGAATTATTGTGTAAACAAGCACACATAATTCGCAAGTGGTTTGACCTGTCCAGCAACAAATATTTACAACACTTAGCTCGTTGGCCAAATTACAGTTTTTCACAACGAACAACTTTTGAACATATCATCAAGCCACTACTTTATCCCGATTACGATCCTGCTACTTTTCAAACCAGCAAGCCGACAAATAGTTTCTACAATGAAATGGATCAATGGTTTTACACAAACTTTCAAGAGACCAAAGCATTTGGTGCATGGAAAGCTGGACTAGCGCATCTAGTTAAAAATATTGATCCAAAATATTTTAATAACGAGATGGGAAGGCCTGTGGGGTTTGTGGGATTTATTAGTCCTTTTTATTATTTGGGTGATGCCGCTTACGTAAGTACAAAAATTAACGAACATTTTAAATTTTAATATGAAAATTATTCAACAACCCGGATCATATGAACTCACAGTAATAGATAATGCTATTGAAAAAAAATTAAGCCAACGTGTTTGGGATTTTTTGTTGGATAGCGAGTATTGTGTCAACCACTATGATCAAAGTCATAGCAATTGGTATCCTAGAGAAAACCGTTGGCACATTCCGCGCACCCAGCCCGCGGCACTAAGGTTGGCATTGGCCTGGGATGAGCAAAGTCTTGAACATAGAGCTAACATAGTATTTGAATTATGGCAAGAAATTGATCGCATAACACAACATCGATTTTGCATTCAAGGTGTGCCAGAAAGTATGAATTACATGACCGGTATTAGTCCGTTACAAGGTATTACTAAAAGCAATGGAGACCCAGGTGCTCTTAACAGCGCATGGCGTGTGTATGGCGATGGTATGGACAAAGAGTATCGTGCTAGGTCTAAAGCGGTACATCGAGACAATCCATTGATGGAAGATGCTACATGTTATACCTTGGTATATTTTGCTAACATGCATTGGGATCCGCAACTGTATGGCGAAACATTATTTCACAGCAACCATGACGAAACTGGAGATTTTACCGGCAAATACGAACAGGACCAACCAAGAAATTTTCCAATTGGAGATGTTGAAAATATTGTGGCACCGAGGCCAGGGCGCATCATGTTTTGGGACTCACGATATTTGCATCAAATTAAACCAGCCGCATCATATGCCCCGGAAAATTTAATGGCCATAAGTTTTAGATTACGATTATCGCCTGATAAATAATACAAGCAACGCCGGATTAGCCGACGTCGGATTTAATATTGACGCCTGGGGTAGCAAAACCCTTTTACTAATGTGTTACATTTAGAACGCCAATTCCCGTAAAAAGCACAATGCTGTGCCAAGCCAAATACATCAATTTACTTTTTGGAGATCTCATGAAAAAAATATTATCTATTTTGCTGATAGCACTATCGTTGTCAGTTTTTGCTAAAGAAAACATCACTATCTATTATAGTTGGTCTGCATCAGATACTGCCGCAAATTTCCATCGTGTGCTGGCCGACGAATCAAACAAGATTCAAGACCGATACAATTTTATATTTGATGTCAAACCTGGTGCTGGTGGTAGCATTGCCGCTAATCATGTGCTAGGTCAACCCAACACTATTGTTGCCACAGCATCTGCATTTTTTATCCGTCCCAATTTCTTTCCAAACGAAAGTCACGACATTGGTAAATTTCGTGAACTATTTCCTCAGTGTTCGGCACCTGCTGTAATCACCAGCAAGAAATTCAAGTCTTGGGCAGAGGTTCCTGTTGATAAGTCGATTACCATTGGCATGAGTGGTATGGGCACTACTACACATTTGATTGCCGCACAGATTGCTAAAAAATATCCTAACTTGATCATTGTACCGTTTAAAAGCACCAGCGATGCCATACTCAGTGTACTAAGTGACAGCACTGATCTGGCTGTGAATTTCATGGGTGACTCGGCACAGTATGTAGAAACCAATCGACTCAGTGTGTTGGGCACAACAGGATCTAAAACCGTATCTGGTGTAGTCCCGTTAAGTCAACAAGGTTTCACCAAGGACCTAGATGTCATGGATGTGCCTGCACAGTTATTGGTTCCAATTTCGTTCCCAGAATCCAAAGCTCGAGAAATACGTGATATTTTTGTACAGGCTGGACGACGGCAGGCTGTACTGGATAGTTATAAGCCAGATTATTGTCAATCGAATAACCAAATGCTTGACCGAGATATACAAATCTGGTATAATAAGCAGACAACAGACTGGAAACGTTTGACCCAAAGCGTCAGTCTGAAGTAAATAAAGTATTGTTGTAATCCCTTCAAAACGAAGGAGTTCAAGACCCGGGGGCAGTGCCCGGCATCTCCACCTAAGTGTATGCGGTATATTTAGGTGGGGATGACACAGGATCGATTGAGCTAGATAGTAGCGACGGCAACACATCAGAGTAGATGTCAAAACTAAAACAACGTAAACGCTAACGACGAACAGTTCGCATTAGCAGCCTAAACACTGCTTAGGGTTTTGATAGGTTTTCCTCGTAACAGAATAAACCTATCTCTTAATTTTTAATCCAACTCTCATGAAAAAACTATTTTTAATTCTATTACTAGCAATGTCATCATCAATGGCCGCACCACCCATTACTGTGGTAGTTCCTTTTCCACCTGGGGGCTTTGTTGATACTTTCGGTCGCAATGTAGCAAAATATCTTAATGTAATGTCGCAACAAGATGTTGTTGTTGTTAATAAACCCGGAGCAGATGCTAGAATTGGCACAGATTATGTGGCACAGCAACCAGTTGATGAATTACATTTATTAGTATCCAGTACCGGATCAATGTTGTTTAATCGAGTGTTGTTTAATCGTTTAAATTATGATTATAACTCGTTTGATAACATGGTACCAATGGTTCAAACTCCTATAGTATTTGCAGTAAGCAATCGATTGGGTGTTAAAAATTTTGCAGATTTTGTAAAGTTGGCTCAAACTTCTAAATTAAATTGTGCTGGAAGTAGTGCAAGTACAATTTTTGTAGGCAAATATATTTTTAAACAACTAGGCTTAACAGAAATACAATTTATCCCATTTAAGGGAAGCAACGATATGATTGTACAACTAATCGCCGGCAATATTGATTGTGCATTTGAAACTAATCTAGCTACTAGACCGCTATATCGAGATCAAAAAATACAAATTCTTGCTACCGGTAGTAACCAAAAATATGCAAATTCTCCCAATGTAATATTATTCAGTGATATTGTGCCAGGATTGACTTTTTACAATTGGAGTGGTATAAGTATTTCCAAAAATTCTCAATCAAAAGAAAAAATCTTCGAAGCATTGAAAAAAATATCTCGTGATCCTGCGTATAAAAATAGTATGCATGACTTGGGTCTTGAGATTGTTGAATCCCCTACCAATGGTAATCTTTGGTTAGAACGAGAATATCAAAAATACGAAGCGTTAAGATTGCAATTGAAAATAGACAAACTGGATTAACATGTACGATCATAACCTGGATGACTACGGTTGGTGGGAGGTCGACAACCGCATACATTATAACAAGGTTCAAGCAATTTTTGATCACGAATCATCAAAACAACCTATCAGATGGAATTACAACGATACCAATTATGATCAATACCAATGGAACGTAGAACCCACACAAACTCTTAAAGAATTATATGCTCAACGAGCTCGGCAATTGCGAAGTCAGTATGACTATCTAGTATTGCATTTTAGCGGTGGTTCAGATAGTGGTAATGTACTAGAAACTTTTATCAATAATGGCATACACATAGATGAGTTATTAATTCGAGGATCGTACAGTCAGAGTAGTCAGAAGACAGGTAGAGTATCAGCAGCCGACCAATACGCAGAATGTTTAACACAAGCACTACCACTGGCACAATGGGCCAAGGATCATCATTATCCACATTTAAAAATTACAGTAGTAGATACTACCGAGCTGATCAACAACTATTTTGCAAAAACACCAAATTGGATTGAAAACAATATTTCTGGACTAAGTCCAGGCTTCTTTGTCAAGAATGATTTGGATGAAATCAGTCCGCATTACAAAGTGTTAACTGACCAAGGCAAACATGTTGCTCATATTTTGGGCGCAGAGAAGCCTCAAATTCATCGGCATAAGCATGTGTTTTATACCCAATGGCAAGACACGCACCTTGCTTCGTTTATTATTACTCGCGGTACAAAAAGTCAGTATCCACAATTTACCGAATGTTTCTATTGGGGGCGCAATGCTGTGACCATGCAGATCAAGCAATTGCATGTTTTAAAAAATTACATCAAGGCCAACAATGTTCCTGATCATGTATTTAATCCTAATAATGGGAGATCAACAGAGCGATTTGTTGCTGGTGTAATCTACGACCGTAAACTTCCGTTAATAAGCGAACACGAAAAAGAAAGTGGCAATTCAATTCTACTCGAGCGAGATGTTTGGTTTGCCAAAGACCCACACAGTGTGGCTTATCAAAATTGGCGCAAGGGTGTAGAGTATTTAGAAACTGTGTTGCCTAAAAATTGGCACAACGAAACGGGTCTTCAGAAGAAGGGGATCAAAGGAATTTATAGCAAACCAAGAAATTTAGGAGTTTAATTTTCCCCGGGACCGCCAGGTACTGCATAAGTATTCGCATGATTAATCCATTCATCTTTAATCCTGATAAACTTGGGTTTTACTCAGTAGGACAATTCAAAACACATAGTAAAATTGAAGCCATTGAGATGGAAAAAATATTAGGGGTTAAATCTGAATGGAATTTTAATAACGAAGTATTTTCAAAATTTGATTGGACCGTTGAACCCGAAATAGACGTTTGGAGTTTATATAAACTTCGTGCCCAGCAAATACGCAACGAATATGATTATGTTGTGTTGTTTTATAGCGGTGGTTCAGATAGTCAAAATATGCTCGATGCATGGATTGCGGCTGATTGCAAAATTGACGAGATTGCTACTTTTTGGGATTATGATGGATCTAAGGATCGCCATAGTTTTTTTAATGCAGAAACAACCATGGTAGTAATGCCCAAGGTCGAAAAATTAAAAAATCAAGGTTTAAATTTTAAATTCAGGTTAATCGATTCGAGTAAATTTGGCATTGACAATATATCAAATTATCAGGATGACTACCAATATATGTTTTCTCACTTTCTATCTATTACTACCTCGTCAAGAGCTGTTGTAAGAGATAAAATTACTGATTATCAAAATATAATTAATAGTGGTAAAAAATTATGTTTTGTGTGGGCAGCCGAAAAACCAACGGTCGGGTATGATGGTATTACGTATCATGTTTCATTGTATGATTCTGGTTGTGCGCCATATATCAACTCTCATGTCTTAAAAAATTATTCAAACGGATGGTATGATGAATTGTTTTATTGGACTCCAGATTTGCCGTTATTACCAATAAAACAAGCACATATAGTTAAAAATTTTATGAAAAATAATACTGAAATAGATTTTTCTAAAAGCTATTATAAGTTTGGGCTTCTGGTTGGATATCACAAAATTTTAAAACAATTTATTCCTGTGACCGAAATCAATAATGTGCTGTATCCTACTTGGAAAAGTAATACGTTTTCTGTTGGGAAGGTCAGTAGTAGTATTTTTAGTGAAAAAGACATGTGGTTTCACACGGGTAATATTGAGGAAACTAAAATATACAGGTCTATAGTAAAAAAGACTTTAAAAACAATCGGTGGTGATTGGATAAAATTTAAAAGTATAAAATCGCAAGAAGTCAGATATTATTTAGAATAATTATTGACAAGCACTTGTAAACAAGTTATAATATAACTCACACAGGGAACACACGCATGGACATGGATCAAGCCGCAACGTTTTTGGCTGGTAGTATTTTGATAATGCTAGGATTAATAAGCATTGTAAGTGCTATTGTTGTGATCAACAATATCATTGCACGTTATTGGAAACCTGTGAGACTTTTTACTGAAGACAGTTGGGCAGCCTGGAACGATCACTCTAGATTCGTTGAACCACAAGACTTGGACAAGACCAAAGAGCCGCCACTGGAAAAGACCAAGTAGATGTTAGAGTACGCTGTAACATTTTTTGCAGTGTTCTTTACTGATTTGATTTACGTGTATTTTGTAAAATCAATTCAAAATGATAGACCATGGCATGCCAGCTTTTGGAGCATGGTTGTTACCTTTACTGCGAGTATAGCAGTTATCAATTATACTGCCGACCACTGGGCATTGATACCAGCACTGGCAGGTGCGTTCTTTGGCACTTGGTTTGGAATGAAGGTCAGAGAGCGTCAAGTATCTCAGGATGATTCACATTCAACAAAGGGCTGAGTTGAAATTGTGTGTCAAGGGCAGTAAACAGCAGATCTGCCGTAAATATCCGACAAGTAGTGGCGTAGGCTCTGGGTTCATAGAGCTCTGTAGAAAATTCTCTATACAACGGCGCTACTGATCCTGGGTCGTTCTTCATACAATATTTATTGCCCCTGTAGACAAATTACAATTTGTAGTAGTCAGCCCAGAGTTTGTAGTATTCAGGAAATGTATCCTTGAAACTTTCGCCGCGTAGTTGATCTAATTTACTATTGTGTTTCCAAAAAGAATCTACATGCGTTCCATAGTCGGGTGGTGTTCCCATCATAAATTGTACCGTTGATTGTATTTGCCCATGGCCATGGTCATTCTTGGATATTTTTTGAGATATCGCATCCTTGATTGGTTTTGGAATATATTGAATATTGTTATGCGGTTGATCTGTGGGAAAATTATTAATGTTAAATTGTAAGCCGGTGTTTTTAAAAAAGTTACAGGTGTCATCAATATCATAGATATTGAGTTGTGTAGTGCAGGCTCTTAAACTCAATTTAATATTCTTCATATTTTTAAAGTCTTCTTGATATTGAGTTATTGCATTTAGCACTTCGTCCCAGTTGCTACCAGTTCGAATATAATTATTTTTAGGTCCCACTGCATCAAGGCTAAGAACAAACCTTATTTCTTTAAACTTACTGAACATTTCTTTAAGATCAGGATCGTATATGGTTGTGTTGGTATGAATTTGCAACATTTGTTTATGTGAAAAACCAGAGTCAATGCACGATTTGACAATTTTATAAGATAGTGGTATGATCAAGGGTTCTCCACCATAGATGTCCCAAAAAACTATTTTTTCTTGCCATTGATCAAATGTTTGTTCAAGTTGAGTATTATCTTTATATAAGGTAGTATGCGGTTTAAATCTTACCAACCATTCTTTAAAAGTTTTAGTCGGGTTTTGTTCTCGATCAAATTCATATGCATCTTTGTACCATAATGTAGAAGTATGTTCGTTACAGCTTCTGCAAGCATTGTTACATTTGTTGCCTGGCTTGATGATAATAACCTGGGGCTGGTCCAGATCTTCTTCTACTCCTGTTAACATTTCATTGCTGAGCTGCCGCAAAGATTTCATGCCCAAATCTTCTTTGGTCCAGCACTCTTGACAATTTGGTAATCTTTCTCCCGAATCTAACGCATCAGCAAAACTTCGACGGCTGTCAGATTTCCATACTTCTTCAAGATTGTCTTTGACAGTATACATATCGCCATTGTTATTTTTTAACCACCAAGTGGTATGTTGGCAACAGCTGACCATTCCGCTCATGTCCAGCATGAGAGCAGTTTTTGATATTTTACACGAAGTATCTGGTTTCATCTAATATTTACTAAAAAAATAATCACTAGGTATTATTCATAACCTTAATAATTGACAAACACTTGTAAACAAGTTATAATACAGCTCGGGGTATGTCAGTGGTAGACTATCGGGCTCATAACCCGAAAGACGGAGGTTCGAATCCAAGCAGGGTACCAGGCAAAATCTATTACCATCATTAAAAAATACAATGGCAAAACCTATTGACTTAGGCTGTTACTATAATATATAATAGTACTACTTAATAAGGAGAATGTATGTCAATTACAATTAAAAATTTAGAAAGCGCACTTGCTGGGGAGTCACAAGCTCACATCAAGTATCGTTATTTTGCTCGTATTGCTCGTGAAGAGGGCTACGAGGATGTTGCCCAACACTTTGAACACACAGCAGATCAAGAACTCAAACACGCATGGGGACATTTGGAATTGCTTGTTGGTAAGCCAACCATTCGAGAATGTTTGGAAAAAGCCATTGAGGGCGAAACTGAAGAGTTTACTTACATGTATCCACGCATGAAAAACGCCGCGCACAACGAAGGCAACGAGGCTGCTGTTCAGGAAGCACAGCACCAAATTGACGAAAGCCGCAAACATGCTGAACAGTTCCGAGCTGTGTTGGCCAAAGCAGAAAAGCGTTTTGCCGCACTACAACGAGTAGAGCAACATCACGCAAATCTTTACAAACAAAAGTTGGAGGCACTATAATGGAACACGTA
>Ga0209596_1002254_pt1 | contig 15958 bp, 11 predicted proteins | sample M_130807_MF_Meta_FD_187314 | JGI IMG/M metagenome (GOLD analysis project Ga0209596, IMG submission 187314) | Freshwater microbial communities from Lake Montjoie, Canada to study carbon cycling - M_130807_MF_MetaG (SPAdes) (version 2) | ecosystem: Environmental > Aquatic > Freshwater > Lake... | reverse complement strand
ACCAAGCGGAATAAGAAAATAAGTCAGATTATACCCATTACAGTTTTAGAAGAAACAACGGGTACAATTGGAGGAGCTACTGGAACACCCAATGAAGAAAAAATTACATATTACATATTATGGAATCCTGACAAAATGGAACCAGAACAATGTATTGAAAAATACGATGACGCAAGTTTAGAAAAAAATGTAATAATGCCAAAATTAACAGCAGACGAAATACAAGAAATAATCGAAAAATATATTGGACAAAACGGGATAATTAATTTTTTGATTGAAAAAGAAAAAGAAAAAGAATCCGGGAATAAAGGTGAATTAAATAATTTGTTTACCTATATTAAAGAAGAAATGAAAGAAATTGGTCAAAGAATAGAAAAGGAGAAAGAAGAATTTGACGATGAAACCAAAGAAGACAGTGATATTTGCTCCGAGTTTTTCAAAACAGATGGAAATGAAAAAGTATTAGAAACTATTCGCAGATATTTAACACCAAAAGATACTGAAAGAAAATTATTCGGAGAAGTGTTTACGCCTTTAGAATTAGTATGTGAGATGCTTAGTAAATTACCATCAGATGTTTGGACTAAAAAAGATTATAAATGGCTTGACCCGGCAAATGGAATCGGCAATTTCCCAGTTGTTGTTTATTATAAGTTAATGAAAACGTTAAAATCAGTACCTGAAAAAGAAAGAAGTCAACACATTATACAAAATATGTTATATATGAATGAACTGAATAAGGTTAATGTAGGAGTATGTAGGAGAATATTTGGAATGATTGACTCAAAAGCTAGACCTAATATTACTAATGGTGATTTTTTAAAAAAGAAAGAGTTTAAAGGTGTTTCAAAATTTGATATAATTATTGGAAATCCTCCATACAATAAAGGAGGAATAAAATCAAAAACAACAACGAATATAGATCATAGTGAAGATAATAGTGAAACTATATGGCCAGAATTTGTAAAAACCTCGTTAGGCATGTTAAAAACAGAACATTCATATTTATTATTTATTCATCCTGCTTCATGGATAGGAATAAAAGCCGCACCTGGAAAAATGATTACAAGCAAGCAAATTTTGTATTTGCGAGTTTATAATGTAGTTGAAGCGCATAAATTATTTGGAAACAATTCCGGAGAAATTCCATTAACGTATTACGTTTTACAAAATATAGATACTAAAGAGGATATTACAATTTATGACAACGCAACAGATAAAAACGAAAAGTTTAATATTTATGACGCAAATTTTGTTCCAGCAGAATCGGTTAGTATGATGAAAAAAATATTTGAATTTACAAAAAAATATGGAAATTTGAAAGAAAAATATGGTTCATGTAAAAATGCCACAGAAACATCAAATACAAAAAATGGTAGTCATATATATCCGATTATTAGTATTGCTAATAAACAAATAGAAGTGCTTTTTAGTAAAATAGATAATAACAAAAATAATGAAAAAAAATTATTATTAGCAAATAGTTCAATGGGATATCCAATATTGGATAAACGTGGAGATATGCTACCAAAATCAGCACATCAATTTGTATTATATTCAAAAAATAATGAAAATGAGTTAACACAACTTCAAAATTATTTTTATACAAATTTGCTTTTTTATTTAATTAATATTACAAAAACATCCCAAAAGTTTTTTGACAATAAAATATTTGAAATTGTTCCTGATATAACAAAAATTACAAAGAGAGAAAATATTACGGATGAATTCCTAATTGATTTGTTTAAACTAACCAAAACTGATTTAATTGGTTATGAAAATTATAAAACAAGTGGAGAAGGTCGTTTACCTCCTGAAACAATAGAGGAGTTTAAACATTTTAATTTGGCTACATACAAACCAAAAGAACCAAAGGAAAAAGAAACAGAAGAAGAAAAGAAAAAGGAAAAAAGACAAACTAAGGGTAAAAAGGATAAAAAAGGTGGTTCCGCTCCAGGTAAAAAGCATACAAGAAAAAACAAAAGCAGTGTGTGGACATTGTGGTAAACAAATATAACATTATAACAATAATATAAAAACAATATATTATTATTAATAATAATGGATAAAACTATTGAAAATAATAATATAAATGATGATGTTCAAAGCATCATTTCAGATATAACTGATTTATCAGATAACTCTGATATAATACAACAAAAACAAAATGAAATAAATGTCAAAATGGAGACTGAGTTAAATAAACTCACAATTGACACGTTAAAAGACAAATGCCGACAACTATCAATCACTAATTATTCAAAAATGAAAAAGCAAGAATTAGTTATTATATTGCTTCAAGATTTTGATAAATTATGGATTACTGTTAAAAATAAAACAATTGTTGAGCTAAAAAATATATGTAAGAATTTAAATATAAAAGGTGTTGCTGGATATAAAAAAAATATGTTATGTATACAAATTATGTTATATTACACAAATAATATTACTGTATGTCCATCTATTAGTGATGATAAACCAGAAATTTGTAAACCCAATCCACAAATACAAGTTGAAAAAGATGCTGTAAATGTAAAAGATGAATTAGAGAAACAAAAGAAGGATAAAGAAGAATTAGAGAAACAACAGAAGGAGAAAGAACAAGAAGAATTAGAAAGACAAAAGAAGGAGAAAGAACAAGAAGAATTAGAAAGACAAAAGAAGGAGAAAGAACAAGAAGAATTAGAGAAACAAAAGAAGGAATTAGAAAGACAAAAAGATGAAGCACGAAAAAAGAAACAATCTATTCCTAAGAATGTACGTGTAATTGTATGGAATCATTATATTGGTGAGGATATTATAAAACATAAATGTTTATGTTGTAAAAAAGTAACTATAGCTAATACTAACTTTGAAGTTGGACATGTAATTAGTGAAAAAAACGCAGGAACACACGAAATAAACAATTTGCGTCCAATATGTTTTGCTTGTAATCATTCAATGGGTTCTGAAAATATGATAGAATTTGTTGTGAAATATGGATTATATATTGGATAAAATATCAGCACTAAATTTTTAAATCAAAATAAAATAAAAATAAATTTAAAAGTGCGTCATTCCTTAAACAAAATTATAAAAAAAATTATCTAAAATCTAAAGATTCAAATCGACCGAAACTCAGCCACCAGATAAGAAACTATGTAAACTAGATGATACTATTGGTTTTTTATCACCGCCACCTCAGCCACCCTTTCGTATGCGACTTACACGTCTACGACTAGAAATGCGTCTATTCTTACTACTTTTACTACTTTTACTCCTTCCTTTAGTGATTTGAATTCGTCTACTATGTTTCATTTATATATTATTGTAATATAATTTTTTTAGCCACTTTGTTTATCCATACATTTGTCGCATCTCCGAGTAAGTCATATTGCGACCAGTTTGCTCCTTAAATTGTTCCGCACCAGATTGCATTAAACCAACTAATTTATCCGGATTATCTAATAATTTTAGACCTTCTTTCGCACTCTTTGGATTCACATTATTGCTAATATTGTTCATGACTTGAGTTAACTCAGTTGTATTAGTTTTCTTATTAGAAGTAGAAGTAGTATTTGTAAACATTATAGTGTATATTATATATATCCTTATTCTTAAGTCAGTTTATTATGTCAATTGAAGTCGTATTTTCTTCTTCATCTTGTCTTCATTCGTAAATATAAAGAGCTTATATTTTCGTTTCTCATAATTGTCTAAATTATCGCGCAAAGTGACTCGTGATGTGATTTTTAGTTCAGGTAAGAACACAATATATTGATACAGACCATCATTCCGCTCCAATTTATCAAAGCAATATCCGTCATATAATGGTTCCAAAATATCAGGACTATTAAAGCACAAATTCAGCAAATTACAGTCAATCTGGACCTTCCGAATAGCCCGCATAGTCGTGTTAATATATTCCAGTTCTCTTAACCAACTATCATAGAATATTGTGGCACTATCTGACAATTTATGTAGACCAAATGCCTGCTGGAATTTAATAATATTTAGTAGGTCCACTAGACGGCGAATGGGTGACGTAATGTGTATGTATGCGTCCAAATCGAGTAAATCGTGACTAATATTGACTTCTGGGTCCGACGAAATATCAATATATTGCCCAGCTGTGCTATTCCAAATTTTAATAAATTGCGATACTTCATCGGGTAGCGCATTTGTCTCAATAGAAGTCGTACAATCTTTTTTAATTAAAGCGGAACGAAATATGCCAACCTTTTTCAAAAGCATTTCTTTGGCGCAAGTGTAGTTCATTAAGACCATCAAGTAGCAGACAACATCATGACTGTCACGAATACTTCTGATATATTTGGTTTTGTAGCACAGTTTCGACACAATGTCAAATAATTGTGTATAGTGCTTGTTTTTTAGCAAATTGGACTCTTCATATACGTAATTCTTGGCAACCATTATGAGGCAATTAGAGAACTTGTAAGAACCAATATTGTAACCATTTTCTCCATCACTTTCTCCATCACTTTCTCCATCACTTTCTAAAACTATATCCAGAACAAACGCAACCCGCTTTGCTTTTTCCTGTAGTGAGCACAAACAATCCGACAAAATGGTGGGTAACATGGGGCGCTTCTTATCCGGCAAATATATGGTCGAGATGCGTTTGGAAAACGATTGCCACAAGTTTAGCGCATCCAACCAGATGGTCACATTCGCAATATAAATGCTCACTAGCATGTTACCATTATCTAGGCATTTTATACTGAATCCGTCGTCAAAATCGGTGCTGCCCTTGGGGTCAATTGTGAAAACGTGCCAATCAACGCGACTTTCAATGCCGGCATTGGCGCAAATGGTCTCAATAAACGCGTCATTGGTTGCGTCTTTTTCCTTAATTGCTTTAGATGTCTCCTTTTGTAGTCGCTGAATAGACGCATTAAGGCTTTTACAATATAGCTGGTATTCATAGAAGCAGTCGAGTGTGTTAACTTGACCAATAACCTGTGTTAATGAACATACAGGATGTTTTGAAGTCCAATTTTTGTATTGAATAGTTACATATAAATTGACAAATGCTTTTGAAAACCCTACATATTTTAGTTCATATGGCACTAGGAATACCGGTAGACGAACATCATCAGGGACACATTTATACATCAATTTGTTATTAACAGGATGGCGACCATAGGTCTTGTTATCAGCAAGAATGAGGACAGCAGGTATATTTTCGACACTTCTAACGGAACTGTGAATAATCTCAATGCCACTACTTGTTATATCATATTCAAACACGTCATTTGAAAACAGATGTTTAACACATGGGTCTAAACCCAAAATAGTAGCCGGCGTCAATGATGGTGCTTCATATATTTGCCATTTGCTATAATTTCTGTCTTCAATGACAATTTTGTATAACATTTACTTGTAAAATAGTTTAGATTATATAATATGCTTTTAAACCTTTATATAATTTTATTAATCAATTTTTCTCAAACAATAACCCCAATTATTGTAAATTTTTTTAGTCATATATAATAATTATATGAGTAAAAACAATGAACCATTGCCCTTATTAGTGCCACAACATGTAACAAAATGGGGTGTTCTAACATCGTTTCTAATTTTAGCGTCCAGTTTTGTAGCATATAAATACAATTATTATTTGCTAGCTGGATTATCAGTGTGTCTATTTATAACATCGGCAATACATTGGCATAAAATGACAGCATTTGGTCTAATTAAAATATTGGATGTATTGTTTGGCGCATTAGCACTGGGATTGGTTACATTTTATTATATTGACGAGTTTAAACCCGAATATAAGAAAATATGGTATTATACGATAGCATTAATGGTCTCCGTATTTGTATTCAATTGGGTCATCACGTATTTCCAAATAATGTCTAAAAAAGCAACAATTGATTCATTTTTAAAATGCCAGAAAGATTACAATTACTTTTCATTGGAATACACAAAACCAAATACGAGGCCTAGAGAATTGTGCTATTATTATGTGACATTTGTTCACCTGTTATTTGTTCATATTATTCCATCAATCACATTAATGTATTGCGTTATTAAATCACATTAGTAATAGTATCATTAATTAGATTAGCATCAATAATTAGATTAGCATCTGAAATAACATTAGCATCTGAAATAACATTAGCATCAGTAATATGATTACCAAGAGAATTAGGATTAATTAGTTGATTTATGTTTGTTGTATTTGAATCATTTTCTCCTTGTTGTCTTTCTCCTTGTTGTCTTTCTCCTTGTGGTCTTTCTCCTTCAACTTGGTTCAAATTCTTAATATCAATTTGCTTAGCAGTTTTTCGCTCAACATTCTGATTTTGTAAAGCATACATAAAAATGTGCGGACTAATAGCAATATTATTCATATATGTCCTATATTTAAAGCTACTAACACTCGTATTTTCAGCAAATTTAAATGAATACCACCAGTAAGCAGGAATGAACAAGAATTTACCCGGGGTCAAAACAATCTCAAGACATTTCACTTTGTCAAAGTCGGCTCTAAATTTGGGTTGTGGGTTCCAAGGATTAACAGGTGACCTAAATTCAAGATTCTCATAGTCCTTATTAAGATACAAATAGCGGACACTCTTAGGTGGAAAGAGCTTCACTTTTATAGACCCTTGCGTCACCAAAAAGTAATTCCTGTAATTAATCTCATATCTTAATGGTGTTTCAACCTCAGAAGACCCCATTAATACATCATAGTTACAATTTGAGACCAAAAATGGTCGCAAGAACTCATCATTATACGACATATTCTTTTGCGCGCCCGTGTCCGTTAAGAAATCCATATTGCCTTCACTGAAGTATATACCATTTTTATCATCTGAAAACAATTTAGACGCAATATGTAGAGGCAAAGGTAGAAACAGATTTTCATCTTTTTCTTTTTCTTTTTCTTTTTCTTTTTCTTTTTCTGAATAAGATTCACGTATTTTGATTTCAAATATTGGATAATTCTCGAGCAAATATGATTTGTTAGTTGTCCTAGTAATTTTCTCAGTATCTTCATCACAATCGAATAATACGGGTTGCCTTAAGTCGCAAATCTCCTCCATTTTGTCTTTAGATGCTTGCTCAATTTCGTAAATCTCCAAATCATTGCTTGTTTTTAAATGGAAATGAATGTGTAAATAAAAGAATAAAATGATACAAAACACAAACACAGCTATTATTATTTCTAACATATTTACATAAAAATAATAATTTAAAATGCTATTTATAACGAAGTATATAACGAAGTATTAGTCAACAATCTTCGGTGCCACAAAAAATGCCACTGAGCTATCTTCACCTAAACTATATTTCAATGACATCGGATATTCGGCACTAATACCAAGACTGACTTCTTGACCTAGCTTTGACGACAAACACATCTTGCCAATGTGAGTCAAACTATACGAAATGTCCAACTTCTCGCCCTCAGAAATAGCAAACTCATTCAGACTATCAATCGGAACATTAACTTTCAGTTTGCCTGAATCTCCACTCGAATTTAGCTCCAATAGGTCCTCTGTACATACAATATTAAGATTCGAACCAAAGACCATCAATTCCGAAATGAGTTCACCAAATTTCTTAGCATCCATTGTGAACTCAACATCATAATCCACATCTGGAATCATTAAGGTTTCATGTTCGATATCCATTAATAAGAGTTCGAAGAAATGGTCAAAATTGTCTTTCACCTTTGTCTCTGACTCTAACTCCGTTTTATTAAGTAAATTAATACACAACTTGTCGCCACCGGCTCCTAAATCATATACAATCTCAAGACGATTATGCTTTAATGCGTAATTCATCATAGTTGCGAAGCTGAGAGCATCAACCGTCAAATGTGTTTGTGATAAGACATTGTATTCGGAAAACCATGGCGCTTTAATTACAATACTAGAGAGGCAAATATGTGACTTATCCATAGACTGAATATAGAGTTGTCCTAGTTCAAACTGTAGACTTAAATAGGAGCCCCAATTTTTTAAAAGCTGAAATAGCGCAACAAACATTTCTAATTTAGCCTTATTTTCAATTGTTAGTTTCATTATTATATCCTTGATAATTAATAATGAAATAAAATGTTTAATATGTTTTAATATCTTATTTCTTATATCTTATTTCTTATATCTTATTTCTTATTTCTTATTATAAATGCTATTTAAGATGTTAACTTTATAAAATCATCAATATTATTATTACACAACAATGGTGTATATTTATTTATTTTATCGTCATCCCAATCCCACCATTTGATTTCCAATAATTTTTCTATCTGTTCTTTCGTAAATCGGTATTTGATTAATTTTGCTGGATTGCCGCCAACCATACTATATGGTTCTACATCTTTAACAACATGGCTATTATTTGCTATAACAGCACCATCTCCAATAGTAACACCCGACATAATTGTTACATTACTCGCAATCCATACATCATTTCCAATAATTACATCTCCTTTTGTTGATGGATGACCTACACCATTAAAATCAGTAAATTTATCTTGATTAATATGACCAAATGGATACGTAGTAACCCAATCTATTCTATGATTGCCACCCAAATATATATTTACACCTGATGCTATTGAACAGAATTTTCCTACAACCAATTTAGCATCATTGCTTCGATAAAATACTTTTGGGTTTCCATCGCTATATGTATACTTTCCAAATGACATTTTATAATATTGATTTATTAATAAAGGTTTAATATGTTTTTATTAAATATTACTTAAAACTTAAGCCTCAAAAATCTAATCAAAGTCTAGTAAATTATTCACATTACTCACGTTACTAGTAGCAGCACAATTAGTAACCTTATGTAACTGTTGCGTCAAATAATCAATCGTCATAATCTTATTATTTATATCCTTTTCCAGTTTCGCAATAATAAGACGTTGACTAGAAATCACTTCTTTAGACTTCTCTAATTCCACATAGAAATTTGCTCTATTCAAATTCAGTCCTTCAAGCCATTTCTGATGCGCCTTTGTCTTTGTATGTGCTACAAATACACTATGGGTCTCATATAATTTGTCTTTTCTGGAGCCACAAGGACACGTAAGACCTTTCTTTATATAATTAAATGGCGGCACCTTGTCAACATATAAGCCATTGTCATTTATGCTTGGAGTATAAATATCAGGTTCAACAACTAATTCCATTTTTATAAATTATAAATCTGATATATAATTATAAATTATATTTAAGTCTTTTTTCAAAGTGATTTACTGTAATAATAATTTTTATATTACAATATTTTTTTATATTACAATAATACAAATGTGTGTAATATTATTTACTAAAATTAATGGTAAAACAATATTAGCAAAGAATAGAGACCAAGTTCATAAACCAGAAATAGAATTAATACACGAGATTGTGAATGGAACTGAAATAGCTTATATTAGAGATAAAAAAACTGAATGGATAGAAGGCATGAATGAAGACGGCAGAAGTATTGTTAATGCTACGCTGAATATAAATGAAGGCAAAATATTTAAAAAATTTAAACAAAGTTATAAAAAAAATAAAATTTATAATATTTTAACTTCAAAAAAAAATAAAGATGAACTTGACGTCTATATCAAAAAAACAAATGATAAAGGCTATACATTTGAAGGTAATACAATATTAGTAAATGATAATAATGTTTATCATATTGAAAATATAAAAAATGTGTTTTTGATAGAGAAAATTTATAAACCTGTTGTCTATACAAATCATGGAATTAATATAAGACATGCTGGTTTTACAAAAGGTAAAAAAGGGTTATCATCATTTTTAAGAAGAAAAATGATTGAAAATGAACTAAAGTGTAATAAAGATGTAGACCTATATGATGATTTTGTAGAAAATGTAATGAACATTAATTATACAAATGTCGACCCGCGATTTCATTCTTATAGGGATAAAAAATTATCATTAAAAATGAGCAAAAATAGTAAGGATAAAAACCAAAGGTTTATTAGCACAACTGGACAACTAATTTTAAATATAACAGATAAAGAGTTTGTTTATTATACTGATGTAAATAATAGTCAAAACATAAATTATATAAATAAATTACCAAGCAATTATGTTCCAAAAATTAGAGTTATAATAAAAGAAACAGAAAAAAGAGTTAAATCCAAAAAGAAAGTGTTTACTCAAAAATATTTGGATAAATTATATAACAAATTTGATTACAATCCGTCAAAACCAAAACATAATGTCACGCGAAAACGACATCCACAATAAATAAAATAATAAATCTAGTAAAAAATCATATATAGTAAATAAAATATACATATATGATTCTTAAAGCTTGAGCTCTTTCTCAATCAAGTCCTTCAAATCAGTACCAACAATTTCATTATTATCGTTATCAGATGTATTATCGTTATCATTGTTATCATTGGATAAATCTTCCAATCCATCTTCTTCTAAATTTAAATCCGCATCACCGTCTAAATCAACTGCTAAACTAAGCTTCATTATTTGCTGGTTGTTCTCCATGGTTAGACCTTGTAATGATGCTAATTCAGACTTCAAATATTCGACCTCTTGTTTCAAAGCCTTATGCTCATTGGTTAAAGCAGCAAGTGACGACTTTGAATACGAAATCGCGGTCTTAAGCACGTCAAAATTCTGCTTCAAAGCAGTGACTTCTAAGGAACTATTAGCGCTATTAGTGTTATTTGTGTTAGTTACAGGATTTTGACTATGTCCTTGCGATTCAAGTGTTTCTAATCGCGACATAATAACATCAATAATGCCACTATCTAGACCTGAGCCAGACATCTGTGAATTCTCATGCTCATGTAAATGTGTCTCAACTTTACCTAAACGTAAAGTAATAAGAGTAATAGCTTGTGCTAAAGTCATTCGGTTAACACTGGCTAATCCTTGGTCTCTGGGTTCCGACATCTGTTGCTTCATCTGTTGCTGCATTTGCTGCTGTTGTAATTGGGCTTGTTGTCCGGCTAAACGTCCATTGGTACCAGGTCTCATTTGACCTTGCCCTTGTTGCCCTTGTTGCTGACTCTGAGAAAAGAGTTGCGACGAATTAATAGACGGTTGAGGACCTCGTCCAGGGGCGGCAGGTTCCGGACCCCCAGCTCGTCTGCGTTGTGCTGCTTGTACTGCTCTATTTTGGCTCATTTGTAAATATAATTATTAATAATAAATTGTTTCTAAATACTTTACGCATCTAATCACTAAAGTTTTTTACAATAAATTTACAATAAATTTACAATAAATTTACAATAAATTTACACAATAAATTTACACAATAAATTTACAATAAATTTACAATAAATTTACAATAAATTTACAATAAATTTACAATAAATTTACAATAAATTTACAATAAATTTACAATAAATTTTTATATCAAATATAAATATATACAATGCAACTGTTGTTAATTGATAATCGCGTTAATGACGTTAAAACTGTTACAGATTCATTGCTAGAAAATGTTGATTTTGTAATTGTTGACTTTAATAATGACACACAAGATACACTCATTGCTAAAATACCTGTAAAAATATATGATAGCGTAGGTATTTTTCAAGAGAATTATGAAAAAAACTCTTACCAATACATTAGCTCATTCACAAATTCAGTACTAACAAATGTATCTTTGGAAGACCCCAATTTAGATACATGGTCACAATACAAATCGTTGCTGTCATATTTCAAAAACACATTAGAAATCAAGACATTAGATTTGATGGGTTGTAACATATATTCTAATCCTGATTGGGATTATATAATAGAACATTTAGGAAACCAATTACAAATAAATATTAATTCATCTAGTGATAAAACAGGGTCTCCTAATTTTGGCGGAAATTGGATTTTAGAATCCAACAACACAGATTTAGTGGGAAAGTATTTTAGCAGTAATATCAATAATTACCAATTTGTATTGGGCACAGTTAATACTTCATCAGTTGTTTTGACTAGAGATTACAAGCTATATAGTTGTGGTAATAATCCTTATATTGTTGGAATATTGTCTGATGTGTATAAAATAGGATATACCAATTTTGTAATCCCATCAATATCAAGTGTTGTCAAATATTTTGGCAGTGTAGACGTAAATAGATTTCCAAATACATCATTTGTATTACACGCAGATGGTTCAGTATCAGGGACTGGAGGGAATACAAATGGTCAATTAGGAATTGGACCTAATCAAAACTATGTTTCTACTTTTACTAATATATACAATCCATCAAATAATTCAAACATTAAATGTATTGATCTAGATTGGGGCATTGGTCATACAGTAATATTATTATCCGACGGTTCAGTTTGGGGGACTGGTTATAATTATTATGGTCAATTGGGCACTGGAAATTATACTTCAATTGATACATTTACAATAATATATAATCCAATAAATAATGGAAATATAACATGTATATCAATAAGTTGTGGTCAGAATTATACATTATATGTATTATCTGACGGTTCAGCTTGGGGGACTGGTAATAATGAATATGGTCAATTGGGCACTGGAACGTTAATTACCACATATAATACATTTATAAAAACATGGAATCCATCTACTCGTAGCAATGTGCTAGCATCTAGAGTAAAAGCATCTAAACATTATATGTCAACGTCATTTCTTATAACAGCCGGACTGCAGACAACTCTTGCTACTCTAACTGGGCGGGTTTATGGTACTGGCTCTAATACTAATGGACAAATGGGTGGTGGAAACAAAATAGATAAAAACGTGTGGACTTTGATATTACAACCATTTAGCATATTCTCTAGCTCTACTCCTAAACCTACTTATGTTGTTGATATTGGTATTAGTACAGGCGATGGGTCTCAGTTTACAACATATTTATTAAATAGTGGGACTTTGGCACGTAGTAACAGTAGTAATGGAACTAATTATGCGTTCTACCAGCCGCCTACTACACCTACTATTGTTGTTGTTACACAAATAGAAAGTGGTTTTGATTCAAATACATTAATAGTTTTACTATCAGACGGAAAAGTACGTGGTTTAAGTACAAACGGAAATGGGCAATTGGGACTTAACAATATAACTAATCAAGCCAGTTTAATTGATATTTACAATCCAGCAAATAATTCAAATATAAAATGTACATCAATATCTACTAGTGGTAATCATGTAGGACTTGTGTTAGAAGATGGTTCTATTAGACTTGCTGGTCAAAATAATTATGGTCAAATAGGTGATGGAACTAGAACTACCCCAATAAAAACATTTTTAAAAACATATGACCCACTAACAAATTCAAATATAGCTTGTTCAAAAATATATACATGCCCTAATGGAACAATATTATTGATGTCTAATGGTACATTAAGAACTGTTGGAGATAATTCTCTATGTCAATTTGGTATATATAATGGACAAAATACCAGACTGTCATATACTTATATTAATAATATAGAATATATTTCTATTGGTGGTAATGGTGGTATGAGTGTTATATTGTATAAAGACGGTTCTGTTTGGGGAAAAGGAAGGAATGATAACGGTCAATTTCAAGGCGGGTATAATCTCGGTGACATATATACTTTTAAAAAAGTATATGACCCAACAACAAATTCAAATATAAAATGTATAAATTTATGCGCCAATGATGGGTATGGGTCTACAACACTATTATTAGACAATGGTTATACAATGTTTACTGGTTACAACACCTATGGTCAGGTAGCAACAGGATACAGAGGTGCTGTATTAAGTTTTCAAAACTCATATATTCCAACAAATAATTCAAATATAAAATGTATAGCGATTTCTACTGTTAATGGATTTACATATATATTGTTAGAAAATGGTTACGTAATGGGAGTTGGGCAAAATAATTATGGACAATTGGGTGTTGGATATACAAACGGATATATTTTAACATATACAACAATATATACACCATCAAATGGATTAACATGTATAGGTGTATATGCTGAAATGGATGTTGGTTTTTATATATTGTCAGACGGTTCATTATGGGGAACTGGTAGAAATTATTATGGAGAATTAGGTCTTGGAAATTATACACAACAAACTTCATTTGTAAAAATATATGACCCAACAACTAATTCAAATATACAATGTGTATCATGTATATCTCGTCTTACCACGCTTATATTATTGTCAGATGGTTCAGTAAGAGGTACAGGGTTAAATGCTAATGGACAATTAGGAAATGGAAATAAAACTATAATAAATAGATTTGAAACCATATACGTTCCATCAACAAATTCAAATGTAAAGTGTATAGCAATAAATATTACTGATTTTCATTCACAACTATTGTTAAAAGATGGTACAGTATTAGCCGCAGGATTAAATAATTATGGACAATTAGGAAATGGTACATATACAGAACAACTTTCATTTGTAAAAATGCTGAATTCAGATGGAACAATTATGACAAATGTTTATAGATTAAATGACAACTATCGTGCTCCTTTTGTTATTCCTGATTTACCAACTATTACAAGTATTAACGGCATTTCACCAAATCTACAAAATCCAACCATTTCAATTAGTTTTCCCCAATTGCCAATTGACGTAACAATTACAAACTATTCTTACAGCTCAGATGGAATTATTTATACAGCATTAAGTCCTAGGCAATATACTAGTCCTTTAACTGTTCCTGTTACTAATTTAACTACAAATTCTACATATACATTTTCAATAAAAGCAATTAATGATGCTGGGACAAGTACTGCCTCTACAGGTGTTTCCGCAACTATTTATTTTCCCACTGAAACGCCAACAATTACAAGTATTGTAGCATATAATCAAACAGCTACAGTAAATTTTACTCAACCAGCATCAAGTGTTGCTGTTACTAATTATGCTTATTCTTATAGTATAAATGGTGGAGCATTCAGTGATTTTACTCTATGTAACCCTGCTATAACAACAAGTCCATTAACTATTACTGGTTTAATAAATAATAAAGTTATTTCAGTCAGAATCAGAGGGTTTAATAATAATAATAGTGTAGATAAATACAGTGATAATTCAAATACAATGTATAATGTTTATGTTTATTCTTATGAACCTATTTTTTGTTTCAAAGATGATACAAAAATTCTTACAAATAACGGATTCATTCTTATACATGAATTAAGAAAAGGTGATTTGATTAAAACATTTGAACACGGGTTAAAACCTATTACAGTAATTGGTAAAACAAATATTAAACATAAAACAAATCTAGTCCGAATTCCAGACCAACTATACACATATAAAAAGTCGGAGTCTAATGATTTAAACGAAGACTTGGTAATCACTGGTAGACATGCTATTTTAGTAGATGATTTTGTATCAGATGAACAAAGACAAGATGTTATAAATTTAACTGGTATTATTCAAAAAACAGATAATAAAATACATTTACCGGCATGTGTTGATAGTAACTCCACTGTTTATGAAACACCAGGCCGATATACAGTATATCACTTAGCTTTAGAAAGTGAAGATAAAAATACAAATTATGGAATTTATGCCAATGGTTTGTTAGTTGAAGCGTGTTGCGAAAAGTATTTGGAATCACAAACAACAATTGAATTTATTGAATAAATATTTAATAATTAGTGTAATAAATATTATAACAAAGCTTTTATAATATTTTTATAAATTTTAAGCAACCATTGCTACCTTAATTGCCTCATGACTTTGATAGCCAATAATTTCAAAATCATCTACTTGGTAATCATTTATATTCTCTCTAACTTGTTTAATTGAAACTGTTGGGAACTCAAATGGTTTTCTAGTGATTTGTAAATATTTAATAAATAAATTTAAACATATTAATTATATAATATACAAATGGATTATGAAACAATAAAAAAAGAAAATAAGTTATTAAAAGATGAAAATGAAAAATTACTAATAGAATTACAAGAAACAAAACAACATCTTAAAAAATATACTGCTCCTGCTTACAAAAAAGAATATTATGAAA
>Ga0209596_1002253_pt1 | contig 15960 bp, 13 predicted proteins | sample M_130807_MF_Meta_FD_187314 | JGI IMG/M metagenome (GOLD analysis project Ga0209596, IMG submission 187314) | Freshwater microbial communities from Lake Montjoie, Canada to study carbon cycling - M_130807_MF_MetaG (SPAdes) (version 2) | ecosystem: Environmental > Aquatic > Freshwater > Lake... | reverse complement strand
GCGAAGCCGCCGAAGATCACAGAATGCGGAGCGCCGATTCTTGCACATGCCAGCATCGCAATCGCCAACTCTGGAACCATCCCCATATAGATGGTGACCACATCTCCCCGTTGCACACCCATTGACTTGAGCGCATTGGCCGTTTGAGAAACTTCGCGAAGCAAGTCGCGATATGTCAATCGCCGAACTTCAGGATCGGGTGAACATGGTTCGCCCTCCCAGAGAATCGCAAGCTCATCACCATGTCCGTTTTCCACTTGTCTATCGACGCAATTTGCACAGACATTGGTGGTTCCATCGACAAACCACTTCGCATCCGGAACATTCCAATCGACAACTTTTTTCCAAGGTCGATACCAATGAAAATCCTTGGCGACATCTCCCCAGAAACTCGCAGGATCATCAATCGATCTTCGATACATCTCGTGATATGTCTTCAGATCAGGAACATAAATCGGGCCGATATGAGATCGAAAGTGCTCGCTCGGCTCGAAGATCCGATTTTCCTGCAGCATGCTGGTGATTGATTCGCTCATCACAAAGCAGGGTAACCCCTAGGATGTCTTCATGCATTGGTTTGTACAAATTTCGCTGGCGACGATGCGATGTTGATCCTTCGAGATTTGCGCAGATCATTTGGATCTCTGCAAGCCGTTGATGGCGTTTCGCTGCACGTTGATCGCGCGGAAGTTGTCGGATTGCTCGGCCCAAACGGCGCAGGAAAATCTACAACGGTGGCGATGGCGACAGGATTGTTGCGGCCAGATTCTGGCGAAGTCGAAATTGTTGGATTTGGAGAACCAATGCGAGCGAGTGCTCGTCGACATGTTGGACTCGCGCCGCAGGAATTGGCTCTCTATGAGGGATTGACCGCAGTCGAGACACTGGTGTTCTTCGCTCGTTTGTATGGCGCGTCTGTTCACCGTGATGCAATTCAAGCCGGATTGGAAGAAGTGGGCCTTGCTTCGCGCGGGAAAGATCGCGTTGGAACATTTTCTGGAGGAATGAAACGACGATTGAATCTTGCGGTTGCGCTGATCCATAAGCCAAGTGTGCTTGTTCTTGATGAACCAACAGCAGGAGTTGATCCGCAATCACGCGCGCATGTACGAGAGATCATTCGACAGCGCGCAGGGGCGGGATGCGCTGTGTTGGTGACGACGCACGACATGGAAGAAGCAGAAAAAATCTGTGATCGCATCGCGGTCATGGATCAAGGGAAAATTCGCGCTCACGGAACGCTTTCACAATTGTTGACTGCCCACGGCAGCGTCCAAGGCACGAATGCGCGCGGTTTGGAAGAAGTTCTGCTGAATCTCACAGGACGGAGTTTGCGCGAATGATTTCTCAAATGTTTGCAATCGCATTGAAGGATTTACGATTGCTCTCGCGAGATCGTGGCGCGCTCTTCTTCACGATTGTATTTCCCTTGATTATCGCAGTGCTTTTCGGGATGGTTTTTGGCAGAGTGTCCACGCCAGGTCCGCTCGATGTTGTTGTTGTCGTCACCGAAGATGGTCCGCTTGCACGATCATTTTCTGCTGCACTTCAAGCAGACTCTGCGCTCCATGTCCAAGTTGCTGCGAACAAGGAGAGTGCAGTTGAAATCGTTCGTCGAGGGAAAGCGGCTGCTGCGATCATTCTTCCAGATGGATTCGACGCGCGCGCAGAAGCTTTGTTTTCTGGCGGTTCGATGCCCGTTGATCTCTTGGGCGATCCTTCTAGAGCAGCCGAACTTGGATTGCTCGAAGGCAAGTTGATGGAGATTGGATTTCGTCAGTTCATGCTTGCCGTGACGGACTCCGAGCGACTCGCTCGACAATCAACGGATATCAATCGTCAATTGGAGAACGATAAAACTCTCAGCTCAGAGGAGCGATCCGCGATTACAAAACTTTTCTCCGGCGCGGAAGAACTCGCAGTGGCTCGCAAAGCCGATGATGGCAAACAAGGGGCAAATGGCGCACAGAGCGCAAAAAGTGGAGGAATGACCGAATTTCGCCCCGTACGAATCCGATCCGAAATGCTCGCGCAAAACAAAGCAGATCCACCCTCAACATATGCCGTGACATTTCCGCAGGGAGTCGTGTGGGGATTAGCAGGATGCGTGATGGCATTCGTCACAACACTTGCCAGCGAGCGCGCGCAAGGAACGCTCACCCGACTTCGTGCAGCGCCGCTGTCCATGCATCTCATTCTCGCAAGCAAGGGCATGGCGTGTGTGACCTCGTCGATGATCATGCAGGGACTTCTGCTTGCATTGGCGTGGTCCGTCTTCGACTTGCGTCCACTCAATCTTGCGATGTTGATATTTGCAATGTTGGTGATTTCCATTTCGTTCACCGCACTTGCGATGATGATCGCCGCACTCTTTCGATCAGGCGGCGGTACAGATGGTGCTGGGCGCGCATTGATTCTTGTGCTCGCAATTGTGGGTGGTGGATCGATACCGCTGGTCTTTATGCCCCCAATCTTGCGGTCGATTAGCGTCGTGAGTCCATTCCGTTGGGCGATCTCAGCGCTCGAAGGACCGTTGTGGCGAGGTGGGTCTATTGCGGATCAATTCGCTGCGATCGGATCGATCGCACTCGTTGGTCTCGCCTGTGCCGTCATTTCTTTAGGCGGTATGGCGAGATGGCGTCGCGGAATGTGAGCGGTTTCAAGCACGATTCGTAAATGCAACCGCTGCTGCAAACGCATCATTGATTTTCGATGGATCTTTTCCGCCAGCTTGCGCCATGTCGGGCTTTCCACCGCCAGATCCACCGCATGCAAGCGCCGTGACCTTGACCCATTCACCAGCGTTGATTCCGCGTGCTATCGCAGACTTTGGGCTTGTCGCAACAATCGCAACTTTCGAGTTTGCTTCATCGGGACTCAAGAACAAGATTGGCGTGTCGCTCAAACGAGTTCGTGCGGAGTCGATCGCTGCGATCAGCGCGGCAGGATTTGCTCCTGTCAGAATCGCAATGAGTGGCTTGGTCACATCGCCTGCAATGTGTTTCTGCACGATTTCATTCACTTGTGCAAGAGCGCCATCGCGTGTCGCTCCTTCTTGTTGTTTGCGCGCATCTTTCGCGCGTTCGCGCAAAGCGTCAATTCGTGGCAAAGCATTTCGACGAGCAACGATGCCGATGGCAAGCGTTGTTTCCAATCGTGCGATCTCTGCAACTTCAGCGAGCATTGCGTCGCCGTCAAGCGATGCAACTGCATCGATGCGACGATTGAGTTCGACAGCGGAATCCTTCGCGGCGCGCGCGGCGGCTCCTGTCAATCCGAAACATCGGCGAACACCTGCGGATGAAGCGCCTTCTGAAAGCAGCACGAACGAGCCAGCTTCAGCAGTCGTTTGCAAATGAGTGCCTCCGCAAAACTCTGTGGACAATTCCTTCCACCGTGGATCGCTTGGTGCTGCGAGCAGCGCTTCGATCGTTGATCCAACGCACACCACTCGAACTGGATCTGGGTATTGCTCGCCAAAGACCGCGCGCACACCATTGATTGCACGCGCCTTTGCAAGGTCGACCGTGGCGATATGCACTGGAAGTTTGCGCGAAATCGCTTCATTTACAATGTTTTCGACACGCACGGCGTCGGCGGGGGAAAGAGCCGCCGATCCTGAATAGTCAAATCGAAGCCGATCTGGAGCAACGAGTGATCCGCGCTGTTGCACATCATCTCCGACCACTTCGCGCAGTGCGAGATTCAAGAGATGTGTTGCAGTGTGATTTGCTTGAATCGCTTCGCGTCGACTATGGCGCAGCGCAATCTCTGCCGCATCGCCTGTGCGCATGATTCCAGAGTGCACTTGGCCAATGTGCAGGATGTAATCGCCAAATTTCTGAACATTGCTGACTTGGAATACGCCATGCGAACCGATTGCGTTGCCATCTCCAAGTGCGCCGCCGCCATCGATATGTCCAGCGCGAATATCGCCGTGGTCTGCTTCTTGACCTCCGGATTCAGCATAAAAACAGGTCTTATCTAGCACGATTCCAATTGTCTGCCCAACTGAAACTGATGGGAGAAAATCTTTTCCATCCCAAATCGCAGCGACATGCGCACGCATCGGTCGACCACCGTCCCGAGAAGTGTCATCTGTCGCGTGCACATGCAGTGCGGCAAGTTTTGCAATCGCATCTGGCGTCAATTCCAATTGAGGCGCGTCGCTTGCAACGGCTCGACTCGTTTCGCGCGCGCGTTCCATCAGAGTTTTGTAACCATCGAGATCAATTTGCATTCCTCGTTCGCTTGCCATGACCTGAGTCAGATCAATTGGGAATCCCCAAGTGTCATGCAAGCGAAACGCATCTTCTGCAGCGATCCGTGGAGGTTTTGCTGTGGCGCCGCGCATGGCGGATTCGTCAAAGAGAGCAATTCCTCGTCCGAGCGTTCGACCGAAGAGTTCTTCTTCCGCACGAATGATGTCGGTCGCTTTCTTTGCTCCCGCAAGAATCTCTGGAAAGGCTTTTCCCAAAGTTTCAACAACCGCAGGAACAAGTTCAAAAACAAATGGACGATCCATGCCAAGAGTTTGTCGTCCATGACGCGCCGCTCGTCGAATGATGCGGCGCAGAACATAATTTCTTCCTTCGTTTCCAGGGCCAGCGCCATCGCATGCCGCGGCGGTCAAGCATCGAACATGATCGGCGATCACTCTGTATGCGATATCGATGTGGTCGTTCAAGACGCCGCCATACGGTCGCGCTCCTGTCACTTCGTGGATCGCGGAAAAAATCGGCGACCAAAGATCCGTGTCATAATTTGATCGCTTGCCTTGAATCACACTCACCAGTCTTTCCAGTCCCATACCGGTGTCGACATGTCGTGCGGGAAGTTGCTTCAGTGTCCCATCAGTTTCACGATTGAACTGAATGAAAACGTGATTCCAAATTTCTAAGACATCTGGATCGCCAGAATTCACGAGCGCAGCAGCGTTGCGTCCGCCAATGCGATCGAAATGAATTTCGGAACATGGACCGCATGGACCGCTTTCGCCCATCTCCCAAAAATTATCTTTCATCGAGCCAGGAATCACATGATTTTCAGGAAGAAAGCGCAGCCAAATCGCACGCGCTTCCGTGTCTGGTTCCAGTCCTGCCTTTGCATCACCGCCGAAATATGTTGCATAGATTCGATCGGGATTCAATCCAAATGTTCCAGTGAGCAATTCCCATCCCCACGCAATGGATTCTTCTTTGAAGTAATCACCGAATGACCAATTGCCGAGCATCTCGAAAAAAGTATGGTGATAGACGTCGTTTCCAACATCTTCAAGATCGTTGTGCTTTCCACCAGCGCGAATGCATTTCTGCGAATTGACTGCGCGCGTGTATGGCCGAGTTCCTCGACCAAGAAAGACATCCTTGAATTGATTCATCCCCGCATTCGTAAAGAGCAGCGTGGGATCGTCGTATGGCACGACGGGACTTCCTTGCACAAATGTGTGCGCCGCTTTGTTGCGGAAGAAATCGATGTATGCGGTTCGAATGTCTGCAGCGCGCATTGGGAGGGAAGTCTACGCAATTGTGCCACGAATTTGTTTCGCCCGTAACATCCGACCCCATGACGCGTCGTCCATTCGTTGGCGGAAATTGGAAGATGAATACGGACCTCGAATCGGGGACGGCTCTTGCATCTGCCTTGGTAACAGAGTTCAAACACGGAAGTGAAGCAATCGATGTCGTCGTTTTTCCTCCGTATCCATATTTACAGTCCGTTGGTCGAGTGATCGATGGGAGTTCGATCGCTCTGGGCGCGCAAGATGTGTCGAGCGAAGTCAACGGTCCATTGACTGGTGAAGTCAGCGCAGAAATGCTTTTGGATCTTGGCGTGAAGTGGGCCCTCGTTGGTCATTCTGAGCGGCGTCATCGCCTCGGCGAAGCGGATTCTTTGGTGGCAGAAAAATTCGCAATGGCAATCGAGAGCGGATTGTCGGGGGTCCTCTGTGTTGGCGAGACTTTGGTTCAACGAACCACTGGACATGCGCATAAAGTTGTTCTTGACCAACTCGCAAGCGCATTTGAGTGCATTCCCGCCGATGCTTTGGCTCGAGTCGTGATTGCATACGAACCCGTTTGGGCGATTGGCACGGGCGTTGCCGCGACTGCGGACGATGCAGAGGAGGCTCACGGGGTGATACGAGGTTTTATTGGTTCACGCTATGATTCGGAACTCGCCTCTGGGATCCGCATTGTGTATGGCGGATCGGTAGTGCCTGGCAACGCGAAGACGATCTTCGCTGCGCCAGGAGTTGACGGTGGATTGATTGGTGGAGCTTCGTTGAAGCCAACTGATTTTCTTTCCATTTGTTCTTCGGCAATGATCGGAATTGCGACCGGATAATCCGGCCGAGTGGAATAATCCAATGAGCATGTGGTTTTCGATTCTTACCGTCCTCTTCATCTTGTCCAGCGTCATTTTGGTGCTTGTGATTTTGGTGCAGCGTCCGCAAGGTGGCGGATTGGCACAGGCTTTTGGTGGCGCTTCGGGTGGAGGAACCGACACAGCATTCGGTGGTCGCACCGGAGATGTCTTGACATATCTCACGATGGGTGCGTTTGCGCTTTATCTCCTCGTTGCAATTGGTCTCAATGTGGTTGACAATCAAAATTCAACTCCAGGTACCCAAACCGAAGAACAGATGATCGATCCTGGACTTCTGCCGACCGATCCAACAAAGACAACTGTCACACCAACTGGAACGACTCCGACAACTCCAGCTTCGAATGCTCCGCTGACTGCGCCAGCACCTGCTGCTGACTCCGTTCCAGCAGCGAATCAATCATTGACTGCTCCGGCAGCACCAGAAGCACCAGCACCAGCACCAGAAGCGCCTGCTGGCGGAAAGCCGTAATCCCCAATGATTCGATCGATGACCGGGTTCGGCATCGCACAAGCCGAGATCGATGGAGCGCTTGTTGCAGTCGAAGTACGTTCTGTCAATAATCGACATTTCAAATGCACGCTTCGAGTGCCTGAAGATTTCACTGTTCTTGAAGCAGATATTGAAGCACACGTATCGCGCCGCCTTGTTCGTGGCAGTGTCATCGTGACAGTGAGAATTTCCAATGCTGCAGCGCAGATAACGACACGCATCAACGGCGTTCGCTTGAATGAGTATCTCGCACAACTCACCACAGCACTTGGATCAGAAGAAGCATCGCGTATTGATCGTGGTCAGTTACTGCTTCTTCCAGGTGTTGTTGTCGAAGATGGTGGCGCAGTTTTTCTTGAACACCTCCGCCCAGTTGCGCTGCGCTTGCTTGATGAAGCGTGCGATAAACTTATGGCAATGCGCCAAATTGAAGGCGAGGCGCTTCGTGAACACTTGGTTGAATATGGCGCAATCATTCGTTCGCGAGTCGAGGCAATTCGACTGCGCGTACCTGAAGTCATCGCGGCATATCAAACTCGATTGCGACAGCGTATTGATGGAATGTTGGCGGAGATTGGCAAGACTGTCGAGCCGGCAGATTTGCTTCGAGAAGTTGCAATATTCTGCGAGCGTTCCGATATCGCCGAAGAACTAGTGCGCTTAACTGGGCATCTTGATCAATATGAATCGCTGCTCAATGCAAAACTCGCAGAACCAATCGGACGAACAATGGATTTCGTTGCGCAGGAGTTGTTGCGTGAAGCCAATACGATTGCCAGTAAGTCAGCGGACATTTCAATCAGTCGGCAGGTGGTCGAAATGAAGACTGCAATCGACCGCATCAAGGAGCAGGCGCAGAATGCTGAATAGGGCGGGGGAAAAAGTCCGTGAACAACTTTCGCTCGATGAGATTCGGATCGTTTCTGACCTGTTTCAGCTACGGACAGTCACTCGGGCTCATGCATACAACCGTGGATCATCTCGTTTCCCAAAAGCCATTATTGAGACTGATGATGGCGCACAATTTCTGTTGAAGCGTCGCACAGCTACTCCGGCAAATATTGCTCGAGTCACTTTGAGCCATGAGGTTCAACTCCAACTCGCACACAATCATTTTCCAGTAGCACCACTGATGAAATCTGCGGCTGATGCAACATGGATTATGAATCTCAGCTGTCTCTATGAGATGTTCGCATTTATGAAAGCAGATCGCTTTCAGCGATCTACTTGGGAGGCACGCGAGAGCGGGACCTTACTGTCGCGTCTTCATCGAACTCTGCAAGGTTGGAAGCATTCAGCAGCGAATGCGAATCATGCTGGATATCACAAGAGTAAGTCGGTCGCATCATCGTGGGACCTCCTTGTTCCAAAGATTCTTACGGTGAGTCCACAAGTCACGAAGAGTAAGTTGGAGCGAATCGTCGAAATTCTGCGGACTCAATACAACGATGCCGCCACGGCTGCAGAAAATGCTCTTCAAGAATCTGATGAGCGTGGGAATCGCTCAATACTGCACGGAGATTTTCATCCTGGAAATATTCTCTTTGGGGCCGGAACGCCAGTTGCAATGTTGGACTTCGATTCCACGCGCTTGGACCGAACAATATTTGATATCGCAAACGCATCGCTCCAGTTTTCTATTCCGAGCATGGGCCAGAAGCCCGTCTCGCACTGGGATACAACCCTGAATATGCAACTCATCGAGAGTTTCTTAAGTGGATACTCACTTACGGAGCAAAGCTTATTGAATGTCGGCGAATGTCGCGCGTTTACAGCACTCATGATTGAAGCGACAATCGCCGAAGCAATTCCACGAATCGCACTTTCTGGATCGTGGGAGGGTCGGTCCGGCATTGATGTCCTACGATTTATCGCATTGCGAGCCGAATGGATTTTGTCGCAGAGAGATGCGTTGACTAAACTATGTCAAGTATGCATGTGACACGAATCCTGAAACAAAGTCCGCCAACTGCTCCAATCGGAAAAATGTTTGTCTGCGTTGTGGTTCTCACCGCGTCCTGCCACGCATTTGCACAAGCACAAAATATGACTGGAACGCGTCCTGAGGAAAAGCGTCAAGGAGTCGGCAAAATTCCAGATCCTCCAGCTCCAGTCAAGGTGAAGATCGAAGCCGTTGGAGGACAGCAGTTGTTGCGTGGAGACATTATGCAGAGTCCGATGCTGCCTGCACCTGAGGTTGTTCGACTGTGGTCCGAGGAAGTCCTTGCGAACGTACGCATTTCTGCCAAGGTGCTCAGCTTGGTTGCAGATTTGGATTCGCATGAATTTGCACAGCGTCAAACTGCAAGTGCACGCTTGTCAGATCCGACAGTCACAACTGAAGAAGTTTTTGCAATATTGGTTCGTGGAAACCTCAGCGATGAGCAACGCGAGCGGCTCTTGACTGTTGCGCGTGAAAAAGTGCTCGCGATTCCGCGAGGCGCACTCGGAATTCGAATGCAAGTGAACGGCAATCCGGAGAAACCTGGAGTCGAAGTGCAAATGTTGTTGCCAGATATGCCTGCAGCGTCGGTCTTGAAGATTGGCGATCGAATCGAAAGCATCGATGGGAAGCCAGTGAAAACATCAAATGATCTTGTAGACATCATTCAATCGAAGTTGCCAGGTGATTCAGTCAAATTATCTGTAGCGCGTCAACAACGTGATGAGCGTGAAAAACCGAAATTGGATGGGAAAGGGGGATTTGTCGAGGAACACGTGGAAGTTCAGGTCGACCTCACTTCAGCGACCAATCTGGATAAGTTTGAAGGTCAATTCCCAACATCGTCGCGCAGCATGGTGCTTGAGAGAAGACTGCTTGCACTGCGCGAAGCCGAAGAAAAGTTCGCGCCAGCGACGGCGAAGGTGCCACCAATTTCGACCACAGCTGCAAAGCCGGTCAAGAAAAAGACCGTTGGGAAACAGGAAGCAGATATGTCAGATAAGGCGCCGTGATTCTTCACGCAGAATATCTCTGACTCGTCTTGCTGATTCTGCGAAATGAATGTGAGGGAGATATGAAGATCAATCAAGAAGCATTCGCAGCAGGTTGATTGAAATGCGATTCTTGCACTGGAACCACGACTTCAAGAACGCGTTGGAAGACTTGCGCAGGCGATCCCATCGCATCGATGTCTGCAACAATCGACTTTGGATAGAACTCCAAGACTGGGAGCGTCTCTTGGTGATAGACCTCGAATCGATGGCGAATGACCTTATCGTCGGCATCATCCATGCGATTTTCTTTCAGCGCTCGTCTTCGCATTCGCTGCATCATCGCATTCTCGTCGTTACATCGAAGATGGATCACTTTGAAAACATCAAGAGAATTTTCTAGCGCACGAGCTTGGCCAACATTTCTCGGGATGCCATCGAGCACGAGTAAATCTTGTTTGGGCTTATAAAGACTGAGCACGGTTTGAGCATGCATGTTCTGGCGCCACATTTGAATTGTGAGTTCGTCTGGAACAAGTTCTCCGCGCGAGGAAAAATTCAGAAACTGCTTGCCAAGATCGCTCGTCATATCAAGTGAGCGAAAGACATCGCCGCAAGCCAAGTGAAAGAATCCGGGAATCTTTCCAAGGATCTTTCCTTGAGTTCCTTTTCCTGCACCAGGCGCGCCGAAGAGCAGAATGGACTTGTATCGATTGAGCATTTGTTGGATGCTAGCAATGGCGGATTCAACTGGTCAATGCAGTGTATTTGTGTCGAGCTACGGATACAGCGGCGGAATCGATCCACGAATACAGCCGCTGAATCGCATCAGTGAGCAGCCGTGAAAAGTCCTCTCGGGGCTCAGACAGTCCTCGGCGACCGACACGATCTGATTTACGAAATTTTATTGCAAGTCCCGTCGGCCGCCTGCGGAACTCGCCCGAGAGAACTTTTCAACGGCTGGGCACGCAAGCTGTAGCGCGACGGATCGGAAAAACGTTCGAGCGAGAATTTGATTCGTCAACGTGGGCAGAGGAATGATTTGAACCCCGGCGAGTTTGCAAGCCGAGCCGGAGTCTGCGTAGGCGAGGCGCAGCATGTTTGAGCCCGGGGGCAAATCAGTCCGCTGCCAAAATCTGCACGAACCATATTTGAGTCCATGCATAAGTGAGCAGCCGTGAAAAGTCCTGTCGGTGCTCAGACAGTCCTCGGCGACCGACACGATCCGATTTGCGAAATTTTATTTGCAAGTCCAGTCGGCCTCCTGCGGAACTCGCCCGAGAGAACTTTTCAACGGCTGGGCACGCAAGCTGTAGCGCGACGGACACAGCCGCAGAATCGATCCACGGACACAGCCGCAGACACAGCCACGGAATCGAGCCACAACTGGAGTCGATGACCGACGTGTGTCAGAATTTGATTTGTAAGAACGGAGTTTTGCGTGTGATTCTTCGATCGCCCGTAGCCTGTATCAATGAATGGTTGGTTGAAAAAATGGATTCTCCCTGCGGGCGTTCCCTCGGGCACGCTGATGCAGCGAATTGCAATAGTGCGCGGAATTCCTGCAAGTGCTTTGCCGAAATTTATTGCGCCAACATTTGGCGATCTTGCGCCACCAAAAGAATTGCACGGGGCCGTTGAAGTTGGGGAGCGTCTCGTAGTCGCCGTGCGCGCTGGTCGCAAGGTCGCAATCTTTGGCGACTATGACGCAGATGGGATGTGCGCATCCGCAATCTTGTTGCATCTTATTCGCGCTGCCCGACCAAACGATCCGCCCATTGTTTATATCCCAGAGCGCGCGACCGAAGGTTATGGATTATCCGTCGCTGCGATTCAACATCTCGCATCGATTGGTGTGCAGACGATCATCTCTGTTGATTGCGGCGTGACGGCGATCGAAGAAGCGCGCGAGGCGCGTCGATTGGGTTTGGAATTACTCATCACAGATCATCACACGATGCTTCCCGGCGGTGTCTTGCCAGATGTGGATGCAATCGCCCATCCTGGGCTCGGCGGTGGAACGACAGAACTCTGTGGCGCGGCAGTTGCTTGGAAAGTGGGCTGGGCATTCTGTTGTGCATGGTGCGGCAGCGATCGAGTGCCGACAATACTTCGTGAATTGCTGGTGGAAACGCTCGCGCTTGCCGCATTCGGCACAGTCGCGGATGTTGTCCCTCTTCGCGGAGAAAATCGTTTGATCGCACGACTCGGCGCTGCGCGAATTGCCAACAGTGGATTGCCAGGATTGCTCGCGTTGGCACGCGAGGCTGGTATCGGCGCGAATGATCGTGTTGATGCGGAGAGGATTTCTTTTGGCATCGCCCCGATCGTCAATGCATGTGGTCGATTGGGTCGTCCACTTGATGCGGTGGCATTGCTTGGACTTCCATCGATTTCGCAAGAGGGCGGCGATGCTGCGACGCTTCTTCGATCCGCAAAGCAGATGGCGTCCAACTTTAAGGAACTCAATAATCGCCGCAAGCAAGTTGAACGATTGATCGTCGATGCTGCATCTGCACGAATTGAAGAAGGCCTTGGTCGCGCTCGCGGAGCATGTGTGCTCGCCGCGCCAGATTGGCCGCGCGGTGTCGTCGGCATCGCATGTTCACGATTGGCTGAAATGTTTGCTGTTCCTGTCGTTTTGATGGAAAGCGAAGGTGACTTCGCGCATGGGTCCGCTCGAAGTGTTGAGGGATATTCCGTTTTGGGTGGACTTCATTCATGTGCTGCGTTGCTCGAGCGATTTGGAGGACATGCAGCAGCTGCAGGCGTCGCAGTTCGAATGGATCGTCTTGATGCATTTCGTGAGGCGCTCTCTTCGCACGCTGCTGAAAACAGGAAGAATGATGAAGCGCCATCCATTCGCCCAGATGTCGAACTTCTCCCCTCCGATTTGACGATCGAATCATTCGAGGCGCTCGATGGGCTTGGACCATTCGGTCGAACATTCCCTGCACCAACAGTATTTATTCGTGGCGCAGTTGTTTCGGCAGACCCGCGCCTCTTTGGAGAAAAATCAGATCACTTAAGCATCTTCGTTCGCATGGATGGTTCCGATGCAAGAGAAGTTCGCTGCACATGGTGGCGTCAAGCGGGGCAGTTCAACAGAGTGAAACGTGGTTCGCGTTTGAACATGATGGCAATTCCGCAGATCGATCGGTGGAATGGATCTCCGCGTCTGGCTTTTACGGTGATTGATGCGAACGAATGCGTCCCAGTCTGATGGACCGCGTCAGAGTCGCAACGCATCCGTTTTTTTATAGGGCAATCTTTGCACCCACAGCAATACTGCGCGGAAGATTTGCGCACTGGGCAAGTTCGCCTGCATCGAGTGCCGTCAACGGTGAAAGTTCAATCGTCGCTACGCATTCGCCGCCTTCTTCATCACGAGGAACTTCAATTCCACACGCTTCAAACCAACGAGCCGCACGCTCGGACTGCGCACGTTGACTCGTCGCTGCAGAATCTTCTCCATCCGCATTCTTGATCGGCGCAAACTCTTCGTCGCGTCGAGTTTCATAAACCATCGAGCGAATGGCGATTGGCACAGCGTCAAAGATGAAAGCTTCCATCTTGATCGCATTCGGTGTGACTGGCTCGATCAGAACTCCGGTATTCATATCGATGCTCGCAACTTTTTTCAGCGCACGGTGCAGTGGTAGTCCGTGCCCATCGTCAGCAAGGCGTTCCAAAAAAGCCCTTGAAAATGCATGAATTGCTATAGAACCAGCCGAGTGCATGAGCGCACCATCGGGATGAGTCGCCTCTGCAAGGCGCACAGGCAAGTCGCTGTACTCCAGAACCACCGTTCGATTATCCCGTCGACAAAAGACACCAACCTTTTCGCTCGGGTCACGCTTGGCAACAACCTTGCTGGAAACTTCGTTCGAACTTTCTGGATGCGCCGCATGCAGACCAAGAAAGAGTGGGTCAACTGCCTTCACCAGTGGATTGTCAACCTGAAAGTATGACAGCGTGTCGACTCCTTCACGCCGCATTTCTGCAAGTGAACCACTTGCAGCAAGAGCACGAATTGCACCACCATGTCCGTCGGGATTCAGTGCGATTGAATCGGGCGACGCAAGCAAAATTTTTCCATCAAGTGATAGTGACGGCAAAGTTCCCTGTGCAAAGAAGCGAATGCTTTTCTCTCCAAGTTGAAACCAATCATTCTCGCGAAAGAAATCCTGTGTCGATTGATGATTCAGGGGGCTTGTCATCAGATACCAAGGAATATTCCCGCGCCAACGACGCCGCGCTCCGAGAATGGATTCTGCGAAGACTTGAAAGAGCGATTTATGAAGCAGGGGCGTTGCAGGAAATGTTCCTTTTGGTCCGTTCCAGCCAAGACGCGTTCCCTGACCACCTGCGACGGTGAAACATGCAACACGACCAGATCGGACCATCTCCTCGCCAATGGCGCGATACTTCAATGTATCCAAAGAGTGAGAACGAACGACAGAAACTGGCTGAATGTCATCGATCGAGGGATCCGACTTCGCATGAGATGCAGATGAATTCGCAATTTCTCGATTCAGGATTTCGAGTGGCAATGTTTCGCACTGTGCCAATAAATTTTCTCGCCGAGAATCATCAAGAGAATCCCAAAAAGCAAGGACATGTGATTGCCCAAATGCATTCAGGCGTTCTTTCGTCTTTCGATATCGATCTTGAAGGGAAGGCATTGTTCTTTGACCGACCTTCTATCAGTCCAATTCAGGTGGGGCAGGATCGGACCAACCCTCAGGACGATGCCGCACGATTTTCCCACTGAGCAGATAAATCGTTTGCTCGCAGATATTCGTCGAATGATCCGCGATGCGCTCCATGTTCCGAGTTGCTCCAGTCACTCGGAAAGCAAAGCGAACGCTGCTCGTTCCAAGAGCGACTTGTTCTTGCGCTTGAAGAATGAGTTCGTTGCGGAAACGATCGACCGTGTCGTCAAAGAGGAGAACCTGCCGCGCAAGTTCGGCATTGGAAGTCGCAAGCGCACGATTGGAATCTCTCAGCATCCCAAGCACACTATTGGCCATCACGCGGAATGTTGGTGGCATTGGGTCGGATAAATGTTGATGCCCAACAACTTGTTCTGCAATGTTGACTCCGCAATCAGCGATGCGTTCCAGTTCGTTGTTGACCTTGACCAATGTCAGAACTTGGCGGATTGCATGCTCGTTGGTCTGCCCCATGGCCAGCAACGGAATCGACGCTCGCTCGATTGCAACATCGACGCTGTCGATTTCGTCGTCGAGCGCAACAACCGTCCGCGCTTTTGCTTCATCGTGATCGAAGTACGACTCGATCGCGAGAGTCACAAGCGTCAAGACGCGATCTCCCTGGGCATGCAAGACAGTTTGCAATTCATTCAACTTCGACGAAAAGGACGGCATGCATCTAGCATATCCCCGTGCCAAAATTGAGCGTGAACATCGACCATGTCGCCACCATTCGACAAGCAAGAAGGACCTGGGAGCCCGATCCTGTTCTCGCAGCACGCGAGGCGGAATTGGGCGGCGCTGACGGAATCACTGTGCACTTGCGTGAAGATCGTCGACATATTCAGGACACGGATGTCGAACAACTTCGCAAAGTGGTCTCAGTTCCTCTGAACTTTGAAATGGCGGCGACCGACGAGATGGTCGCCTTCGCTTTGCGAATTCGTCCGCAGACGGCAATGCTTGTTCCAGAGGGGCGCAGTGAAATCACAACAGAAGGTGGACTTGATGTCGCCGCACTTGGCGATTCGTTGCGTGCGATTGTCGATCGACTCTCGCAAGCGGGAATTGCGTCGAGTGTTTTTATTGATGCTGATCCCCGACAAGTTGAAGCCGCGGCAAAGATCGGCGTTGCAATTTGCGAAGTGCATACGGGGCCATATTCGCACGCTTTTCATTTGGAGGGAGCGTTGAGGGCAACGTCGCGCGCAGAATTGGAAAGAGTGGCGCGAGTGGGGGCGCTTATTCAATCGGCAGGGATGCGCTTCAATGCGGGACATGCTTTGAATTATGAAAATGTCGCTGCGCTTGCACAGCTTCCCGGTTTGTATGAATTGCACATTGGCCACTCGATCATCAGTCGTGCTGTTTTTGTGGGCATTCGCAGCGCAGTTGCCGAAATGCGTGCGCTCTGTAGTCGCTAGCTATTCGTTC
>Ga0209596_1002245_pt1 | contig 15995 bp, 37 predicted proteins | sample M_130807_MF_Meta_FD_187314 | JGI IMG/M metagenome (GOLD analysis project Ga0209596, IMG submission 187314) | Freshwater microbial communities from Lake Montjoie, Canada to study carbon cycling - M_130807_MF_MetaG (SPAdes) (version 2) | ecosystem: Environmental > Aquatic > Freshwater > Lake... | reverse complement strand
TGAAGCGTCTGCTGCTATTCAGAGTTGGTATTTGAGTTCTCCTGAGTATGATCCGTATGATTGTCCGGAGATTTCAGAAAATCATATGGAGCGTCTACAGGCTCTTGTTCGTAAGATTTGGGAGGATGCATATCAGTCTGGAAGGTCTGATGCACGCTCCGATGCTGCTGTTGAAGCCGCCGAGGCAGAATGGTTTAACGGTTGATTATGCAGGATTATGTTTATGTTTTGATGGAGAGTGAGCTTCACGAAGGAACGTATTTGAGAGGTATCTTTACGTCCCTCTACGAAGCCGAAGAAGCCATGAAGCAGCTACGGAATGAAACAAAGGCACTTGAGTTTCCCGGTGTATATAGCTTCTGGATTGACACTCATTATCTTAATCAGATCATTAGGGGTTGATTATGTTTAATACACAGTCAGACGAGTTTTACACCGTTCTTGTTGGCACGGACCCTGATAACGCAGGAACAGTCAACAGATCGTGTATCTTTGAAACTATGGAGGAAGCTATTGATTATATCAAGGATAACTCCAGTTGGGATTGTAGACCTTCTGGCGGTAGTATGGACGAGTGGTATGATCCTGCAAGCGGCTTGATGCTTAAGATCGTTCCCTGCGATGATTGCGGTAGATATTGATGCGCCTGGAAGATGTTAAAGTTGGAATGTTAGTAAGAACGACTTTGAATGACAATCGTCAAGCTATTGGATTGATTGTGCAGTATACCGGTGGCTATTGGGCTTACGTTTTAAGGAACGAAAAGATTGTTTCTTGGCATATAGATTATCTTGAACCGGTAAATGATTGATATGCGCTCTCCCCGTAAACCTTCTCACTCTCATTTGCAGCCTGGAATGTTGGTTAAGCCTAACGGTTATATGACCTGCACCGGGATTTATGCGGATAAACTAAGCGCCAATCACGATGATAGTATCAGATATTATTATTGGTTAAAAGGTGAAGTTGGTTTGATTGTGCGTAAGGCTAATCGTAGACATTCTGTTATGGATATTCTTTATCCAGATGTTTATGTCTTAATCAATGATAAAGTTGTTGTCTTTTCCAGCGATATGGTTGCGCCACTGTGAAAGTTGGAGATTTAATCCGAGTTAAGCCTCACGTTCGCTTAGATTTTGAAGGCGGCAATATTGGTCTTATCATTGAGATTGTAGATGCCGAAGCCCTATGGTCAAGCGATGATTATGCTTGGTGCATTAAGGCTCTTGTAGAAGAACAGGTTTATCTATTTCGTAAGTCGGAGATTGAAGTCTATGAAAGTCGGTGATTTAGTTAAATGGAGTATGGCTCCAATATATCTCTCAAAAGACGAGAAATATGGTTTGCTTATCCAGATTGATTACGAACGTAGCTATCTCAAACATATTGTAACAGCAGATAAACTTGAATATTCTCATCAAGTTTTGATTGGCGAGAAAGTAATGTGGTTTAAAGCTTCTGATCTTGAGGTTATAGAAACCGTATAAATGCGATGTAATAAATAAGTTTAAATTCATATTTTATCTGATATATTAAAAACATGACGACGCTTTTTCCTCATCAGGTTGTTGCAATCTCCGAGGGTTACTTCTGGGAGTGTGCGTGTGGAGAGATCTACCGCACTCGTGAAAATGCTTGCGTTTGCCGCAAGTGCCGTGAATATCTCGTTGACTTTCACGATAGGTCGGCTCCGGTCGATCTTCGTACCATCGCCGTGCAAAACGGTTGATATTCCTAAAACCTATGCTATTCTAGGGAACATGAAGAAGAACGAAATCACCTACGAAGATCCCCTTATTATCTGCGTCCGACTTCAAGCCAAGTTTCCCCAAGCAAGATGCTGGTACGAGGGTCAGCAAATCTATATTCGTTATGCCACCGGACTGAGCGAGTATCTTACGATCCCACAGGCTAGTAAGCTTCTGCGTTGAGTGCTTTTACGATAAAAGGTTGACTTCTCTTTCCTGTCTGCTATAATAAGAATATACCGAAACGGAGGAACTCATGGACGAGTACGAGATCGATGGTGAGGAGAATTTCGCAGAGGATGACGCTTACGACATGGATTCGGAGTATAATGACTCCATGGACGGGGATCACGACAGCGCAATGGCTTCAGTCGGCTGGGGGATGAATGAAGATTACGGCTGCTACGATGATGGTGGCTGGGACTGAAACGAAATAAAGAGAACGAAGTAAAAGCCCCCGCAAGGGGGCTTTATTTTTTTTGCCGCATAATTAAAGCGGGCTAACTTATGTTCTTAATTCATATAAATGATATTCCAACCAATATAACCTTTACTGATATGAAAGAAGCAGTAAAGTGGATTGAATCAACCACCAAAAGTTATCCAAATGGATTTAGTCTAACTGAATGGTATGATCCAGATTCAAATCGAATTTATAATATTGTTGAAAAAGAACATTGACTCAAATCTATTTATTATTGATGCGAAAATTAATAAAAGAATATATCTCATTGCTCATAGAGAATGAACTAGAAGACATACTCCGTGCTATGGATACAGCTTTAAAAGATCCAACAACAGATAAATTACGCAAAAAACCTTATCGTGGAGATCCAAATTATTTAACTGGTCATTGTTACATAGCTAGCGAAGCTCTTAAAGAATTATTAGGAAACGAATGGAAACCATGTAATATTCGACATGAAGGTGGTCCTCATTGGTATTTGCAACATAGAAAAACAGGTAAGATTCTAGATGTAACTGCTGGTCAATTTAAAATTCCAGTACCATATGAAAAAGGAATTGGAAAAGGATTTCTAACAAAAGAACCCAGTAACCGAGCTAAAAAAATAATACAAAAAGTAAGAGATATACTGGAAAAGGAAAATATTGAAACTCAAGGATAAAATCTTGCAAATATTAAAAAATCCTCTTTTAAATTTGTGGATTAATATATTTGTAATGTCTTTCCAGTTTTTGATGTCAGTACATCAATGCTCAGATGGGGATACGATGGCTGCTGGGACTTTTTTATTTAGCGGCATTAGTTGCATAACCGCAGTTATATATTGGATATTTGTGTATTTAGCATCAAAGAAGTAGGTTTATATGAATTGGTATGAATGGGTATTGATAATTGTTGAGTTACCTGTGGTTTGGTTTATCTGGACTGCTTTACATGAACTATCTCATATAGCTATGGCAAAGATATTTTTAAATATAGTCAAGGTAAATTATTGGTTATACCCACATTTTGATAGAGCAAATAATTTTTATTTTGCTCGTGTAGAATATCATCATGATTTATCCAAAGAAATAACAAATGTAAAAGATGCTTTAATTTCTTTAGCGCCACGAATAATGAACTTAATTGCCGTTATAAACTTTGTCTTTTTTTCTTTATTCCCTATTCCTTGGAATTATATTTGGCTTATTTTTTGGGGAGCTGGATTAATAGATTTATTTGTAGGTTCTCTTGGGATATCTCCATATTCTGATTTACGAAGAGCTGCTGAATCTCTTAATATAAATCCTTATATTCTAAGGATTATTGGATTTGTGTTAATTGCTTTATCTATTATATCGGGTTTTATTATCTGAGTTATTTTATTGATATAAAATAATAATCATTTTTGTATACTAAAGAGATATGAAAACTGGTAAACTAACCGTATATACGGGACCGATGTATTCGTCAAAAACAACGAGTTTAATTGGTGAATTAACAATCGCTTTGGACAGAGGATTAAATCCTCTTGTCGTAAAACCAATTATAGACAATCGTTATTCAAATAACGATATTGTTTCTCATGATGGTGTATCCCTTACAAAGATGACAAATCTTAAAGTAATTCGTCTTCCTATTGGGGCAGTTCCTGATTTAGATCATTTAGATGGCATTGATATTATCTTTATTGATGAGGCTCAATTTTTTATTAATTTAGGAACTACAGTAGATGCTTATTTAAAAATTGGCATTGATGTAGTAGCTGTAGGACTTGATATGGACAGCAATGGTAAACCTTTTGGTTCAATGCCAATATTGTTAGCTAAAGCCAATAATGTTTATAAATTAACTGGCAAATGTTCTTGCTGTAAAGAACCATCTACAAGAACATATAGAAAACCTTCAGCATCCAGTAAAGAACAAGTATTTGTTGGCGGTGAAGAGAGTTATGAAGCTAGATGTTTTGAACATTGGAGTTCTGTTTGAAATTTGACAAAGGAAAACAATATGCAACAAGTGACCGGTGCCACATTAAATGATAAATTAAATTCTGAGAAGTTAGTTCTAGTTGACTGCTACGCTGATTGGTGTATGCCATGCAAAATACTTAAACCAACGATTGAAAAACTGTCTGAATCAGAATCGGGAAGACTTGATGTTTATGCATTAGATATCTCAGATAATCCAGAAGCCGCCGCTCAATATAATGTTCGTTCTATCCCAACTTTACTTTGGTTTAAAGGCGGAAATCTTGTGGCTACAGATGTAGGAATGAAACAAGAGACATATCTAAAAGAAAGAATAGAAGAACTATCTCGTTGACGTATGGCATTTCCCTATAACTTACACAATCCAAATACTCTTTCTAAATGGATCAAAGAATCTGGCTTTCCTTTAGATAAAAAAGAAAACAACTTACTTTTAAGAGTCGAACATTGTATATATCAAGATCAATTAAACGTAATTGATCTTAATGAATTACGTGCTCTTTATTGGCAAGTGATGGGTTGGATGAGAAAATGACCAAACAAAGTTCCATTAATAAAGCCCCAGTATTTGGGGCTTTTTCTTTTATTTAGCTTACGTTTAAAAACACTGAGTTGCATTTGAAATTTGCCTAAATTACTTATTATTATGGCTATTCAAGTTCGCAAATATAAAAAAAAAGATGGCTTACCTTTAGATGAAATTCATTCATTTGAAACATTAGAGGAAGCCATCAAATTTGTTAATTTGATGAACAAAATACAATTAAATAAAATAGAATCTAAGAGGGTTTTCTATTACATCCCTACAGAAGATTTTATTTTATATACTTCACAGCCTATTAAAGATCCATTAAAACTACTTGAGTTGATTTCTGCTACTAGATTTCCATTAAATTCTACTGAACAAGAATTATTAAACACTATTAAAAGAAAACTTACACACCAGCTCCCAGCTACTTTTGAAGAAAAATATGAATTTTGTGTTTTGTTTTGGCAAGTTAAAGGATGGATAAGGGCTAAATAAGGTTTATACTTTTTGTGGTGATGTTATATTAAACACATGAGCAAGAACAAGAGCAAGCGGTTCCTTCCTACCACGGTGGAACTATTCCGTAGTACTCGTAACCCTGTTGCACTTGCAGCTATCATGCGTTCTGGTGCTGGTAAGCACGCTGACAAGAGGCGTGCGCCTGAGTACAAGCGTAGCTGGAAGAATGAGGCGTGGACCTGAGAAATCAGGTTTACATTCTTCCCCCCATCTGTTAATCTACAAATAGGAGATAAAAATGACGCTATCGTTTTCCACTCTTCAGTTGCTTGCTTCTCTTGGTGATTCCGAGGCGGCTGACGCTATTGAGTGTGCTAATACCTTTAGCACTTTTGTTCATAACAATGGAATGATTTTTATCTTTATTTGATAAATGGTTTAAAACTCCTCTAACAACTGCTATAGTAAGAATATAAAGAAAAGGAAGATAACAATATGAGAATGATCGATAGTAATCTAATCGCTGGTGTTTCTTATAGTCGTGAGAGCAAGACCCTTACCGTCGCTCTTAAGAGTGGTGGTTCGGATCTTAGGGTTTATCGTTACGACGATGTTTCAAAGCACACGTTTACGGCTTTCAACAAGTCTGATAGCCCTGGCAGCTATTTCGCTAGCCGTATTCGTCCACGTCATACGGCTACCCGTATCGCCTGACGATAAAAAACAACTTAATATTTCTTTGAAGGGGGGAGCTTCGGCTCCCCTTTTCCTTTTTTGTTTCATATTTATTCAAGATGATTAAACAATTGCTAGAACTATACATTGATAAGTTAGTAAAAGACTCAATACAGGAAATTACCGCACGTAAAGGTCCAAGAACAGGCGGCTTTGAATTTGATAGAGAAACCCTTGAACAAATCATGGATAAAATCAAATCTGTATATCCTGTCCTAGCCAATGATCCTGAAAGATTAACAAAAAGAATTAAAGATAAAGTCGCAGTTCGCAGTCCCATTACAGATAAAACATATAAAATACCATTGACTTTTTACTGGAATCCTAAAGATAGAGCAACAGCTTCAGCTATGCCGTATCGTAAAGGTGGTAAGGGTCTTATCTCAATTAATCTTGCAAAAAAAGGGGATGAAAGCTGGCTTCGTTCAACCATAACCCATGAGTTAACTCACCTTTTTGATCCTCAAATATGGAAAGATTTAACTGACAAAGAATTATCGACTACTGAGTATTATTCCCAGGATATTGAACAAAAAGCTTTCTTAAGTACACTTATTAATGCGATGGAAGACTATGCAAATGAAATCAAGAATGATTTAAACTCATCTGACTTAGATGAACGTAAAGATGCTAAACGTCTATTAAAAATCATAGTTGACAAACCTTGGCGTTTATATGAAAAATTAAAATCAGATACTTACTTTAAAAACGTACTTAACTTTTACATGGAGACTCCTGATTCTCCTTTTATGAGAAAATTAAATACAGCGGCTTACCATATTACACAAAATCACCTTGCTCCACTTGTTTAATTTCAAAATAAGGTTTACAACGCATCATCAGGTGCTATAGTAAATACATAAAGGAAACGAGGAACAAAATGAAGAAGCACTATGATAGTTCGGTTATCGCTGGTTCGCAGTATGATCGTAGCACGCAGCGTCTTACCGTCGCTCTTATGGGTGGTCCAGACCTGTCTTTGTATGAGTATAGTAATGTTCCTGCAACCGTTGCAGAGGGATTGACCAAGGCAGAGAGTGCTGGAAAGTTCTTTGCTAAGAACATTCGTGGAAGTTTTCCATATGTTCGTATCCATTGATTAATGGATTCTTTAATAAAATCCCCTCCTTGGAAGCCCGCTTCTGGCGGGCTTTATAAGGTTTACTACTCAAATGGCTTTATTTTCAACACAAGCCCCATAGCCTACAAGGGATGGACTATCTTTTATTCAAATATGATGGATAAATGTGAAGTCATTAAGTTAAACGAAATCTTTTTATATATCGGCGGTCCCGGCGGCAAACAAACTGTTCCAGAACACTATACAGCATATAAAGTACTTTGGGGTGTTCGATTAGGATGGTTAATCTATCCTGAGTCTTATCGAACTTTTAATCTTCCTGTTATCGAGCCAAAATTAATTTGAAAATAAAGTTGAGATCTTGCCCTGGTGGTGTATTCTAAATGTATGGAAACGACGACGAAGCGCAAGCGGCGAGTAGATCGAAACCACATCATCTATCAAATCACTTGCGAGCCTACCGGAGAAACCTACATCGGTATCACGGTCGCTCGTGGACGTGCCTACAAGGGTAGCGTTGACATTCGTTGGCAGGGACACCTGTATCACGCTAACATCGAGAATCGTCCCTACCCCATTCACCAGCGTATTCGGGAGCACGGTGATGGAGCCTTTAGCAAGGAAATCCTCCACATTGTCCGAGGAAAGACCGAGGCTCATTCCCTTGAAAAGACGCTGATTCGTGAGAAGAATCCTCTGCTAAACGTCGAGTGTACTAGCCGGAAGATCCTCCGAACTGCGAACTAAAAGAAACCCCGAAAGGGGTTTCTGTATTAATCGGTTGATAACTTTCCTTTGTCTGCTATTCTAATAAAAAGCGAGGGATTCATGGAAATTCAATTCAACGTTTCGGCTCGTGATTATATGCATCTTCAGCATGATATCGCTAGTTGGTGGGATGATCAGGCTACGATGACTCCCGAAGAAATCAACGATGAATGTTTCGGAATTGATCAGTCGATTAATCTCGCACAAATGATTCTTAGAACGCTAAAGATTTGGGGTGATTGATCCTTTTTCGGTTGACATTCTTTCTACATCTGCTATTATAGAAATATGAAGAAGCGAATTGAAATTGCCGCAAATGAATCCAACGACGCTTTTGAGCGTGGAGTCTTGGTCGGAGTAATCCTTACTGTCGGCGGAATTCTTTTCATCGAACTTGGTCTTCGTACTCTTTTCGGCGGCTGAGAGGAACTAATTAATTAAGAGGTATCGAATGATTGTAATTAATCTTGAAGAACTAGTTGGAATGAGTGAACGAAGCGCCGTTCGTAAGATTGAAAATTCTCATTATATTGCTCGTGTTATTTCTCGTGATGGTGTCGAACGTGTCGCTCTAAATGAGGAACCCTCGACTGAGCGAGTTAATTTGACTTGTAACGATGGACTTGTTACAAAGGCTTGGATCGGTTAATCTAAAAAATAAATAAAGGTTAACAAACTTTTCCGGTCTGCTATTCTAAGAACATAGAGAGAAAACAATATGGAAAAGCGAAACTCGTATAAGAAGGCGATCATCGGTCCCGGTGGTCTTAACTGTTCCTGCTGCCGTTGCGGTTCCAAGGGCTACGCAAAGCGTCTAAACAACCGTGGCAAGCGGCGGTTGGGAAAGATGGTACTCCAGAAGGAAATCGGTTGATAGATTCTCAGATATAATTCTACCAGTTAGTTACCTTAAGCACCTTCTAGGTGCTTTTTCTTTTGTCTTGTGAATAAGCCTCATTGAGTCAATTAAATTTATTTAAGAATAATTTAATTGACAGCATATTTATGCACATAACGAGGATATATGCGTATTACTAAAAAACAATTAAATCAATTGATTAAAGAAGAAATAACACATATTTTAAAAGAAGATGCAATGGTTCGTCCTCCTACAACTTTTGAACAAGCATCTTCTTACATTGCAAGGGTTGATGCTGGCATGACAGATATCGGCACTTGGATCCATTATTTATACGGATTAGCTGAATATTGGCAATCAACTGGTGCTGCTGTTAATTCAAGAGTTGCCAGACAACTTGCAGAACAACTCCAAACAATTCGCACTAACTGGAGGAATAGACCAGAAGATCCCCCAGGTCCAGGCGGGGCACAACGCATGAGAGTATATTCACCAGGTTGACAAAGAGATATTTATGAAAATTACAGTAGAACAACTTAGACATCTTATTAGAGAAGAAGTTAAAAAAGCAACTTCACGTAAAATGCGTAGACTTTATGAAAGTGAAGAAGCACAAGAAATGCCTTCAAGCCATGAAGTGATAGCAGCAGCAGAAGACATGACGCCACGAGAAGCAAAACAGACAGTAAAAAATGCTGGAATTGATATGAGAGCACTTTTACAAAATCCAGAAATACAAGATTTAATAGATCAAGCCGCCGACGAGATAGCTGAATCAGAAACTTCTTTAAATGAATATGGCGATGCCTCCCCACGCCAAGGTTTAGCAATCACTGGTGTCATGATTGGCGTTCCAATCATAGCTCATGGTCTATTTGATATGGCACTTGGAATACAACAATATGTTCCCGATGCCTTCCTGGTTGGTGGTCATGGTCCAAGTGCCATTGTTATGGGAGGAATTGCAGTCATATTAGCTTCACTTGCGGCACAAAGAGCGGCTAATAGAACAAAATGATTCAAAAAAGAGGATATATGCGTATTACAGTAAAAGAATTACATAAACTAATAAAAGAAGTAGTAGAAGCAGAAGCTGATGCAGCTAGGGATGCTTTACGTTCAGCATTAAACAATCCAAGCGCAAGATTAGATCGCAATTTAACTTCAGATATGTATGCGGCGGCTAGAGAAGAAGATGGCGCAAATAGACCATCTGCAAGAAGACCTCCTTCTTCAACAGCAAAAGCTTCATCTGAATTATCCGATTTAAATAATCCAATGTTGGCTAATTTGTTTTCTCCTAGTGAACTACAACAACTACGTCAGAATATAAGATCTGGCGGCGAAATGGCTTCAACTGCCGCTGATACTATAGGTACAAAAATTTCTTCTGCTGTAGAACAATTACAAAATTTTGCTACTAGATTCGGCTTAACTGAATCCAGAGAAGAAGAAGAATCAGGACTTACATTGTCACAAGTTGAAACTTTGCCAGACTCTGATCCAAGAATGCAAAGATTTTTAAGAAGTCCCGCAGCTCGTGAATATCTTAGACAAAATCCTGATGCTGATATAATTAACCCAGGTCCAGAAAAGTCAGATTTTATTAAATTTGCTCGTGATTTTGATCGAGGCGAAGAAATGGAAGACAGAGAATCATGGGAAAGAGTGTCTCCATCAGCAAAAAGACCTGGTGGACTTTTTGGTAGACTTCCAAGAGAAGGTGAACGTAGCCAAGTAAGTTTTGGCGACGACCCTCTTACAGCAGATAGAAAAAGAAGAGAAATGAATGAGACTATTCGTAAAATTGTTGCTAAAGAAGTAAGTAAATATCGAACCGGTCGTTGATTGTAAATTTATTATCTATTCTTAATAAAGAGAAGCCCTAATAAAGCTTCTCTTTATTGCTTTATTATTCCATATTGACTTGGTATCAAACTAGATACCAAAAATAATTTCAAAATAAGGTTGAGACTCCCTACCCGTCTGCTATATTAAGAATATACCGAAAGGGAACGCAACAATGTGTCAGATCATCAATAACCCCACGGGTGCTCCGCTTCTGAAGATCCGTCTTGAGACGGCTTTCCGCAATAACCGTGATGGTGTGGGTGTTATGTGGCATGACCGTGACACCGGTAGGGTGCAGACCCTTCGTGGAATGTACAGTTTTTCGGAACTCTGGGATCTTCACGAAATGCTACAGGGTACTCCGCACGCTATCCACCTTCGTTATCGTACCCGTGGACCTGTTGGGGAGAATTCTTGTCATCCCTTCCCTATCCTTACGGAAGAGAAGGATGGTCTTGATCTTTATATGATGCACAATGGCACCATTAGCGCCATGCCGTCCAGCAAGGATGCAAGCGATACGATGCAGTTTGCGGCTCGTTTGCGTGAGAAGGTTCTTGCTTGGGATAACCCGCTTGATCTTCTGCGTCCGCACGTCCTTGAGAAGATGGGACAGACCATCGGTGATAATAGGCTTGTTTTCTTTGCTAGTGGTGGTATTACCTCTATCGTGAACGCAAAGACCGGTTGGTTTGAGTGTTCCGAGGAAGGTGCTCTGGAAATGGATACGGTTGACGGCATGAGCACTCCGGTTTGGTACGCTAATCAGTATTCTTTTAGCGGGCTTGATCCAGATACTTGGTATACCACTCCGCTTCCCGCTCGTTCTAATTGGAACAGAATCGGTAGTAGCGGGATTGACTGGACTACTGTTTACAGTAATATCTGAAATAAAAACATAGGGGGAGGCCAAATAAAGTTGGCTTCCCCTTTATCTTATGCTATTCTAAGAACATGGAAACAATGAAGGTAGGTGAACTTCTTTGGAACGATGATCTGGTGATGTTTTATCCAGATATTAATTCCGCTATTTGGGATAGTCAATCTGTTCCGGTAGACGATCTAGATGGTCCGCTCCGTTGCAATCAACTTTCGAGATTCCTTAAAAAGAAAGTTACTTATCTTAAAAAGTCCACCTCTCTAATGATTCTTGATACCTTTTCTTCTGTTGAAGATCCAAGGTGCGATGCAGTTGAGGTACTAGCCGGAAATAAAAAGGGTTGGCTTATCAAGCGAGATTTTAAGTTTCTTCACCCTTATTCTTTTTGAAGCCCCCTTAATGGGGGTTTTTCTTTATTAATTTATTAATCGTAATTGACTCAATTGGTTTTAATGTTTTTTCAAAAAAAGGTTGAAAAGTATTCAAAACCTGTTATACTAAGAACATAAGGGAAAAACAATGAGCTATCGACTTGGACAAAACTGCATTGTTACCACAGACATTGAAGAGGGCGACCATAACGACCACTTGGACAATGGAGATAGAGTTTGGATTGTTGCTTTGGATCATGACGAGGCTTATGTTAGCAATCGTATTGGTTCCAAGGCTTGGGTGCGATATAGCTTCCTGCGTCCTACTCGTGGTCGTCCTATGAGGGTGGGGGTATGAATATAATGAAGATCCGTGAGATTAGTTCAACCAATCCTAACTTTACTCATATTCTTATTAATGGAAAAAATGTTGGTACTCGCAATAATGTTATTGCAGTAGTTTATGAAAATTATGGAACGGCAGAAGAGATTCTTCATGTCAAGGAGACTTATTCATCCGGTGGTTTTATTGTCGCTATAAAACAAAAAAGCGATGGGGAAATGTGAACGAGGAAACTGATGAGAGTTGATAAGAGTTTATTTGATTTAGATAAGATTCCAACAGATATAAGTGGTCAAGGTGGCAAAGAGAATATCTTTGCTGCCTTTTTTTGTGGCTGGAAACGTATTAATGCACCTTTACATGATTGGGAATATCCTGATCTAAATAAAACCATTAGAATTGAACTTAAAAAACAAAGTGGAATTCAATGGTTTGATTCGGGCAAATATTATAACTTAACCCTAGAAGATAGGAATATAATTTTATTATTTGTTATGCATAAGAAAGGGTCAATAGATAAAATTTATGCTACTACCATTGGAGAATTTATTGATTGGTTGACTCAGAATCATGCAAAAAACGGTTGGACCGAAGAGGTAATGAAAGTAGCTAGCGAATTCCGTTTATCATATCCTACATTACAATTTAAAGCGCAAGTCAATATAAGAAAAATGGTTCAGCAAGCTCCGAATTTATTTGACATAGTTTATTCAAAATGAATATTAGTTTATTCTTAAACCGTTTTATGCTATATTAATTTAAGGAGAAATTATTATGCCTAATTGGTGTTTAAATGAAGGTTATGTTCGTTTGCCAGCAGATGCATTGCCGGATGCAAAAGAAGTGTTTAAAAAGCTTAGTGAGGGTGGCGATAGATGGTTTGCAAATGTGTTTCCAGCACCACCCGAATTAAATGACTGGTATACCTGGAATATTGAAAACTGGGGAACCAAATGGGATGTAACTGCAAATACGGATTTTTCAACTAAAGATAATGAGTCTTTTTATTTTGCATTTGACTCTGCATGGGGTCCACCAGAAGCTTTCTTTGAAAATCTTTCTGATCAATATGGACTTGAATATGAATTAAAGTACTTTGAATCCGGTGTTGGTTTTGCGGGTAAAGTATCTTACCTTAATGGAAAACACAGTCAGACTCATGTTGAAGGAATTGATTATTATCTCTTTGTAATTAATGAATTCGATGAGCCAATTGAAACCGCAATCTATGCGGTTGAAGACTATTCCAGTTATGAAGAATTTATTGAAGCAGAACCAAAATTTGCTGATAACTCGGAGCTAGTTTCTTTAATTAAACAATATTATGGTTATAAAAATCCACCTCCTGCACCTGTAAAGAAAAAGGCGTCCAAAAAGACCGCCGCAAAGAAAAAAGCCGTTAAGGCTGGACTTAATTCTCCGTGAAAACGGTTGATAATCTTTTCACATAAGATATATTAAGAACATGGAAAACATCCTCCCCGTCACCTTCCTCACTCTACTCGCTCTCACTATCGGAGTCGTTATCTGCTATGGTATGCCGATGCTTCTCGGTAGCCTCGCACCTGTTGTCGCTTTCTTTTCAATCATGACGTTTATCGGTTACGGTATCGTTCACGCTTGAATAAAATTGATAACCTAAACACAGATGCTATATTAATAACATGACCTGGAACCTCTACATCGATGATCTTCGCAACCCTCCTGCTGATCGGGATTGGCTTGTATGCCGGTCCACTCAGGAGGCGTTGGATCGGATTGTGGACATTGGAATGCCGTCCTTTATTTCCTTTGATCATGATCTCGGGGAGGATGATACTACCATGGTCTTCCTTCGGCGGCTGGTGAATGAGATTTGGGACGGTAAGGCTGCTATCCCTGATTATCAGATCCACAGTGCTAACCCTGTCGGTTCTCTTAATATCCGTAGCTTCATGGATAGCTGGAAGCGGAGCCTGTGATCAAGCCCTCTTATTGAGGGCTTTTCTTTTATTGAAAAAAGGTTGAAACCCTAAAATCTTTTGCTATACTAATAATATGAACACCACGGTTAAGATCAAGCGTCGGAAGCGGACTTTCAACTTCAAGTTCGATAGCTTCGTTGAGGCGGAATGTTACGCTACCTCTGTTGAGGGGATGCTTCGGATCGATTATCTCCCCGCACTTAATCAGATCGTTGTGGTCTGTCGATAAAATAGAAAAATAAGTTGATATTTAGAATCGGTAAGTTATATTAGATTCAAGAGGCAACAATGACCACCCCGACCAAGAATCCCTCCCTCGTTCGCTACCGTGTCCGTTTCTGTGATTCGGAGTCCGAATCCAATATCTACACCGCAACGGTAAAGGGTTTCAATCGGGAACACGCAGAACAGGTGTTCTGGGATACTGAAGAGGGAGATAGGATCTGGAAGATCCTATCCATCGCTGAGTTCTGATCCCTTCCGATACTATAACAAAGCCACCAGAGATGGTGGCTTTTCTGTTTTTAATCCAAATAAACGAGGTTGAGTCAATCGCTTTTAATCTTTCCCGGAAAGACTCGAAGTGCCATCGAATTAATTAAGCGACGTTGAGTTTTCCCTTTGTTTTGACTCGTGTTCGCCTGGTTCAGCTCCGCCAGGTGATGAATTAATTAACCGCCGGATGAGAATAAAAAGGTTGACTTCCACCATAAAAGTGATATAATAATCATATGTTCAATCGCACTATCACCATCAATCAGCACCTCACTCTTGTTTTGCAGTATCCGACTGAGATTGCTGAAAAGGATTCTCTTGTTAGTGTGGACTTCTATACCCCTGATGATTTTCTGGGTGATCCCTCTCACACTGTTCAGGTCAATTATAATCTGATTCCGGAAATCATTCAGATCTGTCGTATTGAGTGCCAGCGTGAAGATATGTTGGTGATTGAATACTGGGGGCTTTTTGATCAAATCAATATGCTTGCAAAGGGAATGGCGGCTGCATAAAAAAGTCAACTTTCTTTTCTTATCGCCGCCATCATTAATTTAAAAATAAAGTTAACATTCCCTGACGGTCTGCTATCTTATATTTACTGAGAGGCAAAACATGGCAACCAACCGGATGAATAAGAAACTTTCAGATTATCAGGTTGACGTTATCGTTTCCGCACCGCATATTTCCCGTGGATTTCCGTGGGAGTGTGCTTGTGGGGAAATGCATCGCTCTTTTGAGAGCGCCCGTATGTGCCGTAAGTGTCAGCGGTATCTTGTAGACTTTAATGATCGTAGTGCTCCGATTGATCTTCGGAAGCTGCTGGGAGGTGAGTGATGATCCGTATTTCTTATGAAACTTTCCGCTTGCTTTGCGATCTTGGTGATCGTGAGGCTCGTGATATTCGTGAGACTGAATGGGATATGGAATGCCATGCTTCTCATTATTCGGAGCCTCGGCTTGACTTCCATTATTTCAGTCGGAGCGGTGAGATCCGTATGGAAGCACGCTCCCGGTATCCTTACTGAAAAAGCCCTTGGAAACAGGGGCTTTCTTTTTTGGCGGCTAATAAAGTTGACTTTCTTTTCTTATCATCTATATTTGAAGTAATCTGAAACGAGGTTGCTATGTCAAACGAAGAAAAGATTGCAAAGATTCAACAGTTTATGGCAGTCAATCAGTATGCCAAGGCTGTTCCGATATTTAATACCATTATTTGGTATCTAGAATCTGATGATCTAGAATCGGCACAGGATAAAATGAAGTTTGATAGTAACCCCTTCTGGGATAGTCCAAACGTTGTCGCATTTCTCGATGAACTTAATCTAATCTCTGAACGCTATAAAACTATGCTTAAGCTTTGGCTTGATTAATAGTTAACTTCTATTATAACTTCTGCTATCCTAACAGATTGGAGGTTATAATGAAAGTCAAACTAAATCTAGAATTCGATGTCAATCTAATTGAACGAGGCGC
>Ga0209596_1002244_pt1 | contig 15998 bp, 16 predicted proteins | sample M_130807_MF_Meta_FD_187314 | JGI IMG/M metagenome (GOLD analysis project Ga0209596, IMG submission 187314) | Freshwater microbial communities from Lake Montjoie, Canada to study carbon cycling - M_130807_MF_MetaG (SPAdes) (version 2) | ecosystem: Environmental > Aquatic > Freshwater > Lake... | reverse complement strand
TGGGTTGATTAAAGGGATCAATTTCTAACGCAGCTCCGACAAGAGCTGTTACCCATTCCCAAATAATGAATTGCGCAGCTAGGTCAGTTTCGACAACCAAATCAGCGGTTCCGGAGTAAGCAATTGAGAATACGTTTGGACTAGTTGCAGCTTTTTCAATTACTACAGGGAGTCGACCCACTTGATTCTTACCCGTTGACTCTGCAACTAACTGCTCAGCCCAATCACTCAAACCTGGCATTGTAGAGCCATCATCGGTATAGGAAAGATATTGACCTGCGTGAAAGGCAAGTAGGTATGCGATATCAACCACCAGTGTTGGATCTTCAAGGAATGCAGTTTTAGCATCACTTGCGCTATCTAGTAAGACAGAAACGTCTACACCGACTAATGCAGATGGTACTAAGCCAAAAGCACTCAGAACGCTGAAGCGTCCACCAACATTGGGATCTGCATTTATGACGCTATAACCAGCTGCTCGACTTTGCTTATCCAATGGCGAACCAGGATCAGTGACTATGACCATGTGGTTTTGTGGAGTGAGAGATGCCTGGGTAAATGCAGATTCAAAGAGTGCGCGCTGAGAGGCTGTTTCAATTGTTGATCCAGATTTCGAGCTGACCACCACGAGGGTTTTGGCTAAATCATTATTCAAGGCATGGGCAACATAATCAGGGTCAGTAGAATCAAGAATGAACAGCTTCTTCTTAAAGCTTTGAGCGATAACTTCTGGACCAAGAGATGAACCACCCATGCCACACAAAATCACCGTGCTTTTGTCGCGATGCTTTGCATAGAGCGCATCGAGTGCAGGTAGGAGTTCTCTTGAACTCTCTGGAAGATCTATCCAATTCAAACGTACAGCAGCTTCTGCCTGAGCGGCAGATCCCCAAATTGTTGAATCCTTCTTAGCTAGCCGTGAGTGAACTTCTATAAGGGCCTGATAGCGTGCCTCACGGCGATCAATTTTTGAGATCGCACTTCCTGAAATCTTTATCATCCCGCTTGGGCTGCTTTCACATTAGCTAGTAATTCATCCCATGCTTGGGCAAATTTCTTCACACCATCCACCTCAAGTTCAGTTGTTACAGTATCGAGTGAGATGTTGAGAGCTGAGAGCCCTTTCAGGACCTCCACAGCCGCCACATAGTTTGCAGTGATTGTGTTGCCTCGCACTTTGCCGTGATCAATAACGGCATCTAAAGTTGATTGAGGCATGGTGTTCACTGTGTCGGGGGCAATAAGTTCAACAACGTAGCGAGTGTCATCGTATGTGGGATCTTTGACGCCAGTTGATGCCCAAAGCGGACGCTGCTTATGTGCACCGCGGGCTAGTTGTGCTTGCCATCTAGGGGAGGAGAACTTCTCTTCAAATAGTTGATAAGCAAGATGGGCGTTAGCAATTGCCGCTTTCCCTAGTAGAGAAGTGGCAGCCTCTGAACCATCCTTTTTAAGCAGTGCGTCAACTGATGAATCGATGCGGCTTACAAAAAACGATGCAACTGAATGCACATGTGTTGGATTTGTCGCAGCTTCTATTCCTGACATATATGCATCTATTACTGCGCCGTAGCGCTTAACTGAGAAGATCAAAGTTACGTTCACGCTAATACCTGCGGCAATAAGAGCAGTGATGGCAGGTAAGCCTTCAAGCGTTGCAGGAACTTTAATCATTAAGTTTGGACGATCAATAATCGACCAGAGCTCTTTGCCTTGGGCGATTGTGGCTTGGGTATCGTGAGCAAGACGTGGATCAACCTCAATGCTTACGCGACCATCGACACCTTTAGTGGATGAGTAGATACCCTTGAAAAGATCACATGCTGCGCGCACATCATCAGTAGTCAGTTTTTTCACTACATCATCAACTGATGAATTTTTCATCGCTGCAATATCTGCTGCATATTCATCTGCGCCAGCGATTGCTGCGCCAAAGATTGAAGGGTTAGTTGTAACTCCTACGACACCAGAGTTTGCGATACGAGATGGCAGTGAATGGGCATCACTGCCTGAGATCTTGGCTCTAGATAGGTCATCGAGCCAGATAGATGTTCCACCCTTTGCTACATCGGCCACAGACATTTACAGAGCTGCCTTAACCCTGGCAACAATCGCTTCGACGGAGAACCCAAACTCTTTGAATAAGCGTTTAGCATCAGCTGATGCACCGTAGTGCTCTAGTGAAATAGTGATTCCGGCATCGCCAATGAGTTGATGCCACCCTTGCGCAATTCCAACTTCAATACTGACTTTTAACTTTATTGAAGGGGGTAGTACTTCATCCTTATAGCTTTGATCTTGTTCGCTAAACCATTCAAGACATGGTGCGCTCACAACACGAACTGCAATTCCTTCACTAGCCAACGCACTCTGCACATCAATTGCAAGGGATACTTCAGAGCCAGTTGCAATCAGAATGGCTTTTGGATTAGCAGCATCTTTAAGAATGTAGGCACCCTTGGCAGTTCCAGAGGCAGGAGCGCAATTGGTGCGATCCAAAACAGGCAGGTTTTGGCGCGATAAGAGGATTCCTGCAGCGCGGCCTCGAGTAAGAATCTTCTTCCAACTCTCAGCAACTTCATTGGCATCTCCAGGGCGGATGACATCTAAACCCGGAATTGCGCGCAAAGCTGCGAAATGCTCAATGGGTTGGTGAGTCGGTCCATCTTCGCCCACACCGATTGAATCATGCGTCCAAACAAATGTGGAAGGGATATTCATCAACGCCGCAAGGCGAACTGCAGGGCGCATGTAATCGCTAAAGACCGCAAAGGTTCCACCAAATGCGCGCGTTAATCCATGGAGTGCGATTCCATTGAGAATTGATCCCATGGCATGTTCACGAATTCCAAAGTGAATAATTCGACCATAAGGATGAGCACCTTTCATGGCACTAGTTGCAGGCAAGAACGAACCGCCACCATCAATGCTGGTGTTGTTAGATCCCGCTAAATCTGAAGACCCACCCCAGAACTCAGGCAGATGTTTAGCTATTGCATTGATTACTTGGCCAGATGCTGCCCGAGTTGCGACATCTTTTCCTGGAGCAAAAGTAGGGATGTCTGCATCCCAACCAGCAGGTAAGGCCCTCGTGCGCAAACGCGCTAGTAGTTTTGATTGCTCTGGATTACTAGATTGCCATGCTGCAAACTTTGTATCCCACACTTTACGCACCTGTGCAGCACGATCTTTTACTAAGCGAGCATGGGCCAGAACATCTGCAGGCATTGCAAATTTCTCTTCCGGATTTAAACCTAGAGCCGCCTTAGTTGCAGCAACTTCCTCATCACCAAGTGCAGAGCCATGAGAACTAGCTGTTCCTTGGGCTTTAGGTGCTGGCCAAGCAATAACTGATTTCATACGGATCAAAGATGGCTTTGAAGTTTCTCTCTTTGCTGCAACCATCGCAGCATCAATGGCTGCGATATCTACATTTCCATTTGCAGAAGCTGCTACATCTATGACATGCCAGCCATAGGCGCGGTATCGAGCAGAGACATCTTCAGTAAATGCAGTGTGCGTATCGCCCTCGATTGAAATTCGATTATCATCATAAATAACATTTAAAGCACCAAGCTCTTGTGTTCCAGCTAATGAAGATGCTTCGGCGCTTACGCCTTCTTGCAGATCGCCATCAGAGCAGATAACCCAAATACTGTGATCAAAAACAGATGTTCCAGCAGATGCTTGCGGATCGAGTAGTCCGCGCTCAAACCGAGCTGCCATAGCCATGCCAACAGCAGTTGCAAGACCTTGGCCAAGAGGTCCAGTAGTCATTTCTACGCCGGCAGTGTGGCCAAACTCTGGGTGACCAGGAGTCAGTGATCCCCATGTGCGAAACTCCTGAAGATCTTTTAACTCAAGACCATAACCACTTAAGAAAAGTTGGGTATAGAGCGTTAATGATGAGTGGCCGCACGAGAGTATGAATCGATCGCGACCTATCCACTGTGAATCTGAAGGATCATGAACTAGGTGGCGCTGAAAGAGCGTGTAAGCAACCGGGGCGAGTGACATAGCCGTACCTGGGTGACCATTACCAACTTTTTGAACCGCATCGGCTGCTAATGCACGAGCATGCGCAACGACGCGATCATCCATCTCTGACCAACCAGATATTGAACTCATTGTGCTATTTCCTTGTCATTAAATTGAACGGATAGCCAGATTCGCCACGCTGCGATCCAAACCAAAGTAGTGCCTAATATGTGAAGTCCAACCAATAACTCTGGCACACCAAGAAAGTATTGGGTGTAGCCGAGTGCTCCTTGAGCAAGTGAAATACCGAAAAAAATACGAATACGTCTTTTGGTTAGCGCGGAAATCTCTTTGCGCATATAAAAAGCGATAGTAAAGAGCAGCAAGACAATGACAGAGAAAGAGTGCATTTTTGCCGCATCTAGAATTCTTATATCTAGTCGAGGTGCATCGATATCTCCAGCATGAGGACCTGCTCCAGTAACGATTGTGCCCAAAACAATTACAAGGGCTGCCCACATAACATGCGTTTTGGAATAGCTATTAATTCGTCCTCGTACTGCGGTCTTAACCGCTGGGCCTTTGCGGCGCGAGTGAAGAGAAGTAGCAGCAGCGATTAGTATTGTTGAGAGTAAAAAGTGGCTAGCAACTGATAGTGGGTTGAGATTTGTCAGCACTGTAATTCCGCCAAGTACGCCTTGACCAAATATTCCTAAAAATTGTCCAGCTGCAAGTATTCGCAGATCTTTTCTTCCTGCACGAAAGACTGCAATCAAGGTTGCAAGTGCAAAGGCAACAAGGACAAAAGTGAGTAGACGGTTTGCGAATTCAATCCATGAATGAAATACGCCTTCGACTTGATTCTCAACTGGTACATATGAGCCCGGCGTGCATTCTGGCCATGTTGGGCAACCAAGGCCGGAGGCTGTTAGGCGTACTGCGCCTCCGGTTACAACGATCGCAGCCTGGGAGATCAGCAGGGCCAGGGAAAGAGGAGAAAGTGCCCGAGCTGCGCGCATGGATGCCATGGCCCAACCCTATGGCTACCGGGCGCTCAGGCGGGCCGAGTGGCCGAAGGTGTCGAATTACGACACAATAGTGTTGTGAAAATGAGTGGCCAAACAAGCCCAGTTCCAGGTGATGATCTTCGCACCCGGGACTTAGTGGCGCGCTCCATTTTAGAAAATGGCCCATCAACGGCTGCAGTTCTTGGACAGCGTTTAGGTCTGACACCCGCTGGTATTCGTCGCCACCTTGATCTACTTGTTGCAGATGGTGTTCTGCAGGCACGCGAACCGCACTCTGCGATTAATCGCGGCAGAGGTCGACCTTCAAAAGTATTTGTTATGAGCGATAAAGGTCGAGAACAGTTTGAACATTCCTATGATGATTTAGCGGTAGCGGCTTTGAAATTCATGTCGGTGCAATCTGGTGCACACTTGGTTTCAGGTTTTGCGCAATTGCGCGCTGACGATATCGAGAGAAAAGCAAAGCTTGCTCTGGAGAAGAAAAGTAATAAGAGCGAAGCCCTTGCCCAATTTCTCACTGAACAGGGCTATGCAGCCAGTATTGCTAAAAAGCCAATGGGTGAAGAGCTCTGTCAGCATCATTGCCCTATTGCCCACGTTGCATCTGAATTTCCTCAACTATGTGAGGCTGAGACTGAAGCACTCTCACGTATTTTAGGCACTCACGTTCAACGTCTTGCAACAATTGCACACGGTGATGGAGTGTGCACAACTTTTATACCCACAACCACAGCAACAACAAAGCGAAAGGTACGTGCATGACAATCGCACATCCAGAACTCGAAGGTATCGGCAACTATGAATATGGTTGGTCAGATAAAAGCGATGCAGGCACAAACGCTAAGCGCGGCCTGAGTGAGGATGTCGTGCGCGATATCTCCGCTAAGAAATCCGAGCCACAGTGGATGCTAGACCTTCGCTTAAAAGGCCTTGCCCTATTTGAGAAGAAGCCAATGCCTAACTGGGGTTCTGACCTATCGGGAATCTTCTTCGATACGATCAAATACTTTGTGCGTTCCACCGAAAAGAAGGCTACAACGTGGGATGACCTGCCAGATGAAATTAAGAACACATACGATCGTCTAGGTATCCCTGAAGCTGAAAAGCAACGTCTAGTTTCTGGTGTTGCCGCTCAATATGAGTCAGAGGTGGTTTATCACTCAATCCGTGAGGATTTAGAGAAGCAAGGCGTGATTTTCTTAGATACAGATAGCGCGCTCAAGCAGCACCCAGAGCTATTTAAAGAGTACTTCGGAACGGTTATTCCAGTGGGGGATAACAAGTTCGCAGCTCTAAATACTTCTGTGTGGTCTGGTGGTTCATTTATCTATGTTCCAAAGGGTGTTCACGTTGATATTCCTTTACAGGCATATTTCCGTATCAACACCGAGAACATGGGTCAGTTTGAGCGCACATTGATTATTGCTGATGAAGATTCTTACATTCATTATGTTGAAGGATGTACTGCGCCGATTTATAAGTCCGATTCACTTCACTCAGCAGTGGTTGAGATCATTGTGAAAAAGGGTGCTCGCGTTCGCTACACAACTATGCAAAACTGGTCAAACAACGTTTATAACTTGGTTACAAAGCGTGCGACATGTGCTGAAGGTGCAACCATGGAGTGGGTAGATGGAAACATCGGATCAAAGGTAACTATGAAGTACCCAGCAATCTTTTTGATGGGACCACATGCCAAGGGTGAGACTCTTTCTCTAGCTTTTGCTGGCGAAGGACAACACCAGGATTCTGGCGCCAAGATGGTTCACGCTGCTCCATACACATCATCATCTGTAATTTCTAAATCAGTTGCACGAAATGGTGGGCGAACTTCTTATCGTGGACTTGTTCAAGTTCAAGAAGGTGCACACCACTCAAAGAGCACAGTCAAGTGCGATGCACTTCTAGTTGACACAATTTCTCGCTCAGACACTTATCCCTATGTTGATATCCGCGAAGATGATGTCTCAATGGGCCATGAAGCAACTGTTTCTAAGATCTCTGATGATCAGCTCTTCTATTTGATGTCTCGTGGATTAACTGAAGATGAAGCTATGGCAATGATTGTCCGTGGATTTATTGAGCCAATTGCGCGTGAGCTACCAATGGAATACGCCCTAGAGCTCAATCGCCTCATTGAACTTCAAATGGAAGGTGCAGTTGGTTAATGTCTGTTTTAACTACTAATTACTTAACCCCAACTGGGCGCGAGGAAGCTTGGCGCTTCACACCACTTAAGCGCTTGCGCGGTTTACACGATGGCTCGGCGGCCGTCGGCGACCGCAATTCCCTTGTAACTAAAGCTGGATTACCTAAAGGTGCCAGTTTTTCTCGTGAATCTTTAGCACCACTTGCTGTGAGCGATGATGTCATCATCGAGCGCATCCGCGGAGAAGTATCTGATGTTTCGCATTTAGCAATTGAGGCTAATGCTGAAATCAAAGAACCAATCTTTCTGACTCGCACAGCAGGTGCATTAGATTCAGCTGAACTTTCCAGAGTACGTATTTCACTTGGCAACCACGCTGTTGCAACGGTAATCGTTGAAAATATTGGCGATACATTGCTTGCAGAAGACCTAGAGATTTCATTGGCTCCAGGATCATCACTGACGTTTGTGTCTCTGCAAGAGTTTGATGCAAAAAGTGTTTATACAGCTCGTCATCACGCAGTGGTTGATAAGGATGCTGTGTTCAAGTCAATTACTGTAACTGTTGGGGGAGATGTAGTCCGAATTCTTCCAACCGTGGAATTTACTGCCCCTGGTGCATCGGCTGAACTTCTTGGAGTTTATTTTGCAACAACTGGACAGTTTTTTGAACACCGTATGCACGTAGATCATGCTGTTCCTAATGCAAAATCTCGAGTCAATTTCAAGGGTGCTCTTGCTGGTAAAGATGCGCATACAGTGTGGATCGGGGATGTATTGATCCGCGCTGTTGCCGAAGGCACTGATACATATGAGCTCAACCGCAATCTTTTGCTCACAGATGGAGCTCGTGCTGATTCTGTTCCAAATCTAGAGATTGAAACTGGTGAGATCGTCGGTGCGGGCCATGCAAGCACCACGGGCCGCTTTGATGACGAGCAGTTGTTCTATCTGATGTCACGTGGAATCACGCTAGAGGATGCCCGCCGACTTGTTGTGCGCGGTTTCTTTAATGAAATCATCACTGAAATCGGAAATGAAGAAGTACAAGAGCGCCTTATGGAACGTATTGATGGCGAACTTGAAAGAGCTGGTGCGTAAATGGCCGACATGATGTTGGATCAATTAGAGGTCGGCAAGCCGGTCAAGATTGAAAAAGACGGCAAAACCATCTGCGTTGCCAGAGTCGGCGATGAGGTATTTGCTATTGATGATACGTGCTCTCACTCAGAGGCATCTTTATCAGAAGGTGAAATAACAGATTTCAAAATTGAATGCTGGCTACATGGTGCTGAATTCGATTTACGTACCGGTGTGGCATTGACCTTACCGGCAAATATAAGCCTTCAAACATATGCAGTGAAGATCGACGGAAATTCCGTCACGGTTGAGATTTAGTACACGAGTAGAAGAGAGAAAATAATGAGCGTTCTAGAAATCCGCGGACTACACGTATCAGTGAATACTGAAAATGGTAGCGTTGAAATTCTTAAGGGTGTTGACTTAACTATTAAGTCTGGTGAAACACATGCAATCATGGGTCCTAATGGATCTGGTAAATCAACTCTTGCTTACTCAATTGCAGGCCACCCTAAATATACAATCACTAGTGGTTCTGTAACTCTGGATGGCGCTGATGTTTTGGATATGACAGTTGATGAGCGCGCTAAAGCCGGTCTGTTCTTAGCAATGCAGTATCCAGTAGAAGTTCCTGGTGTTTCAGTGTCTAACTTCCTTCGCACAGCAGCAACAGCTCTTCGTGGTGAGGCTCCAAAGCTTCGCACATGGGTTGCAGAAGTTAAAGGAGCGATGGAAGCACTTAATATGGATCCAGCATTTGCTACACGAAATGTTAATGAGGGATTTTCTGGCGGAGAAAAGAAGCGCCACGAAATCATGCAGCTTGAGCTACTTAAGCCAAAGATGGCCATCTTGGATGAAACAGATTCAGGGCTAGATGTTGATGCACTGCGTATCGTTTCTGAAGGTGTTAATCGTGCCAAGGCTAATAATGACCTAGGGGTATTGCTTATTACTCACTACACACGTATTTTGCAGTACATCAAGCCTGACTTCGTTCACGTCTTTGCTAATGGCAAAATTGTTGAAGAAGGCGGACCTGATCTAGCCGACAAGCTAGAAGCCAATGGCTATGCAGATTACGTGAGCAAGTAAGGACCTAATGAGCTTTTCTGTCGCAGAAGTACGTAAAGATTTCCCAATCTTCGAACGTACTATTCGCGATGGTAAAAGGTTGGTCTATTTAGATAGCGGTGCTACTTCCCAAAAACCTTGGGTAGTGATTAATGCAGAGAGTGATTTCTATTCAAAGCATAATGCCGCCGTCCATCGCGGAGCTCATCAACTAGCTGAAGAGGCAACTGATGCCTACGAAGGTGCACGCGAAATTGTCGCAAAGTTTATTGGCGGGCAAGAAAATGAAATCATTTTCACAAAAAGTGCCACTGAGTCAATCAACGCAATCGCCTATGCAATGGGTAATGCTGAGCCAGGTAACCGCTTTGCTTTAACTTCTTCGCACTCCATAGTTGTAACGGAGATGGAGCACCACGCAAACCTGATTCCTTGGCAGCAGCTAGCTAAGCGCACTGGAGCCCAGCTTAAGTGGTTTAACGTCACTCAGGATTGCAGACTCGATCTTTCAAATATAGACCAGGTTATTACTGCCAATACTAAAATTGTTGCCATCACTCACCAATCAAATGTTTTAGGAACCATTAATCCGCTAGAGGCAATTGTTAAACGTGCACATGAAGTTGGCGCAGTAGTTGTCCTAGATGCATGTCAATCGGTTCCACATATGAGTGTGGATGTGGCTGCACTTGGTGTGGACTTCTTAGCCTTTTCTGGACACAAAGCAGTAGGTCCAACAGGTGTGGGAGTTTTATGGGGTAAGGCCGAACTCCTAGATGAACTGCCACCATTTCTTACCGGCGGATCCATGATTGAAAACGTCACCATGATAAGTGCAACATGGGCTCCAGTTCCACAAAAATTTGAAGCAGGGGTGCCTAACATGGCACAGGCTGTTGGTTTAGGCGCTGCATGCAAATATCTGTTGGACATTGGTATGGATGCAGTGCGTGAGCATGAAATTGCAATCACAGGCTATGCCTTAGAAAAAATCTCTGCTATTGAAGGAATTAGAATTGTTGGACCGCTAGAAAATGTTTCTCGCGGCGCTGTAGTTTCTTTCACTCTTGCAGATATTCATCCCCATGACATTGGTCAGTATGTTGATAGTCAGGGAGTCGCTGTTCGCACAGGTCATCACTGTGCTTGGCCGCTAGCGCGAGCTATGAATGTCCCAGCTACAACACGTGCTTCTTTTTATCTCTACAATGATGAGCATGATGTTGATGCGTTAGTAGAAGCATTACTAGGTGCTCAGAAATACTTTGGGAGATTTTAATGGAACTGGATTCGCTGTATCAGGAAGTGATTTTAGATCATTACAAGCACCCGCAACATAAGGGGCTTAATCCGGTCTATACGGCGCAAGTGAGCCACGTCAATACGAGTTGTGGTGATGAAATTACTTTGAACCTCAATGTTGAAAACAACGTCATTACATCTCTCACTTGGGATGGTCAGGGCTGCTCAATTTCACAGGCAAGTGTTTCCATGCTCAGTGATCTAGTTACTGATAAAACGCTGGAACAGGCTGATGCGATCGTTAAATCTTTTTCAGAGTTGATGGCCAGCAAGGGAACTGCAACAGGAGACCCAGAAGTCCTTGAGGATGCAGTGGTATTTGCTGGAGTTTCAAAGTTTCCAGGTCGTGTAAAGTGTGCACTGCTTGGTTGGATGGCCTTTAAAGATGCAGCGATTCAGTCACAGGGAGAGAAAAAATGACAACTAGCGTTGAAGATGTAACAGAGGCAATGAAGGATGTTGTCGACCCAGAATTGGGAATCAACGTTGTTGATTTAGGTTTAATTTACGATGTGATGGTTGATGAGGCCAACATAGCAATTTTGAATATGACGCTGACCTCGGCAGCATGTCCACTTCAAGATGTTATTGAAGATCAGACCCGTTCAGCATTGGCGGGGATGACAACAGATGTGAAAATTAACTGGGTGTGGATGCCACCTTGGGGCCCAGACAAGATCTCTGATGATGGAAGAGATCAGCTTCGCGCTCTCGGTTTTACTGTCTGAGGTATAACTCAATAAGGTAGTCACATGTCAATGCATGCGGCTTGGATGACCCACAGATCGATGACCGCAGATCCTTCGGTTAAGCAACAAAAATTGAAGGCCGGCACCGTAAAGCGAATCTTTACGTTCGCAAAACCTTATCGGCTCAGTATCTGGATCTTTCTATTTACAGTTGTTATTGACGCTGCGCTAATCGTTGCCACGCCATTGCTGCTGCGACGACTTATCGATGAAGGTGTTATTCCTAAAGATGGAGCACTGGTTACTCGTTTAGCGGTTTTTGTTGGTTTGCTAGCAATAGCAGATGCAGCAATGAGCATGCTGGGTCGATATTTCTCATCTCGCATTGGTGAAGGCCTTATCTATGACCTGAGATCTCTGGTTTTTGGTCACGTTCAACGACAATCAATTGCATTTTTCACTCGCACACAAACAGGTGCACTGATCTCTAGAATTAACTCTGATGTGATGGGCGCTCAGCAGGCCTTTACCGCCACGTTGTCAGGCCTTGTTAGCAACGTTGTGAGTTTGGTTCTAGTCGGTGTGACCATGATGATTTTGTCGTGGCAGATCACGATCTTTTCACTTCTGCTCCTGCCGGTATTTCTCATTCCAACAAAGTGGGTTGGTCGAAGACTTCAAGAGCTTACGCGTGATTCCTTCAATACCAATGCCGAGATGTCGAGCACGATGACCGAGCGTTTCAATGTTTCTGGGGCAATGCTCGTTGCACTCTACGGAGAGCCCAATAGAGAGCGTGAATACTTTAGGTCGAGAGCACGCAAGGTTGCCGACATAGGAATAAAGACAGCAATGCTAAATCGTCTTTTTTTCATTGCCCTTACCAGCGTTGCAGCGATTGCAACAGCATTCGCTTATGGAATTGGTGGTCATTTAGCTATCAGTGGGGGAGTAACAGTTGGAACCCTGCTGGCTATTACTGCGCTGTTGGCACGACTCTATGGCCCGCTAACTGCGCTATCGAATGTTCGTATTGATGTGATGACATCACTAGTTTCTTTTGAACGCGTTTTTGAAGTGCTTGACCTCCAACCAATGGTTAAGAATCGTGAGAATGCAATTGATTTGAAACCTTCACATCCAAAGATTGAGTTTAAGGATGTTAGCTTTTCTTATCCAAAAGCTGAGGAAATTTCACTTGCATCCCTTGAGTCAGCTGCTAAGCCTGAGACGATTCAAAGTGGTGAGGTATTGCGCGGACTCTCATTTACAGCAGATCCTGGAACGTTAACAGCCTTAGTTGGTCCATCTGGTGCTGGCAAGACAACGATTAGCGCGCTATTGCCAAGGCTTTATGACGTTACAACAGGTGCGATTGAAATTGATGGACATGACATTCGTGAGCTGACCCTTGAATCTTTGCGTGGTGCAATTGGTGTTGTTATGCAGGATGCGCACCTGTTTCACGAAACCATCGCTGAAAACTTACGCTATGCAAAAAACGATGCCACAGAGGATGAAATGCGGGTTGCATGTGAGTCGGCACAGATTTGGGATTTGATTAAGTCACTACCTAACGGTTTGGACACAATGGTGGGTGAGCGCGGGCATCGCTTATCCGGGGGAGAAAAGCAGAGACTTGCGATTGCCAGATTGCTGCTGAAATCACCGGCAGTTGTGATTTTAGACGAGGCAACTGCGCATTTGGATTCAGAGAATGAGGCCTTAGTTCAGGCGGCTTTGCAGAGCGCGCTTAAGGGTCGCACTAGCATTGTTATCGCACATCGTCTGAGCACTGTGCGAGATGCAGACCAGATTCTTGTTTTAGATAAGGGACAAATAGTTGAGCGCGGAAAACACGATGAACTTGTGGCACGTGGTGGCCTATATGCCGATCTCTATAACCGTCAGGACTTAACGGGTGCGGCGAATTAATATTCGCCCGTAAATTACGAGCCCAGCAAAGAAAAGCCACTGCAACGCATATGCCATGTGTGGTCCATCGCTTAGTTCGGGGAGTTGGGCAGCAACCTTCGGTGTCAGTGAGCTTTCAGATCCACTTAAAAGGTCGATGTAGTAATTCTCAGTATCCAATTGAGATTGGGCATCTAGCTTTGAAATCAATCCAGCACCGTTAGCAGGTAATGCAAAGAACGCACCGCGCGGGAGTGATGAATCTAAACGTAGTCTTCCTGTGATTGAAACTTCATTTGTTGGCGGTGGCGTAATAGTTGGTGCGATTGCGGCTGTAGCCCCAGCTTTAACCCAACCACGATCCACCCAAAATTTTTCATTGTTGGGGGTTGTAAATAGGGTGAGTACTTCAAAGCCATAGAAGCCTTCGCTATAGCGATTTTTTAGAAGTATTTGCTGTGTTGCATCAAACTCACCTTTTACTGTAACTGTCTGCCACTCAGCGGCAAGAGGTGAATTCTTTACTGAGTCCAAAGCTACCGGAGTTAGCGCGATGTGTTTTTCAATGATCGCATTGCGCGCGTGTCTATCGACCCCGCGGTGGTATTGCCATTGAGCTGCCATTAGAAATAGAACAATGAGAGCTAGAGAAACAAGAGATTTAAAGACTGCATATGGTTCGCGAACTTTTGCCATGATTAATCGAGTGATAAAGGTTTCTCTTCGATAATCTGAGTATTTCGAGTGATCGTTTCACGGCCTGCATTTGCTATTACAACTGCAAAATATGGCAATCCAGCGGCACCTGCCAAGGCAATCCAGCGATATGGACTAGGCAAAATAACCGTTAAGACGAAGCAAGCTGTTCGAATCATCATGGAAATGAAATACCTTTTTTGACGCGCGGCTTGATCACGGGTCAGGGCTAAAGGCGCATCAGTAATCTTGAATACTTTCTTTTTCTTAGCCATGTATCAAGAGTAGTGCTCGGCGCACGGAAGCGCTTCTTTTGAATACCTAGCGGTAACCAGTAAGTTTCGGCTATGAGTTCAGTGGCCTTGGTAACAGGTGGAAATCGTGGGATTGGTTTGGCAGTTGCGCAGTCACTGGCTGCGGCTGGCCATGATGTTGTTGTTACATATCGCAGCGGTACAGCACCCGTTGGTTTCAAGTCCGTGATCATGGATGTGACTAGCACCGAGAGTGTTGATAAAGCTTTCGATGAGATTGAAGCCCAGTGGGGAATCCCAGAGATCATTGTGGCTAATGCTGGTATTACTAAAGATGGTCTTGTGATGCGGATGAGTGATGAGGATTTTGAGTCTGTCATTGATGCGAACCTGACTGGAGCATTTCGCGTGGCACGTCGTGCAACTAAGGGCCTCTTGAAATTAAAAAAGGGGCGTTTGATTTTTATCGGCTCTGTTGTTGGAGCTTCAGGTTCTGCCGGACAAGTGAATTATTCATCTTCTAAATCCGGCCTTGTTGGAATGGCCAGATCTTTTGCTCGCGAAATCGGAAGCCGAGGGATTACGGCAAATGTTGTTGCCCCAGGTTTTGTCGAAACAGATATGACATCGACTTTGGATGAAAAGCGCAGAAATGAAATTGCCGGATCGATTCCGTTGGGGCGCTTTTGTTCTGCGCAGGAGATTGCAGATGTCGTTACTTTTATCGCATCACAACAAGCCAGCTACATCTCTGGAGCGTTGATTCCAGTGGATGGCGGATTAGGAATGGGTCATTGATATGGGTTTACTTGATGGTAAGAAGATTCTTGTTACGGGGGTTCTTACAGATAGCTCAATTGCCTTTCATATTGCACGACTTGCACAAGAACAGGGAGCACAGGTTGTTCTCTCCTCTTACGGACGAGTTCTTTCGTTAACAACTCGCATCGCTGGTCGCTTGCCACAACCTGCACCCATTATCGAATTAGATGTCACAAACGAGGCAGATCTTGCGGCTCTTGAATCTAGAGTGCGTGCGCATCTTCCAGACGGCCTAGATGGAGTTGTTCATTCGATTGGCTTTGCTCCTGAGGCAGCGTTGGGCGGTAATTTCCTCAATACGTCTTGGGAAGATGTTTCAACTGCCATGCATGTCTCTGCTTACTCACTTAAATCACTCACGATGGCAGCTCGCCCCTTATTTAATGGCGGTGGGTCTGTTGTTGGACTTGATTTTGATGCATCAGTTGCTTGGCCAAAATATGACTGGATGGGTGTTGCTAAAGCTGCGCTGGAATCAACTTCTCGTTATTTGGCACGCGATTTAGGTGCTGAAAATATTCGCATCAATTTAGTTGCTGCAGGTCCTATCCGCACGATGGCAGCTAAATCTATTCCTGGCTTTGATGAGTTTGAAAAAGTGTGGAATGAGAGAGCACCAATGGAATGGGATGTGAATGATCCGGTTCCTGCAGCCCAGGCTGTTGTCGCACTTCTTTCTGATTGGTTTCCAAAGACCACTGCCGAGATCATCCATGTTGACGGTGGCCTTCACGCCATGGGTGCTTAAGCCTGCTTTCAGGGCCAATTTCACCTTTTAGCCCCCAGCAGGTAATCTTTGCCCCAGACCAGTGGCCTAATAATCACTGCAAGAGGAGTTACCGCTCCCACCTTCTTCGCCACTAGTGCGAGCTGGTTTGTCGGATAAGAGATTTACTTCTCTTTTTCCTTGCGGTTTTCTCATGCAGCGCTGTTAGACCAAAGCGTTAAACGAAGCCGAAGGAGCACAAATCACAACTGACCCGCGCATTAATGATCGTATTCGCACACCCGA
>Ga0209596_1002242_pt1 | contig 16003 bp, 29 predicted proteins | sample M_130807_MF_Meta_FD_187314 | JGI IMG/M metagenome (GOLD analysis project Ga0209596, IMG submission 187314) | Freshwater microbial communities from Lake Montjoie, Canada to study carbon cycling - M_130807_MF_MetaG (SPAdes) (version 2) | ecosystem: Environmental > Aquatic > Freshwater > Lake... | reverse complement strand
GGGACCTGAGGCAACAACAATTACTGGTGATGCCCAACCCTTTTCTAGAATATCAGCCAGTAAAGATAAGCTAATGGAAAATATTAGTATTGAGCTGGATTTTAATAGCTTTGATTTTAATCAGCATGACCATTCGGTTCAATTTATAAGTTTTACACCAGAGTTATTCATTAATCTAGCAAGTAGCATGGACTATAGTAAACCAGCACAGATAGCTATAGCTGAATATTATAACGTTTCGCCTAGACCAAAATGTACTCCAATGCAAACTATATTTTTAAATCAAACAATAAAAGATAAATTTTTTGAAACGCAGAAAAAACATATACATTATAATTTTTACATGGGAAACAAAACGCAATTATTGTCCCACGCCTTTAATAAAGAAAAAATTACGTTAACTACTACGGTAAATCAAGAATGCTTAGTCTAGGGCATAACCATTTGTATGTTTAAAAGATCTCCTAAGGTTTTGGCTCATGTTGCGGCATTGAATGCTGGCAACTTAGTAACACCAGAATACATTTTACATTCTGCAGGAGATCATATTGACCTACATCACCGATTCTGTCCGCACAGAATGTATCCGCTGTCAGAAATTGGAAGGAATATACAGAACGTTGTATGTAAATATCATGGATATGAATGGGATATAAATGGGAAACCACTTAACAATAACAAAAAACTTAAGTGTGGTGAAGCTGATATTGGAAAATCTGGATTGATTCTAAAAGATTTAGTTGAGCCATCGCATCACTGGGTTGATGATTTGGTAAAAGAAAAAGAGTTAACCTATTCACATTGCACTCAAGGATCCAGTAGTGGTAGCTGGTTGTGGATGATGGAGATACAAGCAGATCTTTTACATGTTAGGACTGGCGACGACGTTATTCATCCAGAGTTGTCATCACTTGAAAATTTAGAGCAAGTTAATATGGATTCTGGTGATGGCTGGATTATTCAAACATGTAGCACTGGGTGGTGGTTGTTTATCTATCCGTATACTTTTGTTGAATGGAGTAAAGGGTGCTTGTCAATTAATTATACTGTGCCCAAGGATGTAAATAATGAATTTGGATTTACTTGGGCTACACAATTCTACTATGATCCCAATACCTCGCAATCCTGCAGAGCTGAGTTTGAAAAATTAGAAGATGTGTTTCATGAAGATGTTACTGCTATTGAGGCACAAAAAGGACCATATTTCCCATTGAAGAACTCGCAAAATAGATTAGAAGATCATTGTGTGCATTTTGGAAACTGGTACCAAGAGAATTTAATTAAATGACTATATTCTGGGGATATCATTTATTACTGGATTGCTTTGGGTGTAACAAAACGCAATTATTGTCCCACGCCTTTAATAAAGAAAAAATTACGTTAACTACTACGGTAAATCAAGAATGCTTAGTCTAGGGCATAACCATTGGCTAACAACCAATTTGATTGCTGGATCAGATAGCAATCTATCTGCACCGTTTACTGCGGAATTTAATATCGACCATGTCATGGAGATGAGTTTCAATTCTGCGGCCGATTATACCGCTACTATAATAGCAAATAATTACAACAATTTACACTTGTGTCTTAGTGGAGGGTTAGATAGTGAGTATGTCGCCGCAGTGTTATGTCGCAACAAGATACCTTTTACTCCAGTTATAATATTGACCCCCAACAATGCTGAGATTTGGTATGCTTTTAAATTTTGTAAATTTAACAATCTGACTCCAGTAGTATTTGATTTCTCTAGTAAAACTGGATCAGCGAATAATGTCACTGAGTTATTGATCAAAGCATATCAAATCGCCGCCGCAATAAAGTTGCCGGTTACGGAAGCATTAATATCCAATGTTGTGTCTAAGTTATTATCAGATTCGTCTGCTACCGTAATAACTGGCTGTGGGGAACCATTACGTATGTCAGATCATTTTGATGACCCCATAGGCGATGTGTTTGAAATTTGGGATCGTGATTGTTATTTAAATCTGGAATATGGTGATCGGCATCCTGGTGCATTTTTTACGTTCACTCCTGAAATTTTTAAGGCAATGATTACTGACATCGATTGTGCCTTGAACAGCCAATTGGCCAAATCTAAATTGTATAGTTTATCAGAACGTGCCAAGAGCTATTCTGTTTTTGAATATACTAAAGATATTATGGGGTATCAACACGGGCATATAAATGACCTTAACAAAAAGTTTTCTCGAGAAGAACATTTAAAATATGTTACCTTGGATAGACAACAATTATTAACTATGTTATAGTTTATATATGATAGAATCTATGTTACTTTTGGTAATTCATGTTGTACTTTATTTCCTACTATGGACTTGCTGGCTATACTGGGCACACCGATTGGCCCATCATATACCAGGAATAAAGAAAGTACATCAGCACCATCATCACTATATATTAACACACTCTCCACCGCGGTGGAGTTGGAATAATTTGTTATTGTTTAATGACAATTGGATGAGTACTTTAGATTGGTGGTTTACTGAAGTTATACCAACAGTGGTTTTTTGTTTAATAACTGGGCAATGGTGGATAGCAGTATTTCATTACGTCTACTCGGCAACAGTACAGGAACAAACAGAACACAATCCTACGTTCTCATGGTATCCGTGGTTATCTGCTGGTAAGTGGCACTTGCATCATCATTTAAATGATACAACAAAAAACTTTGGTCCATTTGTTATATTATGGGATAAAGTTTTTGGAACTGCAAAAAATGCTTAAAATAGGACACCAACACTGGTTACATACCAATCTCGAGGCAGGGTCGGTTAAAAATAATATTACTGACCCGTTTGCAGTAAAGTTTGATATTAAGGCTCCAGTATTAAATTTAGATTTTAATTCAGCCGCTGATTACACAGCCAAATTAATAGCCGACAAATATACGAACTTGCATTTATGTCTTAGTGGAGGGTTAGATAGTGAGTTTGTGGCAGTAGTTTTACTACGCAACCGGATTCCCTTCGTTCCGGTTATACTATCAACGCGAAATAACCACGAGAGTTGGTATGCTTTTAAATTTTGTGATGAGCATAAATTAACTCCAGTAGTTTTTGACTTTACAAGTAGCATTAGAACAGCAGATACTAAATTTGTTATAGAGGACTTAGTAATACAAATAATTGAAAATGCTACCGTACTTAAAATACCAATTGATGAGTCGATAATACCTAACATTATAGTAAAACTGTTGTCAGATCCTACTGCCAATGTATTAACAGGATATGGAGATTCGGGTCATAACTCAGATCGTTTCAGTGAACCTATGGGCGATGTGTTTGAGATTACTGATCATGAGTTTTATTTAAATTTAGAGTATGGTGATAGTCACCCAGGAGCATTTTTCACGTTCACCCCTGAAATTTTTAAGGCCATAATTACTGATATTGATGTTAACAAAAACAGTCAAAGTTCGAAGTCAACGTTGTATGGCTTGCAATTTAGATCAAAAACATTTTCAGCTTTTTATTATATTAACGATGCGTTGGGGAGAAAGAACAAAGTCTACGGCGAAATTACTAAGAGATTTGCTCGAAATAAAAAATTTATACATGCTAGTTTTAGTAGACAGCAACTATTAGATATGTTATAGTATTACTATAAATAGTAGTCCAGCGGCCTTTGTGGTTTTCATCCCGCTTTACAAATTCTGTAAGCCTATGCTATAATTAACATAGGAGAAAATAATGGCAAAATATATCAGTACTAAAACCTATCGTCAAATAGGTCCGGTTGCATATAGACAATGGAGAGCAGACAGTCATTGTCATCATATACATGGTTATGCACTTTCATTTCACTTTGAGTTTGAATGTGATACGCTAGATGCACGTAATTGGTGTATGGACTTTGGTGGCCTTAAGCCCCTTAAAGATAAACTAGAAGATTGGTTTGATCATACATTATTGGTAGCACAAGACGACCCCCAACGTGATGCATTAATAAACTTAGGTAAACTGGGATTAGCCAAGATCACAGAGGTTGAAAAAACTGGATGTGAAGGATTATCAGACTTTCTTTACGAATATATCAACACTATATTCCTGCCTGATTATGGCAGAGCCGAAGCAGATCGTATTTGGTGTTGCCGTGTAGAAGTACGTGAAACCGATAACAATATGGCTATGCGTGTTGGTCACAGGGAAGATCGAGAGTTTGAATAAAGATTTCTTACTCAAATGGGCCGCCCACGCAGTAATTGTGGCGGCCACCATCACCACAGCACTTGACATCATACCACTGAATAAGTTATTATTCCTTACAGGATGTATATTGTGGGCCTGGGTTGGTGTTATATGGCGTCAACCCAGTTTGTGGACATTGAACATATTTTGCGGATTAATTTACGTTATAGGATTATTAAAATGATCAGATATTTGTGGAGCATGATAATGAAATGGGGTTGGGATTTCAGCAAGGAAGACGGCAGCCGAGGCAAAAACGGTAATACGCTGGCTGAGTATCCCCAATCTATGAAGTTAAGGGCAGAGCCTGAGCGTTTTTCGACTCATGGTATGACATTCACAATATATGCAGCCAACGGTGGGCATGTGGTGGAATTTCGTAGTTACGATTCCAGCACTGATCGCTCAGTCAGCAGTATGCATGTTATACCAGAAGACCAAGAGTTTTCAGATACGATATCCAAGATAGTAACATTGGAGTGTTTAAGGGGAATTAGACGATGAGTAAAATTAAAATTGCAGAGTTGTTTTATAGTATTCAGGGAGAAGGCCGATATATGGGAGTGCCCAGTGTATTCTTACGTACATTTGGTTGCAATTTTACGTGTGCTGGATTTGGTATGCCACGCGGCGAGAAAAGCCCAGAAGCAGAACGCATTGTAGAACTTAATGGATTTAATCTATACAAAACATATAATGAATTACCGTTAGTCAGCACAGGTTGTGATAGTTATGCTAGTTGGCATCCAGAGTTTAAACACCTTAGCCCAATGCTAACCACAGATGCTATCGCAGAACGTATTATGGAATTGCTACCAAACAAAACTTGGCAAGATGAGCATCTTGTTATTACTGGTGGTGAACCTTTGCTAGGGTGGCAACGTGCTTACCCAGACTTATTGGAACATTCCAGTATGAATGAACTAAAAGAGATTACATTTGAAACCAATGGTACTCAAAAGCTAACACCAAAGTTTAAAGAATATTTGGATCAATGGCGTAGTGCTAACCAGCATCTTGATAGAGAAATTACATTTAGTGTGAGTCCCAAACTCAGTGTTAGTGGTGAGAATTTAGAAGAATCTATTTGTCCTGAGATTGTATGTGATTACGAATCTGTTGGATATACTTATTTAAAATTTGTTGTAGAAACAGAGGCAGATGCTGAAGAAGCCGCATATGCTACAGAATCATATCGTGCCGCGGGGTTTAAAGGCCCTGTATATTTGATGCCTGTTGGTGGTGTTGAAAGTGTATATAGCTTAAACAATCGTAGAGTAGCAGAATTAGCAATGAGGATGGGTGTACGTTACAGCGATAGACTCCAGGTTCCACTTTTTAAAAACGCATGGGGAACTTAAATGCCAGAATTAATTATTGCCATGGGTTTGGTAGTAGCATTTATATGTTTAATGGTGCTGTTTTTTCTAATAATGTTTAAATCTTCCAAGTATCCTGGCTGTAGTGGTGATTGTGATCAAGGTCGGCGCCCATGCAATTGTAAAAGGCGAGATGGAAACACGTAAACGAACATTCGTAAGAACATTCAGCTATAGACTTGTTGCACTATTGATAACTGCAATATGGACAGGACTAAGTGATGCAATTTTGATTCATGTAATTTTAACGATAGTACATTATCTATTTGAACGAATGTGGTTACATATAAGGTGGGGCAAATGATGGGTGCAGGATACCACGGCAAACATGCAATGTCAAATGACCGATGGAATGACGACGCATTTTATACTAGAGCTCATTGGCGATTACGTTTTATGTGGCTCCCAAAACGTAGTGCTATAACTGGTCGTTGGCTATGGTTGCGTTTTGTATACGAAGGAACAGCAATGTGGACAGGTCCTGGTGATGCTGTTTTTGAGTTTAGATACCACGAACCAACAGAACATATTATTTGGCAATTAAAAGGAAACTATAATGTTTGATACAATTAAAAAATTGTTTAAAAAGAAACCAGAGGTAAAATTGTCAGCTAAAGAACAAGCCACAGTGGATGGCTTGCCGTATGTAACCGTAATCAAGGTTGACATTGATGTAAACACACCAAGGCTGGGCAGTTTTGAAATTGATTGGAATTCTTACTTTGTGGACATGTTGCGAAAACATGGATACGTGGGCAAAACCGATGAGCAAATTGTAGACCAATGGTTCACTGATCTATGCCGCAATGTTGTTTTGGAAACATATGAACAAGAACAAGCTGATCCAGCGGCCAGAGTGACCAAAAAAGATTTGGGTAATGGTAGAACCGAAATAGGTTGACATATAAGTTATATGCTGTTATTATACATCCATGGAACCCACACTGATAATTCTTAATATAGATGCAATGATAGCAATTCTGTTAGAAAAAGGTGCAACCGCCCAGCAGATTGCTGGTGCTCTACAAGGCAGAGTCGTAACATTAATGGACCGTAACGATGCAATTGGATTGTTAAATCATGTATTAGCCGGTCTTCAATCAACTCCTACTATTGAACAGATACATTAAGATGACAAAATATTTAATCGTTGATTTGGCCAACATGTTCTATCGTGCCAGACATTCTGCACATCGAGCTTCCTCAATGGAAGAAAAGATGGCATTTAGTGTTCACGTGACATTATCCAGTATTGCTAAAAGCTGGCGTGATCAGAAAGCTGATCATGTGGTGGTATGTTTGGAAGGGCGTAGTTGGCGGAAAGATCATTATAAGCCATACAAGGCCAACCGTTCAGAAACTCGTGCGTTACATAGTGATGAACAAGCCGCAGAAGAAAAGATGTTCTGGGCTACCTTTGATGATTTTCAACAGTTTTTAGTGAACCGAACTAACTGCACTGTATTACAACACAATGAGCTAGAAGCAGATGATTTGGTTGCTGGATGGATTGCCAATCACCCCGGTGATCATCATACTATTGTAAGTAGTGACACTGACTTTGTGCAATTATTGGCTGAAAATGTTGTTCAATACAATGGTATGACTGATGAGTTGCTTACCATTGAGGGTATATTTAATAACAAAGGTAAACGAGTAATTGACAAGAAGACCAAAGAGCCCAAGGCAGTACCAGAACCACAATGGTTGCTGTTTGAAAAGTGTATGCGTGGCGATAGTAGCGACAACGTGTTCAGTGCCTATCCAGGTGTTCGCACCAAAGGTAGTAAAAACAAAGTTGGACTAATTGAGGCCTATGCAGATAAGAATGACAAAGGATTTGCATGGAACAATATGATGTTACAACGTTGGGTAGATCACAATGGTGTAGAACATCGAGTATTAGATGACTATGAACGTAATCGTGTATTGGTTGATTTAACTCATCAACCAGATAGCATTAAGCAGAAGATTAATGCTACAATAGCATCTGTTGAAACTAAAAGTAAATCTATGGTGGGGGCTCAGTTGTTAAAGTTTTGTGGTAAGTATGATTTGGCACGTATAAGTGAGAGTGCAGAACGATATGCAGAGTTTTTACAATCACCATATAAGGAGAGTTAAAATGCAGATTGATGTCAACGAAGAAATTGTAGATCAGATTATGAAAACTGAATTACGTGAATCTATTACTGGTGTAAAGCAAGATATTAAAAACTTAAAAAAGATACGTAAACGTGAAAAGTATCAGGATCAGGATCTAGCAGATAATCAAGAACTACTACCACATTTGGAAGCAGTTTACAATTACTTTGGGGGTAATTTGAAATGAAATCATATACAATAACATTGGAAGAAGATCCAGAAACTGGAGATCTTATATTGCCTTTTCCTGAAGATATGTTAAAAGAAGTGGGTTGGAAAGAAGGTGATACATTAGATTGGGAAGACAACAAAGATGGAACCTTTAGTATTACTAAAAAAGAGGTTACGGAAAAACAATGGGTATTAGTTGAATGTGTGAGCCAATTCCGTCAACGTTATATGGTTGAAGTGCCAGTTGGTACAGATCAATTTGGGAAAGATAAAAGTGAATGGGCCTTGGATACTGTAACCATGAACGAAGCTAAAGAGTTCAGCCAGGAGCATTTGGGTGAAACCATTGTATCACATCGCGTTATATCTCAAGCAGATGCATTAGCATTGTGCGATAAAGACAATGACTATACCGCAGAGTGGACTGAGGAACAGAAACTAAGGAATTTTTTTACACGTGATGGAGAGAAAGTTGATAATGAATGATAAACTGTCCGATATTATGAAAGAAGCGGTCAAAAACTCAATCTGGAGACCGTTATCGGTTTCACAAGAACCAGAAACTCGGCTGACAAACTGGGCAGTATTCAGTGTTGAATTAGAGGGTGGAGAACCCACTATTCATTTTGCTGGATATGCTGGCTACGAAGGCAGAGTATGTTCTCCGGTACAACAATATGATCCTACCACACGACGTGGTGTTACACGTAGTGGTAGAGTATATGAATTAACTGAAGATCGTGCAGGATTACGTGGTGATGCTGCCTATGTATGGGGAAATTGGATCAATATGAATGGCAATCCCAAATTTACTGATGTTACTGCGGAATACGTATGATTGCATGGATTTTAATTATACATTTGACCGGCTATCCCAATGTTACAACCTTTGTGGTTGATAATATCGTATCAGAGGCAGAGTGTTATGCTCTGTCAGATAATATGCACAAATACCGACTGGCATCCAAAGTCGAAACATTATGTTTTGCTGTTAACAAGGTAAAGTAAAATGAAACAAGAACTAGACAAATTGTTGTGTGAAAAGTATCCCAAGATGATGGTGAATCGCAACAGGGATATGAAAGAAACTTGTATGTGTTGGGGTTTTGAATGTGGCGAAGGTTGGTTCAATATCTTAGATCAGCTCATGGGTAATATTCAGCACCATCTTGATTGGAAAGAGAAACAACGTAATTGGGCCATGGAATATAACGCTATGGCCACACAAGCCAAAGCTGGAAACTTTGACTTGTTTGACGAAAGCATGAAAGCTCACTCGCCGGAACACAAAGAAATCCGGTTGATGGAAATTATTGCCGGAGACTTTAGACAAGTACCGGAAGTTGTTCCACAAGTGACCTTGGATCAAGTTAAAGAAAAGTTTGGTACACTGAGATTTTATTACTCAGGTGGTGATGACGAGATCAGTGGTATGGTTCGTATGGCAGAAGGCATGAGTGGTGTTACTTGTGAAGAATGTGGTAATCCAGGCAAAACTGTTGGTGGGGGTTGGCTTACTACGTTGTGTAAGGAACATGCAGAAGCTCGTGACATTTATACCGAGAAAGAAGATGATTAAAGGATTACGAGGCGATCAAGGTATTACGGTTAGCGGCGGCGATACCAGTGTTCCTTATATTTACCCAAATACTACCAATCCTATGACAGGTATGATGAGAGTCTGGGGAACGGATACGCAGGTATTTGATGGTAGCGGTTGGCTTAATATGAATTCCAGTTATGCCACCGCAAGTTTAGGTCCAGAATTACAAGTATTATTAAATTGGGCGCGACGTAAGATGATACAAGAACAAGACCTACAATCGCTCATGGAGAAATATCCCGGTCTTAAAGATGCTAAAGACAGTTACGAGGTCATGTTGGCACTAGTAAGTGATCATAACAAGGAAAATGCATGATTGAGTCTAAAACGACTGATGACTGTCAAGAAATAGAACTCAGAGCTAAACCGGTTATTCAAAATAAATTCTGGATAGTGGAATCCAACGGCAAGAAGGTTGGCACTATTGAAAAGAACGATGATGGTGTAGTATATGCTAAAAATCAATCTAGAACGTTCTTTAAAAATTTATCTAAACTAACCAGTGAAATTAATATTGTATTTGACCGTGTCAGTGGATACCTCACCAAGACCGGCAATCCAGACTTGGGTGGATATCCAGTAGAGAAATCTGCTTACAACATTCTATATGATGTAAAAAGAAAACTTTATGTATATACCAAGACCAATAAAAGCAAGAGCTATTTTTGTGCTGGACATTATGCGATAAAATTAAATGGTGTTTGGATCAAAAGTTTTTGCCCCAAGTTGATAACGGTACAGAGGTATGAGTTCTGTGGACCATTCAAGTCAGCTAAAGAGGTGATATGGTGATGGGATTACACATCCAAAATTTTAATCAACGTATACGAGCATTAAATCAAAGCAATGGAAAAGAGTTGGTAATGGGAGCCAAAGAGGCCAAAGAATTACATACAGAAATCTTTCAATTGCTGATAGAATTCGCAGATTTGGAGAAAAGATTACTCGATCTGGAGAAATCAGCCCCTCAAATGGCATTAGATGGGGGAGGCTTTAAGTGAAAGTATAATCTGCTAGTATAAATATATGTATGTTAAATTTCAATAGGAACAACTGCAATGTCTAGACCTAAACCCACTATACTAATCGAACAGGTCAACAAGACTAGTTATAAATGTGATCAGATATTAGATGCGCCTGGCATCTTTGCGGTGTTCTACGATGACAAACCTATCAATTTAAAAAGCAGTAACATGTTGGTAAATTATCCCGGCCCCAAATATAAAAAGACGGCGTTTGCTAATCCTGGTCACGCAATTAACTTGGCTAAAAAACTTAACGTACAGTTCAAGACTGATAAGTTTACAGTGCTATTGCTGAACCAAGGAACCAAACTCTATCCAAAACCTTAGGCAAACATTCACTGAGTTTTTTATGCTACGTGGCGGGTTAGATCCTGCACTAATGACCCATTGCCTTTCTGAATGGTGGTTCGTGGGCAAATCATCCAATGTACGACTAAGCCGAGCTGGGTATGATTTTTTAACTCAGAAAATAAAATTCCCCAGTTATGATTTTGTAGTTCAAATAGAGAAGCCTTGGACTATCAGTAGCAGACTGCTATTGCTATTAGATAAAAAAATGGATGCGCCCTACTACATACACCTTAGACATGCCATTCAAGGAACCATTACCCATTTTTCTGAACGTGATGCAATGATGCTGGCACTCATTGATAACGACATTACACGATACTTGAGTAGCATGAAATAGCACTAAATCCAGCTTTAAAAAATTGTCAATGAAATCAATGACTTATAAAATCACGTAAGTTGTTGATTTCATTGACTTTTATTTTGCCTGTTTTGGTTGACTTCTTGATCAAAAAGCGTATAATAGCTACATACAGTTAGATAACGGGCACAAGATGGAACAAGTTAAACGTAAACGCAGAAACGATAGACGGCATGCCGTATATCAAATCAGTAACATACTTACTGGTGAGAAATACATTGGGATTACAGTTACCCAAGGCGGTGCTCTTAAGCGTAGCCTGAAAATACGGTGGCAGAAACATGTCCGTCGTGCCCTTACAGAGAACAAGAGCTGGGCATTGTGTGAGAACATCCGCGAATGGGGTGCAGAAGCTTTTGAAATCAGCATGTTAGAGACGATACGTGGTCGTAAGCCAGCTCACCAACGCGAACGCGAGCTTATCCGCACGTTGACCCCGGCATTGAACACGTTCTAACGTAGTTGACACCGTGGTCAGAAGGTTGTATAATCGATACATACACTAAAGAAACGGAGAAACAAAATGTCCAAAACAGTTAAAGCGGTTACTAAAAGAACGAAAAAAGCGGTAGTGCCGGTTAAAGAATTTGTCGCAGGTCAGTTAGCATTGCAAGACACCTGGGATGATGGACGCGGTAACTCCATTACAACCACCAGGGTGGTGCTGGTTCGCTCGCTGGAACAAGGTACCAAATGGGGTCCTGACGCAGTAGTGGTGCTGGAAGATGGTAGTCTTGCAATTGTTGGAGTTAATACCCTGCGCCACTTACCCGAAGCATTCAAAAATGCAACAATCTAAGGAGATAGCAATGAACATCGAACAGTATAAGAAATTGCAAATGGAAGTAGCTCGTAAAGCTCACGATTTAGAAATGGCAAAGAGCGCACTGCAAAATGCCGAGCAGGACTTGCGTAGTCAGGTGGTGGTTAGCAAGGTTGGCGGGACTGTGACAGTGGCATTTGGTGGACGAGTCCTTAAGTGTGTGAAAAATAGTCACAATCGATATCGCATCACAGAGAACAAGAAGGTGATCGATTCGGACTATCTCGGAAGCATCAATAACCTCCGGCTCGCGCTGGCCACGATGTAAAATAATCAAATAAAGGAGATAACAATGACTACACTTCAAAGCATTAATACCGAAATCATCGGTGGTAACTTTTCCGATGCTGATCTGAACACCATCCAGGATGCGATAAAATGTCGTCGTGCCCAGCTGGTCCGTAAGACTATCCGCACGTTGGTACGTGGTGACGAGATTACGTTCAACAGCACCAGACTGGGCCGCAATGTCCAAGGTACAGTGCAGAAAGTAGGCCGCAAGTTCGTCACAGTTAGCACGACCGCTGGCTTGTGGCGTGTGCCGGCTAACATGTTGGAACATGCCTAACATGGATGAGATAGAATTACTTGTGCCGTGGGCTGATGAGTTTACGGCATGGGTAATGGCAATTGAACAAGATGAAAAATATCAAATTGAATTGCAGAACCAGTTGACAAACAGTCAACATGATGTTATACTTGATTTGTAGGTTAAATTTTTTACTAGGAGAAATTAATGAGTAATGTTAGTGTTAGTCAAAACCGCACTGTAACGGCAAAGACTGCCAAAAAGGCGATCCTTCGCTGTTTTAAGAAACAACGTCCATTGTTCCTTTGGGGAGCACCTGGTATTGGCAAAAGTGAAATGATTGCCAGCATTACCAAAGACATGGGTGGGTATATGATTGATATGCGTATGGCCACCATGGAGCCCACGGACTTGCGTGGTATTCCGTTCTATAACAAAGACAACGGCAAAATGGATTGGGCACCGCCCATTGATTTGCCGGATGAAGAACTGGCATCACAATATCCCATCGTGGTATTGTTCCTGGATGAAATGAATAGTGCGGCTCCGGCTATTCAAGCCGCTGGCTATCAACTGGTGCTCAATCGTCGGGTTGGTAAGTATAAACTGCCGGATAATGTGGTTATTGTTGCCGCAGGCAATCGTGAAAGCGACCGTGGTGTCACTTACCGTATGCCAGCACCGTTGAGCAACCGGTTTGTCCACTTAGAGCTTCGTGTAGATCATGCAAGCTGGGAAGAATGGGCTATCGAAAACAAACAGCACAAGGATGTAGTGGGTTACATTGGCTTTGCCAAACAAGACTTGTTTGACTTTGATCCCAAAGGTTCCAGCCGCTCGTTTGCTACACCGCGTAGCTGGGCCTTCGTAAGTGAGATCCTGGAAGATGAGGACACTGACACTGATACGCTGATGGACTTGGTTGCGGGAAGTGTGGGTGAAGGTCTGGCAAACAAGTTTATGGCTCACCGTAAGATTGCAGGGCAATTGCCCAAGCCGCAGGATATCCTGGATGGAAAAACGACTGAGCTTACCATCAAAGAGATCAGTGCAATGTATAGCCTGACAATTAGTCTGTGCTATGAGCTCAAGGACTCTTTTGATAAGGCAAATGGCAAATTGGATTCTTGGCACAAACAAGCAGACAATTTCTTCAAGTTCATGATGGGGAACTTTACTACTGAACTGGTTGTGTTGGGGGCTCGGGTGGCGTTGACTACGTATAACCTGCCAATTACTCCCAACAAGCTCAGTAGTTTTGCGGAGTTCCATAAACGTTTTGGCAAGTATATTGTGGCCGCGGCAAATTCCTAAACCAACGTCCTAGTCACCGTTGGTTATTGGAATATAGGGGGAACAATGTTCCCCCTATTCTTTAAAACAGGTTGACAAATGGCCGCAATTGCTATATAATATATACATACACTAGGAGAGCGAATATGAAAAGTGCATTGTCAGATTTTAAAGGTTTTAGCGGACGTAACTACAATCCAGGGGACTTGTATGCAGAATATTTCAATCCTCCTATCTATGCTGTAACCACTGCCACCAAGAAACCCAAAAAAGGTGCAGAGCGGATCAAACCCACAGACCCACGCCTTGATGCCAAGGCAATTGACCGACTCATTACCGCACGTATCGGGCTTCTGCTTAAGGCACCATTTTTCGGTAACCTTGCTACCCGTATGAAATTGATCAATGCGGATGAATGGTGTCCTACTGCGGCCACAGATGGCCGTAATTTTTATTACAATACAGATTTCATTAATTTGCTCAGCAACAAGGAAGTTGAATTCCTACTTGGACATGAGCTATTACATGCGGTATATGATCACATTGGTCGTCGCACTGAACGACATGATCCGCAACTCAGCAATATTGCACAAGACTATGTTGTCAATGCTGATTTGATTGATCAACGTATTGGTGAGAAAATTACCAAAGTGCCTATCCTGTATGATCCCAAATATAAAGGTATGAGCTGGGAAGAAGTTTACGATCTGCTGTATGAAAATGCAGAAAAGATTAATATAGATCAGCTGATTGAACAGATGTTGGATGAGCATTTGGATGATGAAGGTGAAAACGAGGGGGGTGATGGTGATGGTGACGGTGATGGAGACAAAGAAGGAAAAGGTCGTCCTCGTATAAGTGCGGCTGACCGTGAAGAAATCCGCAAAGAGCTCAAGGCGGCGGTGTTACAATCCGCACAAGCCGCGGGTGCTGGTAACTTGCCAGCAGGTATTAAGCGCATGATTGACGAGATGACTGCACCCAAGATGAACTGGCGTGAAATTATTCGCCAGCAGATTCAGAGTACCTTTAAGAACGACTTTACATGGCAACGTGCATCACGTAAAGGCTGGCATATGGATGCTATTATGCCCGGCATGAAACCAGGCGAACAGATTGACATCTGTGTTAGCATTGATATGTCAGGCAGTATTAGCCAAGAACAGGCTCGTGATTTTATTAGCGAAGTGGTAGGTATTACCAACCAGTTTGAACAATACCGGTTGCATATTTGGACTTTTGACACTGCGGTTTACAATCCCGAAATCTTTAGTAGCGATGATGGTAAAAGTGTTGCTGACTACGAGATTAATGGTGGCGGTGGCACCATGTTTGAATGCAATTGGGAGTTCATGAAAGAGCAAGGTATTGAGCCCAAGAAGTTTATTATGTTTACAGATGGCTATCCTTGTGGTGCTTGGTGTTCAAAGGGTGATGAAGACTACTGCGATACGATCTTTGTTGTGCATGGTTCCAAAACTATTGTTGCCCCGTTTGGACAAACATGCTACTACGATGAAGAAAAGTAATCGATGCGAAGTGTGGTAGAAGTCAATATTAACCCTTTAAATGTGTATAATTTGAGGCGGGTAACTAATTGTTGTCCGCCTCATTTTACCACTATTGGGTTTATGTGCGAAAATACAGAATCTATTCTTGACTGGATTTATGAAAATTTAGAAGGTCGATTTTATTTTGAACCATCAAGAAATGACAAATCAGATTCCAGTTTAATAGGGTTATTCCAGTCTGATCGTTACTTGTTGGGATTTGAACTCAACAGTGAAGCGGTATTGATTGCATTACAATTGGACATCATAAACAAATAAATTTTCACTCCTGATTGAATTGGTTAAATATCAATACAACTCAAGGAGATAGGAATGTCCAACGAAGCTGGTCCCAGTAACACTACAGAACAACCACAACAGTCTACCAGTTTGACCATAGACGATATTCGTGCCATGGCCGCTGTCATTGAGGCTTGTAGTACTCGTGGTGCATTTAAAGCTGAAGAACTAAGCAGTGTAGGCATGCTATATAACAAGACCGTGGCCTTCCTTAAGGAAGCTACCGAGGCCGCTGACGCCGCAAAACAACAACCTGCACAACCTGCAGAAT
>Ga0209596_1002234_pt1 | contig 16018 bp, 21 predicted proteins | sample M_130807_MF_Meta_FD_187314 | JGI IMG/M metagenome (GOLD analysis project Ga0209596, IMG submission 187314) | Freshwater microbial communities from Lake Montjoie, Canada to study carbon cycling - M_130807_MF_MetaG (SPAdes) (version 2) | ecosystem: Environmental > Aquatic > Freshwater > Lake... | reverse complement strand
CGGCCGCCAGCCAAGGGAATGAAACCGACGGCCACGCGGTTACACGTTACCTGCTAAACGCGCGGGCGCGTATGCGTCACCTTCCGGCGAATGCTATCTGGGGCTTTTTGCGCGTCACGGGCTTCGCAATGATCGACGCCGCCCACACCATGCAACGCGCCATAGTGATAGGACCTGGCGAACGCTGACTAACGATGGCGTAGCCGTTACGGGTTTCGACACCGACCGCACGGCCTACATGCTCGCGTAGCATTTCCTCGCCAGTGTGTACCAAGCGGCCCTCATTTATAAGGCTCCGCACAGTGGAGGTATGTGTCTGAATCTCGCCATACCCCACTTGCACCTTCTTACGCGCAAGCGACACCGGGGCAATGTCGAACATATTCGGCGGCATGGCAACGCTTACACACCCGGCCGCCTCATGCTCAACCTGCTCCCAACATGACGCCAGGCTATCGGCGACGAAGGCAACCGTGACGCCAATACGCCCATCCTCGAGCTCCACCGCGCGCACGCCGCTGTACAAGGCTTCGTCGATTGACGAATCTATGGCAAGGACACCACCGGACGGAATGTCGGGAACCTCGAGGGCGTCAAACACCCCGGGTGCCAGCCAACTATTGACAGTGGTCACCCAGACGTTAAGCGATGCGCGAAGGAATGCGCCTTTGTCAATCTGCTCAGATTCGTCGGCCAGCACGGCAGGGTCCAGCGTGTAGCCGATAGCCGGGTTCGCCATGGGCCAGAGGTCGGGGCGCGCCATGTAGTCGACGCCTGGGGGACACGACCACTCGGCCATAAATAGTTTCGTGCGCTTGCCCTCGTCAATTGCGCGGATGCCTTCCTCCCTCATCTGGGTCATGGCGTCTGATTCCTCAGTGCCTGCGGTGGACCAGCATGAGAGCAAGGGCGAACGCATGACGCGCTGCGACGGGATCGCGCCGTTCAGTAGTACCTCTCTGGATATGGACCAAATCTCGTCGGCTAAGACGATGTGCGGGCTGAACCCATGAAAGTTGGCAGGCGTCGCGGCCTGCACAAGCCACCGGCTCCCACCGGGCATGATGATCTCGCTACGGCCGTAGGAATGTTTGGCCTTCGCGCCCCACTCTTTAACGATGATGGGGGCCAGTGATTCAAATATCTCCGTGGCAAGGTCAAGCTTATGCGCGGTGGAGATAACCAGCACCGGCTCGCCCCGGCGTTCGGGCTCACGCGTTAAGGCCCACAAGATCATGGCCCGTAAACACACTGTCTTTCCGTTTTGCCTAGCGACGGAAACCAGAGAACGCCTATAGAGGTAGTCGCCCTGGGCGTCGTGCTGCAGCTGCCCATCCACGGCCAACCGCTGCCACGGCATGAGTGTGATGCCCAAGTATTTTTCGGCAATGTCAGCAACCTCGTGCCCGTAGGTAGCCGATGTCGGTAACCCAGATATCAGGCGCGGCGGTATCTCGCGCGGTCCCGGTGTATCGCCCACCGCTGCTATTGATGCAGGCGAATCGTCCTCGATCTGGCTTCCTTGGGATACATAGGTAGATGGGATCGGGGGCAAACTTTCGTCCACACAAAAAAACTCCCGCGCGTTATCTGCAACGGCCTTACGTCTGCGCTTGTCAGTCTCGGCCCGGCGTGCGTTTAAGTAGTCGGCCCCGCGCTTCGCATTGCAGCTCTTGCAAGCGCCCACCCAGTTGCCCTGGTCAGTCGGGTCGATGCCCTCATCAACCGGGACAACGTGGTCAACCTCATTCGCCGGCGCTTTCTTACACCACCAGCACGGCCCATCCCACGCGGCAAGGAATGCACGGCGGTTGCTCCAGTAGCCCTTGGCCTGTAGGTCTTTGCGTTTCTGCTTAGGCATTCACTGGGATGAGGTCGGCATCCTTCATCATGTATTCCCTCAGTGTGGCGTGGTCACCCTGCTCACTGATCGTAAGGCTAGACCACCACTGACTGAAGGTGATGCCCGGTTCCCACACGTCGTAAGCGTTAGCCTCCTGTGCCGTGACGGGCAGTCCCTGCCTCACCTTGTCCCTCGTCGACTGGGCCAATGAGTACCGAATGGCCGGCGCATCATTCAACCGTGCCCGCTGTGCAGTGAGTATGCACCCCACTACTTCGTGAGGCCCGGGCGGTGACGACGGCCCACCGTCTGCCTGCGTAGTTGGCATTGACTCAATCAGTGCCGTGGTGCCCGCATGTAGATCCGCAACCTCGAGACGTTCCGCATGGCGCATAAGGGCTTGCCCTATCTCCTTGCGTATTTCGTCTGCCTTGCGTAACCGGGCATACACACCGGCTAGGCGGTCAACGGTATCGCGTACGTCTGCCTTCGTGATCATGCTGTTCCCCTTAGGTCAACACCCGCGCGCGCGGGTTCTATGTCTGACGGTAAACCTACCCCTACCCCTCCCACCCTGACTCTCGTCAGCCGCGCCTCCGATAATTGCCAGCGCGTCCCAGCAGCTGCTACCCCTGTCTTTCGCCCGTAGTCCACGAACGTCCGTCCCGCATTCTCTGCGTCAGTTGCCCACCGTGTACATTCGCCGGCGGCTTGGGCCTTGGTCTGCATGTAGCGGGCAATGATGGCGTCACGGGCCCGCGTTGTGGTGAGGTCTATCAGATTACGCGGCACGGCTTAGGCGGCGCATGACGGCATCGAGGTCCGATGGTCGCCATAGGTGCCACTCAACATGCCTGGCGAGAGTGTCCCGCCAGTCTGTCTGCGCCGTTGCCATGCGGCCTGTCTCTGTCTTTAGTTCCGCGAATATCACCCCCTTCGTGCGGTGCGCCAGCACAAGGTCCGGAAAGCCGACGTTGCCCGTAATGGCAGTCATCCATCTGTCGCCCACCTGGGCAGGCCGGGAGTGCTGCACCATCCATCCGAATGTACCCGCCAGCTGCACGACCTGCGCCTGCCAGTCTTTCTCACTCATGGGCGGCGGCATCTTATAAAGCCGGGGGCTCAAGTTCGGCCGCTTTCTCATTCGCGCTCACGACGTTGGCCCGCTGGAATAGCGACGCCTCAATCTCCTGCACGCGGTCGGGTGTAAGTTCACTGAAGCGGGCGACGCCGTACATAGCCATGGCACCGTTCACAAGGTCTTTGCCATGCTCAGCCACAAGGTATTCGTACGCCTCTTTCCCCGCGTCTTTCGTGTCGTGCGTTTCCTGCACGGGCGACGGTAGCGGCGTGGCCTTCGCCTTACGCGGCGCGGGCTTATCTTTCTCCGGATGATCCTTCCCCCAAAGGTTGATCGCCACGCCAAACCTCATGGCCGCGTTCCTGAGGGCGTCGCCTATCAGTTCCTTCACCGCGTCAGACTTGCCCGGGAGGCATGAGCCGTAACCGGGCCTACGGACACCGGCAACGTGGAGGTAAATCCATAGACCGACCGTGCGCCCCTGGTCATCACTGACTAGGCGCGGCAGGCCGTCGGCGTCGAACGCCATAGGCTCCCACCACCATGTGGGGTCGCATTCCAGTAGCGCCCTAGTGGTCGCGGCGTGGCCTAGGTACTTCAGCTCCACACCGCCCTTCGGAATTACGTCAACCATATCGGCGGGCGGTGAGGCCCATTCGGCGAGCAATTGCCGCAACGCTTCGCGGTCGTCTGCGTGCGTGTCCATTGGTTCCCCTTAGATTCCGGCAAGCCACGCGCACAGTGGCGTGACCAGCGTGTAAGTAATGGCGGCCACGATGATGACCCCACTAATCTCAAATGCCAGACGGTTAAGCGTCCTCATGCGGCATCATCCCAACCGCTGTAGTCCCCGCGCTCGTCAAGCGGGCTAATCCATTCCGTACCGGTCGGGCGTGGAGTGCGGTATTGGCGCAGGTTCACGATGCGCTTGGGTGTCCGTACCTCCGGGACCCACCCTGGGCAATCGCAGCGAATCCCTGCAGTCATGTGGTGGCAGCGCACGGGCTTTGACTTGTCGAACAAGTCCTCTCCGTGGCCGTGCCCGCAGTGTGGACACTTCATTTTCATCCCCTTGGTAGTGGTGGGCCGGGTGCTGGTACTTGGGCTCAACACCCGGCCACCTGTCGAAACGCTACGCCTGCCGTTTGCGGGCTGTCAAGTAATCCCTAAGCGCGTCCCACTATGCGAAACACGCGCTAGCGCTTATCGCATCCCCAGCCCCACCCGGCGCGCGCCCACAAGCGATTCGCGGTGACCATCTGTTGACGCCATGTGGCATCCCCGGCATTGTCGGGGTAGCCCTTCGGCTTGTAGGCATCCCACGACCCGGAATAGAACCCCAAACCGCCTTCGTAGCGGGGGCCGTGGTGCTGCCAGTTAATGCCTTGGTAGCCCTTGCCGGGCTGCTCACACCTGCCGACCCTTAGCCATAGGTCGTGATTCGCGGGGAGCGGGGGGCGGGATGCTGCAGCTGCTGGTACTACCAGAATTGCCGCCAATAGCGCGGCTCCGATTATCCTACGCATCTGGTTAGTCCTTACTAGGGGACACGGCCTGCCACGACCTCAGCACCGCGACTAGCGCGGTCATGCCTGCTGAGATTGCAGCGAGTAGGGCGGAAGGATTGCCATTCGCCCAGGTGGTGCAGAACGCCGCCATGACGACTGCTGCAGCGGTGAGCCCTGCGATGGTGCTAGGCCCTACCTTCGGGATCATGCCGCCTTCTCCTGCACGTAGTCGGTCGGCTCACTGGGCGGCGGCTCGATTACGTCGGTACTGGGCGGGAGTGTGTCGGTAGCCATTTCTCAGCTTTCCTTATACGTCTTTTTCCATGGCCGGGCGGTAATCTTATTCGTCTTTTCGTAGGCGGCCTGTTCAGTATCGCGTGTGGCCTTGCCTGTCTCATGCAGCCATGGGCCGAATGAGTAATGGGAGTAGGTGCCTGGGGGACCGGCGCGGAATGCGTAGGGGCTATCCTTCGCCACCTTCACGGCCTGTGTCCACTGGTCGGGGTTTGCAGCTGCGAATGCGCGCATCTGCCCATCGCGCGCTTCCGGGGTTGGCCATCCGCCGTAAAGCTTTACGCGGGTATCGTCGAATCCGTAGCCGTCAACCGTGGCGGCCGGCGCGGGAGTGCCGACGTTCGGCAGGCTGATCCGTTGCCACCCGTCCGACCATGCGCGAATTACGCTTGTCACGCTGTCCTGACAGTTGCCCTCGACTGTGTAGAACGTCTTTGCGTCGCGGTTCGCGGTGACAATGCCAACGTGCTTCCCGGGGATGATGAATAGGTCGCCGGGGACCGCCTGACCGTTGCCGGGGTGAACGTACCCCTTCGCGCGCGCGGCGTCGTAGGTGGCCTGTGTGGAGGGGCTAATGATGGACTTAGCAGCGGCCTTGTATTTCGAATCAGCACCACTGTTGGCACTGACGTAGCCGACGAACATTGCACACCATGCGTAGCCACCGTCCGGCCAACCGTAAAGCGCCTGGCACTCATTGACGATGGGTGCGCCGGACTTATTCGGTGCGCCTTCGTGCGCCCCTAGATAGCCCTGGGCCTTTCGGATGACTTCCTGCCCGTTGCTAATGCTCATGCCGTCCCCCTTGTGACCATTGCAATAATGATAGCGGTGATGGTGCCACCGGCGACCATCCACAGGATACGGGAGGTGGCGGCCACGCCCTGCAGGCGCGCGCGCCATAATTCGATTTCCCGAACGCGGCCGTTCGTCTCACGAACCATGATTTCAATGCGTTCAAGGTGCGCCGTAATCTGCGCGGCGTCCTCGGAGGTCACGCTACGCCCTGCACGATAAGGCTTCGGGTCGAAAAGGTTGCCGTAGAAGTGCTGTTGGTGTTGTAGTTAAGCGTGAAAATGTTGGTGCCAGCGGTAAGCCCGGTCACAATAAATTGACGCGAAAGGGGTACCGCCAACCCTGCGCCGCCCGCGCCTAACACGCCGTTATAATCGGCCGCCGCAACGACCGTAGCGCCACTGAATGAAATAGCAATGTATTGCGTGACCCCCGCCGCGCTGTTCGTAGTCGTAGATGACAAATAAATTAGCGCGGTCGTGCCGGTGCTTAATGTTACGCTCATTGCCGTTCCATCACCTGTGAGCGTCGTTACATATCCGGTTGTAGTCTTTGTTCCTACGGTGCTGGATAGCACCCCTACCGGCGTAACACACACCCATGACGCGCCGTTGTAAATGGTCTGAATGCCGGTGGGCACGGCGGTAGTCGTTCCTGTTGCGGCGGCTACCGTGCTGCCTGTGATATAGGCGCGCTGCCCCTCAAAGGGTGACGTGATCGCTGCATCCCGTAGAGCCTCAGTGGCGTAGATAGGCCCGCCTGCGAGGGAGTTGTCCCGCACGTTGGTGTTGAGGGAGGCCGCCGTGAGGATTGCTCCGGCGACGAACGTACTAGGTGCGGTCCATGCCATGGTTAAGCCTTTCTAGAATGCCAGCAGGTTTGTGTCAAGGATGCCGAATATGGCGTCATCGAGCGTAAAGAATGCGCCTTGCGTTGTGCTTTCGAAAGTGTATTCGACAACGTGACTGCCGGGCGTAATGGAATGTTTGATTCCGGAGACAATAAGCGTCTGAGTAACGCTTGCCGGGGTGCCGACGCTGTATGACTTTTGAACGCTTGCGATGCGCGTGAGGTCGGTAGAGAGGGCCGTAGTCTGGTCGGCAGTGCTAAGCGCGGCCAGCTGCACGGTTACGCCCGTAAACCTCAGAACCGGGTTTTTATACTTGCCCAGCACATAGTTTCCGAGCGCGGCTACCTCTGCGACGGTGCTATTGAGTAGGTCCAGCTTTGTGTACTGCTGCGCCTGGTAAAGCGAAATACTGGTGGCGTCTGAGGTAGTCGACGGGTTCGCCGGGTCGGCCGGGCTTTGTGTCTGCACGTAGTTATAAAGCAGTTCATCTCCGTACTGATTCATGAGGCTCATGTACGGGATTCCGCCGCTACCGGTATCGACGAATGCAATAGACGAAACCGGATTAAGCACTGCCGAGCGCCCGGTAAAGGTGAGGGTGCCATTAGAGCTAATGAATAAGTACCCCTGCTCAGACGTTGCCACGTTCTGCAGGTAGGTGAGGACGTTCGTGCCAGCCGTAATGGCAAATGCCCCCAGTGTGGAGGAACCCGTGCCCACGCTGTACGGCCCCTGGTACACCACCTCGGGACGGGTGAGGACGAAGGCCACGCGCGCGCTGCTGGATTCTGCTGAGGGCGTTACGGCATTCATAGACTGATTGGCCAGCACGGTGAAGGCATCCGCACATGCCACTGTCGTCACGTTCGCGCTTGTGGTGTAGCCGTAGTTAAGGTCCCAGTCAGTCACGAACCCGGTGTAGATAATGACGCCACCGGCCAGAATCTGCACCGGCTGACGCGGGGCAACGTAGGGATAATAAATGCTTGCCGTATTAAGCGGGTCAAGGATGCGCGTAGGGTCGTAAATCTGCATCTGCGCCGTGCCGCCGTTAAATTGTTCCATCTCACGATTGCGGCCCCTGGTGATGCTGACTGACTGCACCATGCTGGTGAGGTCAACCATCTGATAGCCGCCCAGTGTGCCCGTGTCGAGTAGGCCATAGGTGGCGTTATCTAGCTGGAACGGCGTCCCGAAATTGACCGTGGTCTGGAATCCCACCAGTACTTGAAGGGTCGGGGCGCTCATGCTGCCGCGAACACCGGGCCGCTGCGGCGCTGCGCGTTCTGTATGGCTTCGATGATCTGCTGCCCGATCTGGTCGGGCGTTGAGACTAGGCCCGCCTGCACGTTGATCGTGATTCCACCGCCCATGCCCATCGTGCCCAGCGGACTACTGCCCGGGGTGCGGTTCAGCGGTATGACGGCCTCCGGCCCTGCCTCACCGATGACGGCAAGCGTGGGGCGCGTGACGATGCCTCCAGTAGCGCCCATGCCGACGCGGGAAAGCGTGTCCAGAAACCCGGGAGGCCCGGGGAGCCCGGGGAGGTCCGGCCAGTTGTCTTTGATCTTTGATGCAATGAATCGAATGGGGGCCAATACGGCCGACTTGAGAATGTCGCCCAATCCCGACACGGCACCCTTTGCGGCGTTCACGATCCAGTCGCCGATAGCCGTGCCGATATCCTTAAAGCCGCTTGCCACGCCCTTTATCTTTTCAAGCAAGTAGTCACCGATGCCGGAAATCTTGTCCCAGATATCGGCCCCTAGTCCGGTGACGCCGGACACAACGTACGACACGACTCGGCCGCCGATGCTCGCCAGTGTGTTAAGCCACTCACCGGCCTTATTGAGTAGGTAGCCCGCCACTCCGCTGATTGCGCCCCATGTCGCTTCGCCCACGGTGGCAAGGCCAGACACGATTCCATTAACGATCGCCATGCCAATATCTTTGGCGTACCCCAGCAGCAGGATTGGGAGCGCGAGAATGGTGGTCTTAATCCAGTCGACCACGCCGCCGATCATGGTCTTTAGCCCTTCCCATGCCGCGCCGAAATCCCCACGAATAAGGGCCGAGATAGCGTCAATCGCGCCGGAGACAATGTCCCAGGCGGCCATTAGTGGGCCCTTCAAGTAGTTCACGACCAGCTCGACATAGCCCTTCACCGCCTCAAACACCCCATCAACAATGTTTCGAAATGTCTCAGACTTCTTATAGGCCAGAATGAACCCGGCAGTGAGTAGGGCTATGGCGCCCACGATAGCCATGACCGTGAGGGCCACGGGGTTAAATGCGAGGATTGTCATCGCGACATTGGCGGCCATGATTGCTACGGCAAGCCCGCCAATAATTCCGGCGATAACGACAAACACGGTGCTGTTTTCCTGCGCCCATTTCCCGAACGCTTGCAGCACTGGAAGGATTGCTTCCACGATAGGCATAAGGGCACCGCCTATGGCTTCCTTCGTCTCGTCGACGGCAATGCCTAGCCCCTTCATCTTGCCAGCGGCAGTGTCGGCACTGGCCGCCGCGTCCCCCTTAAAGCGCCCGGCCATGGCGGCGATTACTTCATCCGCGCTCGCGCCATTCTTAATCATCGCCTTTACGTGAGGGTCTAGCTTTCCTAGCGCCGTAGCGTTCCCGGCGTAAGCCTTGCTAAGGGCGGCGGACACCGTGGATAGTGGCTTAGAGGTCGCCGCACTGATATCTAGTGCGATCTTTAGCCCGTCCTGCGCCTTCGCAAGGTCGCCGGTTCCCCGGGCAAGCGTGGCAAGTGCGGGCCTCAGCTCGTCATCGGCAACCGCCACGGCCAACGATAGGGACGTGATCCACGTATCGACCGACTTGATAGCGCCATCTGACGCCGTGGTGGTCTTATCTAGTGACCGGGTAAGCTGATCCTGCGCCGCCTGGTCCTGCATGGCCGCGTTGGCCGCATCAATTGCGCCAGCGGCAAGGGCTACTAGGGCGATGCCTGCGGGCACGGCGGCCTTGCGAACGGCGAACGCGGCGCGCTGTCCGTTCGTCTCCAGTTGCTTGAATGACTTCGTGGCCTTGTTGATTCCTGAAGCATTGAAATCAGTGATGATCGGAATGACAATGCCCACTAGCCCATCTCCCTGTTCACTCTATCGATGGCGTTTGCCACTGCCGTTTTCACGCCCGCGTTAATCTCGGGCATATGACGATCCACTGCAGGCCAAAGGACGCGCCCAGCCCGTGCGCGAATCTTTGGCCCTAGCGTCCCCTGATCGGCCTTCGCCAGCTCGAATTGACGACCGGCGTTCGTGGACTGCGTGATGTAAACGACGCTTGCCCTATTGCGGCGGGTGTCGGCCTTCACCTTCACGCCCGCACCGACCTTCGCGGCATCCCAAGGGAAAGCCTTACCGCCAGCCGATGAGTAGCCACCCTTAGACGTAGGTGTCCACTTGCGAGCCATACCACTGAGGACGGTAGCCGGGTACCGCGCGCGCGCGTCATTTATTGCGCCCTGTGCCGCGACCGTTACCTCTGCCAGAAATTCTTTGCGGTAGGTCGGGTCCAGTTTGCCTAGCGACTTGATTGTGGCCGCAATGCCGAATGAGTCGCTTGCCGTTGCGCCTGGTGCATTGAATCCCATGTCCACAAATTCGCGCACTAGCGGCGGCTTTCGTTTATTACGTCTAGAACGGTGGTGAGGTCGTTATAAGTGAAAGGTATGTCTGAGGGCCAGTAGCCGGTATTTGCCAATACCTCGGCGAGAGCGCGGCTTACTGTCCCTCGTCTGTAGGTCCCGGCACTGCCTCATCATCCTCGACTACTGACAGGTCTACCAGGGAGCGTAGGAAATCGTCTAGGTGCGCCGGCGGATTCTTACCGGCCGCGCGGGACGCCTCGTATGCAAGGTACCCCAGCTGCTCCACGGAGACGCCCGTCTGTAGGGCGCTTGCCGTGGTCTTGTATTTACGCTCCAGCTGCACGATGTTGAATAGCGTCGTGCTAACGGTGTAATCATCGTCGGCAGTCTTGACACGAATAGTGAGTTCCATCTATTCCCCTTAATTATGCGATAGCACGGACCCAAGTGCCTGCCTCAAAGGATACCGTCATCATCTGCAGTTCGCCGACCTTCATCTCAATGGGGTAATCCTTGATCATGCATCCGGTAATCGTCCACTTAGGGTTACTCGCTGAAACAGTGGCACCCTTCTGAATCACAATGGTGGTGGTGCCCAGACCGACCTGACTGTAAATGGTCTGCTCAACATCGCCAGCGCCGTATGCCGCGAACAGCTCAAGTGTTCCGGAAACAGTCTGCAGTCCAGCAGTCATGGCAATGCCGGTAGACCCGAACGCCGTAGCGTCAAGTGCGGTGCTACCAAGCGTCATGGAAACGGCGGAGCAGTTGTCGGCAAGATCAATGGCATTGACGCTCACCGCGTATGGGTTGCTGAGATAGGTGGTAGTGGCCACTAGTTACTCCTTGATGTAGAAACGCGAACGATAAGATCGAATGACGGGATATCTTGTGCGCCGATAGCCGTCATCGACGGGGTGCCGCTGAGAACGCTGATGGGCGAATCCATGATGGTATCGGCGGCGGTCATGAGGTAGTCGGATGCATCCTGGTTGCCGGGTGGTGCCGCCAGTACGCGCAAGCGAAACGTAATGTCTGCGATGTTGTCATTAAACGCCGTGAACGAAGGCGGCTCAATGACGACAGACATAGGCCGCGCGTTACGCGAATCAGTCACGACGGCAAGCCCCAGCGCCGTGAGACTGGCCGCAAGTGTTGCCTGGGCCTCCGCGAAAATGCCCGTAGCGCTCATGCGACCTGCGCCCGGTTTACGCCCAGCAGCTTATTAATCTGGCCGTGGGTGCCGAACGGAACCGCCGCGCCCATTTGGTCGAAGGACGCGTAGGAATCTACGGACCCTCTCTCTCTATACAGGGCACTAGCCATCATGATCGTGCCCAGTAGAACGTCGGGACCGGGGACCGTGGTGAGGCTGTCGAAGTAGCCAGATTCCCTGCGCCGGCGGTAGGCGAAAGCGTTAGCCGCGTTCGTCGCCGTGGTCACGAAAGCCTCATCATTCGCCGTGGCAGGGTCAATCCCTAGCCAATCCAGAATGTCTTGGTCACTTGCCCAGGTGCAGACGGGCGTAAAGGTAAGCGTGCCCGATGGGATGACTGCATCCCGAGCCACGTCGTCATCTGCTGAGTAATACAGCAGCTGGTTCGGCAGAATGATCTCGGGGTCGAAAAGCCAGTCGCCTTCCGGATTGACGCCAAGATAAAGATACGTCGGGACGGCCTGCACTACGAACGTGCCATTGAACCCGGCAACGTCCGAAACATCGACCACCTGCCCCGTGCCAATCTCAGTCACCTCTAACGTTTGAATGACGGCATAGTCGTCTATGCGCTGCGCGTGAGTAATTGAGTATTCGGACATGGGGCAGGTGGCCTAGAACGGTCTAGAAGGTCGCCTTAATGAATTTATCGGCGTCGATCATGACGGCCGACAGGTAACCCCTAAAGGCAATGGTGCGAGAGAGCGTGGAAGGCACGTCGACTGCGATTGCGCCCTTCTGCTGCTCGTACACCTCAAAGCCCTCAGCGTTACCGACAATGATGGTGTCAGTGGCGAAGTTGCGATCGACCACGACGCGCAACCCGAATGCCATGCCCATTGCCTCAGTCACCGTGAGGTCGCCGTATGCGTTCATCGGCCCGAGCTGCGGGAACAACGGACGCCCGGCAGTGTCCACAAGCCCGAGCAGGTAGCCCCACATATTCGGAGACACGAACAGGTGCGTTGGCAGGTTGCCGTTGCTGTTGGTCAGAATGTCCTGGGCGGCAGTGGACACGAAATCGGCCCACTGTGCCGGGTTGGTGGCGTCGTTACCGAATGCCACTGTCTCGGTGCTACCGGACACAAGCGTGTCGGCCGCATAGTTGTCGGTGGTGTTGGCGTAAATGCGCGCCATATCGTCAAGCACGACGCCGATAACCTCGGGCTGAGTCCAGTCGATGACCTGCTCGCTCAGGGTGACGTAACCCGCAAACGACAGCTTCTGAACCGTGATGTCATCGACGACAAGCGTTCCGTCCTCGATGGTGGTGTTCTGCGTTGACTGCTGCGCAATGCTGGTATGGGTCGTGACCTTCGGACGAATGAACGTCGAACCGCCGCCCGGCAGGGCGCGGGCACCGATGGCGTCAATGACCGGGCGGTTGCCCCGGAAATTGTTGTACACCGGCTGCACGATCGGAAGCGGCAGGATGCCGGGAGTGTCAGTGGTGATGACGTCGGGAGCTGCGGCCTCAATGCCCGCCTGCATTGCCTGAAACTTTGCGGGGTCGCTCAGCATTGCCGAAATGTATTCGGCGGGCGAAGGCATGATGAACGGGCGCTTTGCCTCTGCGTAGATGATCGGATTCGTCGGGATGGTGGCCTCTGCCGCAATGGGCTCAGCCGTTACGGCGTCGGACATTTCCTGCTCCTCTGTGTCTGGTTCTGGGTCAGGGTCGGCCGCAGTAGCGGCCACCTGGGTGATTACTGCCTCCGCGAACGCGGGTACTGCTACTAAACTGAGTTCGACTAAACGTGCCTCAGTCACGGTCATGACCCCAGCGGAGTCGGTAGTGAAGGTGATGGGGTGCGCGCCAACGCTTACGGAATCGTAAGCCCCGGCCTGCAGCAGGGCCACGGCGTCACGGCTCGCGCGCGTGTCGGCCAGTGTGGCTTCGAATTCAAGGCCCTGCGGGGAATCGGTAAGGGTACTCACGACGCCACGGAGCTGAGACATATCGTGATTCTCAATGAGCTTCGCAGCCTTCTGGGAAACGTCGAACGCGCCCCTGGCGAATTGCACTGAGGTCCCGTCCGACACGGTGGCGACTACATCCCACGGCACGGCAAGCCCGCTAATGCGGGCGGGCTGCGTAGCGTCACCGGCCTGGGCGGTGATGAGCGTGGCGTCTGCATCAAAGCGAATCATCCTGGGATCACTCCTATGGGGTCAGCGTTCGGCACCGCGTCTGGCGGCACCATTTCCGGCTGAAGGTCGCCGATGTAGCCTTCTGTATCGAATTCGACATGACGGCCCCTGGGTAGCACGTCGTCCATCGACAGACGTTCCGCGATTGCATGCAGCAGCGGGCGCGCGCCGAATTCGATGAGGTCGCGGCGGGCCTCTTGTGCATTGGAGTAGGTCATGCCGGACTGGTCTACGGCGAGCAGGTAGGCGGGGATATCCATTAGCCGCGAAATGTCTTTCGCCGAATACTCGCGGCCTTCGACCAGTTGCAATTTCGACGGGTCGCTGGCGAATTCGGTAAAGGTGATTCCCTCAGACAATGCGCCAATGGCATTTTCACGGCGGCTGGATGACCATGACGCGGCGAGTTCGCCCAGCTCCTCCGACGACATAGGTTCCCCGCCAGTCTGCTGCAGGTAGCCCGCTGCAATCTCATTAGAGGCAAATCGCTCAGCCGCCTGGTCCAGTCGGATTGCACACTGCACTGCGCGCCGGCCGGTGTACACAATGCCTTGCGACCCCGACAGGAAACACACCACGTCGGCGATGTTAAGTTCGACGCCGTTAAACATGACGACGCCCGGGGTGCCGAACCACTGCGGGCCTTGGTTATTCGGCGTTTCAATGTTCGCGGCCGGGAGCCATTGAAAGGTTGCCGGGAAGCCATTCGCATAGCGCGAAGTGACGACCCAGAACGCGCGGCCCTGCATGATGAGGTCGCGGCACGTTACCGAGAGGGTGAAGTTACGGGCCTCAGTCGGGTTCGGCCTGGTCATCCATGATTCTCCCTCGATGTAAAGCTTCTCGTAACGCTGGCCCGTCCATTGCAGTGTGTAACTGCGTAGGTCAAGCGTACTCACGACAGTGGAGAGAAGGCTAATAGCCCGAGTAACTGACGGCACCGACATAGCGGCCGTTTCGGCTGCGCCTATCTGGAAGCCAATGAAGTTCTGGGACCGCTGCGGAGCGCCCGCGGCGGCGGCAATGGGAGCGGTGCCCATTGCGGGAATGGCCTTCACCTTCGGGCGGAATAGGTCCATACCATAAGCATCCCTTATACGTCGGCGAAATACAAGGGTGCGCGGCCGCCAGCCAAGGGAATGAAACCGACGGCCACGCGGTTACACGTTACCTGCTAAACGCGCGGGCGCGTATGCGTCACCTTCCGGCGAATGCTATCTGGGGCTTTTTGCGCGTCACGGGCTTCGCGATGATTGACGCCGCCCACACCATGCAGCGCGCCATGGTAATTGGGCCCGGGGACCGCTGACTAACAATGGCGTAGCCGTTACGGGTTTCGACACCTACGGCGCGGCCTACATGCTCGCGCAACATTTCCTCACCGGTGTGTACCAAGCGGCCCTCATTTATAAGGCTTCGCACGGTGGAGGTATGTGTCTGAATCTCGCCATACCCCACTTGCACCTTCTTACGCGCGAGCGGCACCGGCGCAATGTCGAACATATTGGGAGGCATGGCAACGCTTACACACCCGGCCGCCTCATGCTCGACCTGCTCCCAGCACGCGGCGAGAGAGTCGGCCACGAATGCAACCGTCACGCCAATACGCCCGTCCTCGAGCTCCACCGCGCGCACGCCGGAATACAAGGCCTCATCTATTGACGAATCTATGGCAAGTACGCCGCCGGCCGGAATGTCGGGAACCTCGAGGGCGTCAAACACCCCGGGTGCTAACCAGCTGTTAACGGTGGTCACCCAGACGTTAAGCGACGCGCGCAAGAATGCGCCCTTGTCAATCTGCTCAGATTCGTCTGCCAGTACGGCAGGGTCCAGCGTGTAACCGATCGCCGGGTTCGCCATCGGCCAGAGGTCGGGGCGCGCCATGTAGTCAACACCTGGGGGACACGACCACTCGGCCATGAATAGCTTTGTACGCTTGCCCTCGTCAATTGCGCGTATGCCTTCCTCCCTCATCTGCGTCATGGCGTCTGATTCCTCAGTGCCCGCCGTGGACCAGCATGACAAGAGCGGCGACCGCATGACCCGCTGGGATGGGATCGCGCCGTTCAGTAGAACCTCCCGGCTGATGTTCCAGATCTCGTCGGCGAAAATGTAGTGGGGGCTGAACCCGTGGAAGTTGGCAGGGGTCGCGGCCTGCACAAGCCACCGGCTACCGCCCGGCATGATGATCTCACTACGGCCGTAGGAATGTTTGGCCTTCGCGCCCCACTCTTTGACGATGATGGGGGCAAGCGACTCAAAGATCTCAGTGGCGAGATCCAGTTTATGCGCGGTGGAGATAACCAGTACCGGTTCGCCCCGGCGTTCGGGCTCGCGCGTCAGTGCCCATAGGATCATCGCCCGTAGCGCGACCGTCTTTCCATTCTGACGGGCAACCGATACAAGGGAGCGGCGGTATTCAAGGTCGCCCTGGTCGTCGTGCTGCAGCTGCCCATCGACGGCCAATCTCTGCCACGGCATAAGGGTGATGCCCAAGTATTTCTCTGCAATGTCGGCGACTTCACTACCGTAGGTGGCCGATGACGGTAACCCAGATATTAGGCGCGGCGGGATCTCACGCGGTCCCGATGGATCGCCCACCGCTGCTGCGGATTCGGGTAAATCGCCCTGAGCAGGGCTTCCTTGGGATAGGACGCTTGA
>Ga0209596_1002229_pt1 | contig 16030 bp, 12 predicted proteins | sample M_130807_MF_Meta_FD_187314 | JGI IMG/M metagenome (GOLD analysis project Ga0209596, IMG submission 187314) | Freshwater microbial communities from Lake Montjoie, Canada to study carbon cycling - M_130807_MF_MetaG (SPAdes) (version 2) | ecosystem: Environmental > Aquatic > Freshwater > Lake... | reverse complement strand
ATTTCCGGCGGCGGTAACGGTAATCACACGACCCCCTTGAGTAACAATCTCGTCGTTCTGAAACCCAGTTCCAGCTTGAAATACAAGGGTTTGAGGTAATGCTTGTGCTTCTTGAATTCCTGTAATGGGATATCCTTTTTTATACTCTCCAGGATACCCACCACTCACTGTCATCACCGTTGCAAAGGAAGCAGTATGATATTCAATATTAACATCTTCTAAGGTGCCATTGTCTACGGCAGCTAATAAACTCACTAAATCGGTTTGTAAACGAGGTAAAATCACTTCCGTTTCAGGGTCACCTAATCGACAATTGTATTCGATTACATAAGGAGTTCCATTTTGATTCATTAAACCAAAAAATACAAATCCTTTATACACTAACCCCTCTTTTGCAATTCCTTCAATGGTAGGCTGAATAATGGTTTTTTCCACCTTTTGCATAAAAGCATCATCCATAAAAGGAACCGGCGTGACACAACCCATTCCGCCTGTATTTAAGCCCTGATCGCCTTCTCCAATTCGTTTATAATCCTTAGCATGGCCAATAATTTGATAGTTTTTGCCATCAGTAAGGGCAAAAACACTTACTTCAATACCTGTTAAAAACTGCTCTACCACTACTTTAGCGCTGGCTTCTCCAAATTGCTTTTGCAAAATCATTTCATCAAAACTTTGAAGTGCCTCTTGCGTTGTTTGAGCAATAATGACTCCTTTTCCGGCAGCTAAACCATCTGCTTTTAAAACAATAGGTAAACTATGTTGACGAAGATATTGAACCCCTTCCTCATAGTTATCTGCAGTAAATTCGGCATAAGAGGCAGTGGGGATTTGATGCCTTTGCATGAAATGTTTACTAAAGGCTTTGCTTCCTTCTAATTGAGCTGCTTGCGCACTGGGTCCTATGACATTAATATGTTGTGTAAGGGGGTTATTAGCAAAAAAATCATAAATCCCTTTCACCAAGGGATCTTCGGGGCCTACCACAATCATCCCAATTTGATGTTCTAGAACGGCTTTTTGTAATCCTTCAAAATGGGTGGTGGCAATAGGTAAATTGGTGCCAATGCTTGCTGTACCTGGGTTGCCAGGTGCAATAAATAATTGGTCGCATTGATGACTTTTAGACATTTTCCAAGCTAAAGCGTGTTCTCTCCCCCCAGATCCTATAATTAAAATATTCATATTTGATGGATTGCAGCACGAAAGTAAAAATTATTGAAGGGATTTTATTAATTTGGGTCAATTAAATAACAAATTGATTATGTCATCTACTACTCAAAAACACCCCAAAGGTCTATATGTATTGTTTGCTACAGAAATGTGGGAGCGTTTTAACTATTATGGAATGCGCGCCATCTTGGTTTTATTCTTAACCAAAGCGTTGTTATTAGATAAGGTGTTTGCTTCTCAATTATATGGGAGTTATACAGGGTTGATCTATTTAACACCTTTATTAGGTGGTTATATTGCGGATAGATACTGGGGGAATAACCGATCCATTATAGCAGGAGGTTTGGTGATGGCTATGGGTGAATTTGTCTTGTTTTTTTGCGGTCATTTTTATGAGAATGCAGCTGTTGCCACTCCTTTATTTTATACAGGCTTAGGTTGTATGATTGCAGGGAATGGATTTTTCAAACCCAATATTTCAAGTTTAGTAGGCCAGTTATATCCTAAAGGAGATAAAAGAATAGATGCGGCGTATACTATTTTTTATATGGGTATTAATACGGGTGGCGCTTTAGGTCCTTTTGTCTGTGGATTGGTTGGAGAAACAGGAAGATCTGGAGATTTTAAATGGGCATTTTTTGCAGGGGGAGTAGCGATGTTGATTAGCGTGGTAACGCAAATGCTTTTTCAGAAAAAATATTTGAAAGATCCAGAAGGCAATGCTTTGGGAGAAGCGCCAGCGAATGCTCCTAAATGGTTTCAGAAATTACCGGTGATGGTTGGATTTTTATTTTTATTATCCTTAGTCACCATTGCATTAGTATACATTGATGTAAAAGTAGTGAGCTATTTATTTTATTTATTATTAGGCTGTATTACATTAATTGCCTTTATTGTTTTTTCAGACAAGACTTTAAATAGTATTGAGAAACAAAAAATATTAGTCATATTCGTTGTCTCCTTTTTTGTTATTTTCTTTTGGAGTGCTTTTGAACAAGCAGGTGCCAGCTTAACATTTTTTGCAGAAGAACAAACCAATCGAAATGTAGGATGGTTCACTGTGCCAGCGAGCTTCTTCCAATCATTAAATTCCATTTTTGTAGTGGGCTTTGCTCCCGTTTTTGCTTGGTTATGGATTAAATTAGGAAAGTATGAACCTTCTTCTCCTTACAAAATGGCAGCAGGTTTAATGTTGTTAGCATTGGGTTATTTTTGGATTGCTACAGGAGTAAATGGAGTGGGAACAGGTGTTAAAGTAAGTATGATTTGGTTGATAGGGATGTATATGATGCATACTTTTGGTGAGTTATGTTTATCACCTATTGGATTATCATTAGTGAATAAATTAGCCCCCGTTAAATTTGGCTCTTTGTTAATGGCGGTATGGTTTACAGCCAATGCGTTTGCCAATAAATTAGCAGGTGTATTTAGTGCCTTGTATCCAGAGAACGGGAAAATAACTTCATTTTTGGGATATCAAATTTCAAACTTGCACGAGTTCTTCATGTTCTTTGTGATGATGGCAGGAACGGCATCTATTATTTTATTCTTCTTGTCTCGCAAGCTTCAAAAATTAATGAATAGTTAAACTAGTTATCATTCATTTTTAAATCGCTCCTTTCACAATGTCATCTACAACAGAAGGATCGAGTAGTGTGGAAGTGTCTCCTATGCTTTTTATTTCGCCCTCTGCAATTTTGCGTAAAATGCGTCGCATAATTTTGCCCGATCTTGTTTTAGGTAAGCCAGCTACAAATTGAATTTTATCAGGCTTCGCAATCGCGCCAATAATTCTAGTGACTGTTTGTAAAATATCTTTACGCACTAAATCGCTTATACCATGCGTGTCTTGACCATGTGAGCCAGTATATATTACAAAAGCATAAATACCTTGTCCTTTAATATCATGCGGATACCCTACGACTGCACTTTCTACTACGCCTGAGTGCATATTAATTGCGTTTTCTACTTCGGCAGTTCCAATGCGATGGCCACTTACATTTAATACATCGTCTACACGACCCGTAATGCGAAATTGTCCTTCACTATTTTTTAAAGCGCCATCTCCTGTGAAATATAAATTGTCATAGGTCGCAAAATAATTAGTGCGACATCTTTCATGATCACCATAGGTGGTTCTTAAAGTAGCAGGCCAAGGTTGTGTGATACATAAATTACCACGCATCAAACCCTCTTCCATTTCCGTGACTTCATTTCCTTTATCGTCTACTAAAATAGGAGCCACTCCTGGCATAGGATAGGTGGCCCATCCTGGTTTGCCGGGTGTAATACCGGCCATATTAGAAATCATAATGCCACCTGTTTCGGTTTGCCACCAAGTGTCAACGATGGGGCATTTTTTATGACCAATATGTTCATCATACCAATGCCATGCTTCTTCATTAATAGGTTCTCCTACAGTGCCTAATATTTTTAAGCTACTTAAGTCATGCCCTTGAATAGGTCCCAATCCAAATCCCATTAAGGATCTAATTGCAGTGGGGGCAGTGTATAAAATGTTTACTTTAAACTTATCAATGATGCTCCAAAAACGCCCTGCATCAGGGAAGGTAGGAATACCTTCAAACATTAATGAGGTACCCCCTGCACTCAATGGTCCGTATACAATATAACTATGACCCGTAATCCAACCTACATCTGCTGTACAAAAAAAGATGTCGTTGGGTTGATATTGAAACACATTTACAAAAGTGTAGTGGGTGTAAATCATATACCCTGCAGTACTATGTACAACGCCCTTTGGTTTTCCTGTGGAGCCGGATGTATATAAAATAAACAAAGGATCTTCTGCATCCATTTCGGCAGCTTCTACAAAATGAATTCCTTGAGCATCAACTTTTTTAATTTCATCTTCCCACCAAACATCTCTTCCTTCAATCATAGAAACTGCTGTGCGTGTTCGCGTACATACAATCACACGATGAATGGTTTTATTACCAATTAGCGCATCATCAATCACTGCTTTTAAGGGAATGTCTTTAGCGCCTCTAAATGCACCATCGCAAGTAATAATAAAAGTGGCTTGTGCATCTTCTAAACGATCTGCAATACTTTGTGCAGAGAAACCTCCAAAAATCACACTGTGAATCGCGCCAATACGCGCACAAGCTAATACTGCAATCGCTAATTCGGGAATCATCCCCATGTAGATACAAACTCGATCTCCTTTTTTCACACCATTATTAATAAGCACTTGCGCAAACTGACATACTTTATGATGTAACTGTTTATAGGTAATAGTGCGATGTTGTTCTTCGGGGTTATTAGGTTCCCAAATAATAGCAGGCGTATCTCCCATAGTATTCAAATGGCGATCTAAACAGTTTTCGGTAATGTTTAATTTTCCGCCTTGAAACCATTTAATGGAAGGCTCTTTAAAATTCCATTCTAAAACTTTATCCCATTTTTTTCTCCAAAAAAAGTGTTCTGCAATCTCTCCCCAAAATTTTTCAGGGTTTTCGATACTATTTTTATAAGCTTCATGATAAGCTTCAATGTTCTTGATTTGATAAGGGTAGGACATAAGGAATCTTTAAAAAGTATAAGTCAAATTTACATTTTTCAGTTTAAATATTTAACTTGAATATTCACTAGAAAACATTTTAAAATATGAGTCAAGCAAAATCGCAAAATAGTATTGCTTTTGTTATTGGTGCTTCTTCGGTGGGCACTTTAATTGAGTGGTATGATTTTTACATTTTTGGTATGTTGGCCACCATAATTTCCAAACAATTTTTTCCTGCAGATGCAGGTACAGCAGCACTTTTAAGCACATTGGCTATTTTTGCAGCAGGTTTTATAGTGCGTCCATTTGGGGCGTTAGTGTTTGGCAGATTAGGTGATTTGATTGGACGTAAACATACTTTTTTACTGACTTTGGTCATCATGGGTGGATCTACTTTTGCAATTGGGTTGGTGCCAGGATACGCCACGATTGGTTGGGCAGCTCCTATTTTAGTTTTAATACTTCGATTATTACAAGGTTTGGCATTAGGGGGTGAATATGGAGGTGCTGCTACATATGTTGCAGAACATGCACCAGCAGGTCAAAGAGGATTTTGGACCAGTTGGATTCAAACAACTGCTACTTTAGGATTGTTTTTAGCATTAGGTGTGATTATATTTATTCGTTCCGAACAAGGGGTAGAAAAATTTAGTGCAGAGTGGGGTGGATGGAGATATCCCTTTTGGATTTCATTATTACTAGTAGGAGTTTCAGTGCTTATTAGAATGCGCATGAGTGAGTCACCTATGTTTTCAAAATTAAAAACAGAAGGAAAAATTTCGACGAATCCATTGAAAGAAAGTTTTGGACATAAAGCTAATTTCAAAATGGTGTTATTGGCTTTATTTGGCGCTGTTATGGGACAAGGAGTGGTGTGGTATACGGGTCAGTTTTACGCACAAAGTTTTATTGAAACCGTTTGTAAAGTAGAGTTTATACAATCACGCGATTTAATGTTATGGGCGATATTAATGGCAACACCTGGTTTTGTATTGTTTGGTTGGCTAAGTGATAAAGTGGGTAGAAAATGGATCATGCTATTAGGTATGTTATTAGCCATTCTTACCTACCGTCCTATTTACAAACAATTTTTAGTGATCACAAGTGCCAATAATAGAATTGAAAAAATAGATCTTGCTAGTACAAAAATTTCTGAGAAGACCGTGGTTGTTGATAAAAAAGACAACACTAAAATTTATGTAGTACAACATTTTGATACTGCCTACACAGATGGCGCTGTATTTAAATATACCAAAACTGACACTCTTCATTTATCTGCTACCTATGATCCTACCATTAAAATAGATTCTTTATCTGCGCTTTCTACTACATTGATTTTAACTCAATCTGCAAAACCCAATGTGGTGATTGAAAAAACAATGGATAAAAGCTCCTACTGGAGTTTGATCTGGTTGGTATTTGTGCAAATTTTGTATGTGACTATGGTGTATGGTCCTATTGCTGCTTTTTTAGTGGAAATGTTCCCTACCAAAATAAGATACACTTCTATGTCACTTCCTTATCATATTGGAAATGGAGTCTTTGGAGGCTTGGTTCCTTTCTTAGGCACACTCATTGTTGAATTTACTAAGAATGAAGCTCACCCTAACGGAGATCCATTAGCAGGCTTGTGGTATCCCATTGGCGTCGCTTCTATTTGTTGGGTGATTGGGATTGTTTATTTAACCAATAAAATAGATAAGAATGTAATGGACTAAGTTCCATTTAAATTTTACGATATTATAAATACAATTAAAATGAATTCGATCAAAAAATTATTAGGATATGTTTGGATGTTATTAGCGCCCGCTATTATTTGCTTTTTAGTATATGAAGCCTTAGAAAAAATGGGAGCGGCTAGTGCAGCACAAAAAGCAAATGTGACATTGCAGTGGATGATTATATTATTAATATTTACGCCTATCTGTATTGGCTTTTTTATTTTTGGGAAATATGCAAGTGCGAATGAATATGATCATTTGCCTGAATCTTCTTCCGAAATAGAATAGGTCTTGCAAAAAAAGTCTAAGATAAATAGGCCTATGAAGATTTAAAAGGAATGTTCAATAAGTAGTGAGGGGAATTAATTTCTTTTTAAGGATTGTTCACTACTTTTGAGTATGTCTTTAACGGTCCATCAAGTCAGTAAAAAATATGAAGCGCACCTTGCTGTGGATAGCGTTTCCTTTAATATTCAACCAGGGGAGATTGTAGGTTTTTTAGGTCCTAATGGTGCAGGCAAGTCCACTACATTAAAAATGATTGCTGGTTTTTTACCACCCGATCAGGGGGCGATCACATTAAATGATTGTTCCATAGAGAAAGAACCTACTGCATATAAAAAAAGAATCGGGTATTTACCTGAATCCAATCCTTTGTATCTAGATATGTATGTGAAAGAGTATTTTCATTTTTTGGCAGAAGTGCATCAACTTCCAAATCCAAATAACAGAATTCAAGAAGTGATTGGCGAAGTAGGTCTTACATTCATGCAAACCAAAAAAATAGGGGAGCTCTCCAAAGGCTATCAACAAAGAGTTGGAATAGGTGCTGCCATTTTACATCAGCCTGCTTTATTATTATTAGATGAACCCACCTCCGGATTAGATCCCAATCAATTAATTGAAATTCGACAATTGATCCAATCCTTGAGTTCAAAAAGCATGATATTGTTTTCGACACATATTTTACAGGAAGTCACAGCCATTTGTTCCAGAGTGTTAGTGCTTCATCAAGGTAAATTAGTGGCTAATGAGCCCATTGAAAATTTATTAAAGACCTCGCAAAATAAAGTGACTGTCATTTTTGAACAAACCATAGACGCCTATTTACCCGAATTAAAAGCGCTTGGTTTTCAAATAGAATTAGTAGACAAACATACGTTAGTTGCAGAGGCAAACGATACTAACATGTTGAAGAATAAACTGATGAGCTTTGCGCTAGCAAAGGGTTTGAATATACAATCATTGCAATCGCAACAAGCTAGTTTAGAAGAAATTTTCAAATTGCTGACCCATTAAAAAAAATGGGTGTAAATTGCGGTCTGAATTTTCAAATTTATTAGTTCCAATTTTAAATACATTATATGAGTTACATTATTGAAGTACATGCAAGACAAATTTTAGATAGCCGTGGTAATCCTACTGTAGAGGTAGACGTAGTAACAGACGAAGGTGCGATGGGTCGTGCTGCAGTTCCTAGTGGTGCTAGTACTGGTATTCATGAAGCGGTAGAGTTAAGAGACAATGATAAAAAGAAGTATGTAGGGAAAGGGGTGATTAAAGCAGTTAAAAATGTGAACGAGCAAATCGCCAAATCCATTATTGGATTTGATGTATCTGCACAAGCAGCTATTGATCAAGTAATGATTGATTTAGATGGTACTCCAAATAAAGGAAAATTAGGAGCCAATGCCATTTTAGCGGTGAGTATGGCGGTAGCAAAAGCAGCAGCTGAAGAAGCCAACCTTCCTTTGTATCGTTATATTGGCGGAACCAATGCAAAAACTTTACCTATTCCAATGATGAACATTGTAAATGGTGGAGCACATGCTGATAATAAAATTGATTTTCAAGAATTCATGGTGATGCCCATTGGCGCTCCTAATTTTAGCGAAGGCTTACGTTGGGGGGTTGAAATTTTCCATCACTTAAAATCAGTATTAAAGAAAAAAGGATTTAGCACGAACGTAGGTGATGAAGGTGGTTTTGCACCTAATATCCAAAGCAATGAAGAAGCGATTGAAACAGTATTAGAAGCCATTCATACAGCAGGATATAAAACAGGGTCACAAATTGCGATTGCAATGGATGCAGCGAATAGTGAATTGTGGGATGCTAAAAAGAAAAAATATGTTTTCCATAAAAGTTCTGGTAAGGAAATGACTAGTGATCAATTAGTAAAATATTGGGAAAAATGGGTGAAGCAATATCCTATTATTTCTATCGAAGATGGAATGGCAGAAGATGATTGGAATGGTTGGAAAGCATTGACTCAAACCATTGGAGATAAATGTCAATTAGTTGGAGACGATTTATTTGTGACGAATGTAGAACGTTTACAAATGGGGATTGATAAAAAAATTGGAAATGGATTATTGGTAAAAGTAAACCAAATTGGTACTTTGACGGAGACTATCAATGCGGTTACATTAGCGCAACACAATGGCTACAATACCATTATGTCTCACAGAAGTGGTGAAACTGAAGATACTACTATCGCAGATTTAGCGGTAGCATTAAATTGCGGTCAAATTAAAACAGGTTCTGCCTCTAGAACCGATCGTATGGCTAAGTACAATCAGTTAATTCGTATCGAAGAAGCGTTAGGCGAAACGGCTATCTATCCTAAAGGGAAGGTGAAGTTTGGCACCAAATAGTAAAGGCTATATTTTTTAAAAGTCTTTGACCAAAAAGGTTGGGTTATAATTAGAACTACGCTAATTTTACTCCAACCTTTTTTTATGGCATTTTTGAAGAAAATTTTACCCTTTGTAACCAATCGCTATTTTTTAGTGTCATTGGTTTTTGCAGTGTGGATGTTGTTTTTTGATCAAAGAGATTATTTCCAACAAAGAGAAAGGTCGGAAGAGTTGAAAAAAGTAGAGGGCGCCAAAAAATATTATCAAGATGAAATTGATAAAACTAAAAAGCAATTAAATAGTATTCAAAATAATCCTGCATCCGTAGAAAAATATGCAAGAGAGCGCTATTTATTGCGCAGAGAAGGAGAAGAGGTTTATTTATTTGAGGATACGATGCACCCCGCTTCCAAACAATGACAAAAAAGGAACGCTACCAACACATACTTCAATATTTTCAGGAGCACATGCCTGTTGCCGAAACAGAATTGTTCTATGATAATCCCTTTCAATTATTAGTCGCTGTTATATTATCTGCACAATGCACTGATAAGCGTGTAAACTTAACCACTCCTGCTATTTTTCAAAAATATCCTACGCCACAAAAAATGGCGAAAGCAAGTTTTGAAGATCTATTTCCCATTATAAAAAGCATTTCTTACCCCAATAATAAAACCAAACATTTAATTGGGATGAGTCAACTATTATTAGCTCAATTTGGGGGCGAAGTGCCCATGACTATTCCCGAACTCATTCAACTTCCGGGGGTAGGGCGTAAGACCGCGAATGTCATTACCAGTGTCATCGATCAGCAGCCCAATATGGCGGTGGATACTCATGTATATAGAGTGAGTAGAAGGTTAGGACTAGTGCCCATGACTGCTACGACTCCCTTAGCTGTAGAAAAAGCACTTATCAAACAAATCCCAACAGCATTAGTACATACAGCACATCATTGGTTAATCTTACATGGTAGGTATACTTGTTTGGCTAGATCTCCTAAATGTGAGGCTTGTGGCTTATCTGCTTTTTGTAAATATTATTCGAACCTATAGTTTGCAATATAAATTGGTCATAAAAAAACCCTCTTGACATTCAAGAGGGTTTTTTTATGCGCTTATTTTTAAAGTTCAAAAAGCTGTAGGCTCATCGCGAACTCTAATTAAAATAATTCATTGATTGCTTCTAGCAATTCGTGTTTCGCTAAAGGAGTTCCTTTCATTTTATTGAAGCCTTTTGCATCCACAAAATATTTATCACGAATGATTCTGATTAATTGACCATCATTAATTTCTGGTACTAAAACAGTCTCAAAATTCTTTAAAATCTCTCCTAAGTTTTTAGGGAAAGGACGAACATATTTAACATGAGCGTGACTCACTGATTTTCCTTGTTCTTGTAATTCTTGCACTGCACTTTTAATAGTTCCATAAGTAGATCCCCATCCTAATACCAATACTTTTCCTTTTTCAGGACCACTGTCAAGTGTTTGTAATGGAATGTAGTCGGCAATTTTTTCTACTTTAGCGCCTCTCATTTTAATCATGAATTCGTGGTTATCAGATTCATAATTCACATTACCCGTTTCATGTTGTTTTTCCAATCCACCAATACGATGTTCTAAACCAGGAGTCCCTGGAATAGCCCATGGGCGTGCTAATTTTTCATTTCTCTTATAAGGAAGATATTTAGTTTCACCTTCTGCTAATTCTGTTTTGAAACTCACTTCAATATTGGGTATATCACTTGCATTGGGGAATTTCCAAGGCTCTGCTCCATTAGCAATGTATCCATCGCTTAATAAAATGACAGGAGTCATATGTTGTAATGCAATACGGATGGCTTCATAAGCCATAAAGAAACAATCACTTGGGGTAGCCGCTGCTAATATAGGAATAGGAGCTTCTCCATTTCTTCCATAATAAGCTTGCATCAAATCACTTTGTTCTGTCTTAGTAGGCAAACCGGTAGAAGGGCCACCTCTTTGGATATTTATAATGACTAGAGGCAATTCTAACATCATGGCTAAACCCATTGCTTCAGTTTTTAAAGCCATACCAGGTCCAGAGGTCGTTGTTAAACCAATGGCACCACCATAACTTGCTCCAATGGCAGAGGCGATACCCGCAATTTCATCTTCTGCTTGGAAAGTACGAATGCCAAAGTTTTTATACTTACTTAATTCATGTAAAATATCGGTAGCCGGTGTGATAGGATAAGAACCTAAGAATAAAGGCAAGCCACTTTTTTCAGACGCTGCAATTAATCCCATAGACAATGCTTGGTTACCCATGATACTTCTGTAAGTACCTGGTTCCATTTTTGATTTTTCTACTTTGTATCGAGAAGTAAATAATTCAGCGGTATCGCCATAATTATATCCTGCTTTTAATACATCTATATTACTATTCAAAATTTTTGGCTTCTTACCAAACTTTTCTGTTAAGAATCCAATAGTGCTATCCAAGTCTCTATTATATATCCAGTAGATTAATCCTAAGACGAACATGTTTTTCGCACGATCTCTTTCCTTGATACCTAATTCAGGATAATCTTTTAAAGCTTCACGAGTTAATTTAGTAATATCTACTTTAGTTAATTCATATCCATCTAAACTTCCATCTTCTAATGGATTAATGCCATCCGCATAATTTGCTAAACGTAAATTTTTAGTATCAAAACCTTCTAAGTTGGCAATAATTTTTCCACCTTTTTTTAAGCCCTTTAAATTTACTTTTAAAGCAGCAGCATTCATCGCAACTAATACATCACAAATATCACCAGGAGTATAAACACGATTGGAACTAAAATGAATTTGGAATCCACTCACTCCCGCTAGAGTTCCTAATGGAGCTCTAATCTCTGCAGGGAAGTCGGGAAATGTAGCTAAATCAATTCCTAATAAAGCCGTATTATTGGTAAACTGTTGTCCTGTTAATTGCATACCATCACCACTATCTCCAGCGAATTTGATGACTACATCCTGTAAAAGCACTTCATTTTGCATATACCTTAAATTTTGAGCACGAAGGTACAAATCGTAGCTTTAAAACGAAGTTTTTTTATCATTTTATTATAGATTTCTGGCCTAACTTTGCGACTTCAATTGTAGTTATTTATGGGCTTTGGACCGCTTTTTTATATTTGGGCTCAATTTTTAATAAGTTTGAACACCGGGGACTCCCTCACTCAGGTTCTTTTTCAGGGTGTAGACAAAATATCAAAATCCGCCATAGTAAAGCCTATTGATAGTAATTCAAGGGTGATTTATTTGTCTTTTGATGATGGACCTTTATCAGGTACTTTGAATTGTTTTGAGATTTGTCGTAGGGAAAATGTGGCTGCTTCCTTTTTTGAAGTGGGTTTACACCAATCTAGGTCGTCTTTTGGAAGGCAAATGTTTCAACAAATTAGTAGCTACCCGGCCCTGTTCACCATAGCCAATCATAGTTTTACGCATGCAAACAATAATTATTTAAGTTTTTATCATCATCCTGATACCGCTTTACTAGACTTTTTAAAAGCAAAGGAGATCTTACAACCGGCCAATAATTTGACACGCCTTCCGGGAAACAATGCTTGGAATATCACTCCTGTAAAGCGAGCAAGTAGTTTGGTGAGGCCCTTGGTGGATAAGCTAGATAGCGTGGGTATGAATGTCATTGGTTGGGATTTACAATGGCGGTTTAATAAAGCAGGTCGTCCTGTACAAAGTCCCGAATACATGGCAGATAAAGTGGATAGTTTATTTTTTCATCATCAAACCCTAACTAAAAATCATTTAGTGATTTTGATGCATGATCATATGTTTAGAGCCTCGGCTGATTCTTTGAAATTGGAACAATTTATTCAAGCTTTAAAGCAACGCAAAAACTATCAATTCGCAAAACTCACCCAATATCCTGGTTTAAAGCCTGTTGTCAATTAACCTTTTTTTAGACAATTACTTCGTGGGTATTTTATAACTATTTAGTATTTTTGGTAAAACAATTTTTTATGGCAATGTTTAGATCTAGTAATCCTACTTTAACGGAAAAAATTTTCGATAAAAGTTTACACGAAAATTCAACTGCATTTGGTGTCATGAGCATACGCGGCACCATGAATAAATTTGGATTTTTATTATTGATGGTGATGGCGTCTGCCATGTACATTTGGAATGTGTATGCCGAAGGCAATGTCTCTACTGCGACCACTTTAATGTTAGTAGGAGCTATCGGCGGTTTAGTATTAGCCATCGTGATGATGTTTAAACCCACTTGGGCAGGATACATCGCACCAGCTTATGGTATTTTAGAAGGTTTATTTATTGGAGGCATCAGTGCTTTTTTTAATGCGATGTTCCAAAAATCTTATCCCAATATTATTTTGCATGCTGTAGGTTTAACTTTAGGTGTGGCCTTAGCAATGTTTTTATTATACAATTTTAGAATTATCAATGTCACCAATCGCTTACGTTCTATTATTATGTCGGCTACTGTAGGAATTGGTTTATTTTACTTAATTGTATGGATTTTAGGATTGTTTGGCGTGAACATGGGTTTTGCTTTTGATAGCTCCCCTTTAAGTATTGGCATTAGCTTATTCATTGTAGGTATTGCTGCCATGAATTTGTTATTAGATTTTGATTCCATCGAACGTGCTTCCGAAATGGGGGCTCCCAAGTATATGGAATGGTATAGTGCGTTTGGATTATTAGTGACTTTGGTTTGGTTATACCTTGAAATATTAAAACTTCTAAGCAAATTGAACTCTAAGGACTAAGAAGGGGGTTTGGAAATTTTTTAAAGGTCATGTTCCGGCCCGAGTTATCGGGGCGGAACATGACCTTTAATTTTTTATCTATCGTAAAAATGGTAAATTTGGTACACAACTCCCCGCATGCATTTTAAGAGAAACAAATTGGAGGATGCTCAATTAATTCATTTTTATCGTTCCTTGCTTTGGCCTCGAATGATAGAAGATAAAATGCTATTGTTATTACGTCAAGGAAAAATTAGTAAATGGTTTAGTGGGATTGGTCAAGAAGCCATTTCGGTAGGAGCAACATTAGCCATGGAATCCAATGAGTGGATCATGCCTTTACATCGTAATTTAGGAGTGTTTACTTCACGCAATATGCCTTTGACAGACTTGTTTAAACAATGGCAGGGGTATGCATCAGGGTATAGCAAAGCGAGAGAGCGCAGTTTTCATTTTGGAAGTAAAGAACATTTTATTTGTGGAATGATTTCACATTTAGGTCCTCAGTTAGCGATAGCAGATGGGGTGGCTTTGGCGTATCAGCAAAGAGGACAACTCAAAGCAACATTGGCTTTTACAGGAGATGGCGGAACGAGTGAAGGTGACTTTCATGAAGCTTTGAATGTAGCAGCAGTATGGGGTTTGCCAGTTATATTTATAATTGAAAATAATGGATATGGTTTAAGTACGCCTACGCAGGAACAATATCGTTGTGAAAATTTAGTAGATCGTGCAAAAGGGTATGGCATGGAAGGTATACGAATTGATGGCAATAATATTTTAGAAGTGTACGAAACTGTGAGAGGGGTGCGTGATTACTGTATCAATCATCAAAAACCATATTTAATTGAGTGCGATACTTTTAGAATGAGAGGTCATGAAGAAGCAAGTGGAACTAAATATGTTCCTAAAGAATTAACGGAGCAATGGTCACTTAAAGATCCTATTAAAAATTACGAACAATTTTTAGTGAGAGAAAAAGTGTTGACCGAAATGGAAGTGGCTTCTATTCGAAATGAATGTAAGAATTTAATTGAGCAGGAGTTAAAAGAGGCAATGCTTCCAGAAGAAACACATTTTTCAATAGACACTGAAGTGGCAGATGTTTTTGCTCCAGCAAGTATGCAACATCTCATTGCTTTTGATGAATTAAATCATCCTATTTTAAATTCTAAACGTTTTATTGAAGCGATTTCTGATGCTTTAAAACAATCATTGGTTTTGCATCCTGAATTAATTATTATGGGGCAAGACATTGCAGAATATGGTGGCGCTTTTAAAGTCACAGACAATTTTGTAGCACAATTTGGTAAGCAAAGAATTAGAAATACACCCATTTGTGAAAGTGCCATAGTGGGAGCTGCTTTAGGTTTAAGTTTAGAAGGAGTGAAGTCTATTATGGAAATGCAATTCGCCGATTTTGCGAGTGTGGGCTTTAATCAAATCGTAAATAATTTAGCGAAGATTCATTATAGATGGGGACAAAATGCAGATGTTGTAATCCGCATGCCAACAGGCGCTGGTGTGGGTGCCGGTCCTTTTCATTCTCAATCTAATGAAGCTTGGTTCACACATGTGCCAGGATTAAAAGTGGTGTATCCATCGAATCCAATGGATGCAAAAGGATTATTAATTGCAGCCATAGAAGATCCTAATCCTGTTTTATATTTTGAACATAAAGCCTTGTACCGTAGTATGGCAGGTGAAGTTCCAGATGAGTATTATTACACTCCTATAGGTAAAGCGCATTGCGTTAAAGAAGGAGAAGATGCTTGTATTATTACTTATGGAATGGGCGTGTTGTGGGCGCAACATTATCAGGAAATGCACCCCGAACATGCCATTGCTATTTTAGATTTAAGAACATTGGCGCCTTTGGATTATGAAAGTATAGAAGCCATGGCAAAAGCAACAGGTAAAGTGTGTGTGTTGCATGAAGATAATTTGACAGGAGGAATAGGCGCCGAGTTAAGTGCTTGGATTGCCGAACACTGCTTTGAATATTTAGATGCACCCATCATGCGATGTGCGTCATTGGATACCCCTATTCCATTTAATTTGGAATTGGAAAAACAATATCTCGCCAATAGTAGGCTCGAAGAAACGATGGCGAAGTTGCTTGGTTATTGAATTTTAAAAAAGCTTCTTTTTTTAAATAAATCAAAAAGAGGGAGTATGAACAATCCTCAAATTCCTTATTGAGGATTGTTCATACGGTACACGCGTAA
>Ga0209596_1002228_pt1 | contig 16030 bp, 10 predicted proteins | sample M_130807_MF_Meta_FD_187314 | JGI IMG/M metagenome (GOLD analysis project Ga0209596, IMG submission 187314) | Freshwater microbial communities from Lake Montjoie, Canada to study carbon cycling - M_130807_MF_MetaG (SPAdes) (version 2) | ecosystem: Environmental > Aquatic > Freshwater > Lake... | reverse complement strand
TCACGTACTTCATCAACCAAGGAAGATGTAGGAAAGTATAGTGTGTTTGTTTCTAGAAAGTATAGCGGTGAGAAAGATCAAACCGTTCGTTTTTATGTTGCAGGGGGAACTTGTACCAAAGGTGCTACTGCCGATTATACTTTAACAGAGCGTACAATTACGTTTAAAGGTTCTGGCAAAGCGAACTATGACACCACTGTTATTACAATAAACGATGATAATTCTGCGGAAGGTCCTGAGACAATCGTATTAGGTTTGGATCAACCAAGTAACTGTGTGATTGGAGTTGAAAAAGCACATACTATTACTGTGGTTGACAATGATATTGCGAATGTGATTGTTCAGAACACAACAGTTGTTGTTAAGGAAAATGCAGGAAAAATTGGAATAACATTGAAAATGGACAAGCCCGTTTCGGCGGCGTCAAAAATGATGTTATTGGTAAAGAGTAAGGGGGATTCCACTTATATTCCTTCAGAGTTTTCTATCGGTAAGAGCGGTAAAGATTCAACTTTCAACCTAGGTTCAACTACTAAGGGAGATTCAATTGTAATTTATGCCAAAGTATTTGACGATTTCAATATTGATCCAAACGACACAGTGCGCATGGTTTTACGTCAGATCACAGGAGGTGCATATATCAAAGATTCAATCATTACTTTGGTGATGTTGGACAATGATGGTCCAGCGACGATTGAGTTTATCGATAGCAAGTTGACAGTTGCAGAGACTGTAGGAACTGTTTCGGTAAGAATGAGAATTGCGTCACGTTCTGATGCAGATGCGGATTTTACTCTGCGTTGTTATACAGCATTAAGTTCGGCTACCGAAGGTGTTGATTTCAAATTCAATCCCACATCTAAGATCATCAATATTACTAGCACTACAAAAGATACAATCATTGTAGATGTGCCGTTTTACAACGATTATCTTTATGAGCCAACCAAGAAGGTTTACTTTGGTTTAGGCACATTGTCAAACTCGAAAATTGCCAAAGGAAAAGATACATTGATCATCACCTTATTGAATGATGATTTGCCAATTTATAATATTGGTACGGTAAACAAACAAACCAATGCCAACAAAGCTGCGGATAGTTTGAATGCTAAATGTCGCGTATTTGGAACTGTTTATGGCGTAAATATGCGTACTGCAGGAATGAACTTTACAATGATAGACGGAACAGGCGGTATGGGTGTATTTACTAACCCAAAGACATTTGGATATTCCGTAACTGAAGGTGATAGTATCATGGTTCAAGGTACTGTAAGTCAATTCCAAGGTTTGGTTCAAATGGACAAGTTGGATACAATCATTAGGATTTCTAGCGGAAGAACTTTAAAGAAGGCCGCTTTTGTTCAAGGGGTAGATGAAACTACCGAATCTAAGTTGGTTCAATTCCGTCGTGTGAAATTGGTTGATGCTACAGAGTGGCCTTCAGCTGCTTTGGCTGTCAATGGATTTAAGAACGTACGAGTGATGAATACATCAGGTCGTGTTGATACTTTGAATATCGATGCTGAAACTGACATTGATGGATCTTCTGCTCCGGTAGGATATTTTGATGTAACTGGTTTGGGTGGTCAGTTTGATAATTCTGCGCCTTATACCACGCGTTATGTATTGAGTCCTCGTTACATGAATGATTTGAAAGTATCTGCATTACCTACTGTGAATTTCACAAAGGCGTCGGATCAAGTCTTTGAGCCAGCGGATTCTTTCCGTATGGATTTCTCTGTAATTCCTGCCGATGAGAATTTCACTTTTGATGTGGCCATTGCAGGTGGTACCGCTATTTCTCCTAAGGATTATGATTTTGCTACACGCAAGATCAATGTTGTGAAGAACGTAAGTAGCTTCTTTATTCGTGCCAACATCACAGACGATGGAGATCCTGATGGAGATAAAACATTGATTTTTGCCATTCGCAATGGACAAGGTCCATGTTATTTGGGTAAAGACACATTGTTGACATTGTTAATTAAGGACAATGAGGCGAGTGTTGTGAAGCGTTTTGATGCGGGCAGTATCAAGATGTATCCTAACCCAACCAATGGTTCGGTGAAAGTTGATTGTAATCAGGCGATGCGTTCAATAAAAGTTTATACTATGAGCGGTCAATTGGTTCATGAGATGAACTTGGTATCGGGATCCAATCGTGCTGCGGAGTTTACAATGAGTGGTACTCCCGGCTTGTATCGTGTTCAAGTTGTGACGGAGTCAGGTGATTTATTTAGCGATTTTCTTAGCTTTCAATAATCATTAATTTTAAATAGAATAAAAAAGGGGGGCTATGGCCCCCCTTTTTTATTGGTCTTGGATTGATTTATGTAATTTCGCTAAGATTTGAAAGCGGTACTCCAATTCTTGAAATATGCAGGCAACCACAAGCGGTTAATTTTTGCCAATTTTATTTTTAACCTGCTGTATGTGTTGTTCCAATTGGTCTCTTTGATGATGATCATGCCCGTATTGCGTTTTTTGTTCTCAAAAGACAATGGCAATACACAGGCGCTCTCCAGTAAGAATTTTGGTGTGGGACACTGGTTTAGCGATCAGTATCAACACTTTATTACTTGGTTTGGTCATTTGGCAAAGGGGGAGCCATTTACCGCATTAGCCTATTTGAGTGTCGCCTTGGTTGTTGTTACGGTATTTAAAAATGGTTTCCGTTTTTTGGCCATGAATTTCATGGTGCTAATCCGAAATCGCAGTATTCAAGAAATCAGACAGAACGTTTATCAGCGGTGCCTAGATTTACCCATCGCTTATTTTAATAATGAACGGAAAGGTGATTTAATGTCGCGAATGAGCAATGATGTCAAAGAGATCGAATTTGCTCTCATGGTGTCCTTGGAAGCCCTTTATTTCCAGCCATTAAACATCTTGTTATTTATGATTGCGCTGGTGATGTTATCGGCGAAACTCACATTATACATCTTACTCTTTTTACCTATTACGGCCTTGATTATTGGACTCATTGGCAGATCCTTGAGAAAGCGAAGCACCCGGAATCAGGAGTTATTGGGCAAGGTGATGACGGCCTACGATGAAACATTGGGAGGCATTCGCATCATCAAAGCATTTAACGCGGCAGGATTCTTTTTAAAGAAATACAAAGAGCAAGACGATGCCTACACCAAGAACAACATTGGCGTGCAGCGCAGATATGATTTGTCGTCTCCGATGAGTGAGACTATCGGTATTGGTGTGAGCGCATTGCTATTGTGGTTGGGTGGTAGTATGGTTTTCCGAAACGAGTTGGACCCAGAATTTTTCTTGACCTATTTTGCCATTTTTTCTCAGTTGATTCCGCCATTTAAAGCCTTTTCTAATGCCTTGTATGCCGCCCAGAAGGGTATTGCCAGTTTGGATCGAATCCAAGAGTTGGTGACAGCTCCCGTGACGGTTGAGGATCCAATTGATGCTCAAGTTCCAGCGTTTAATAGCAGTATTACATTGAAGAATGTGGGATTCAGTTATTTGGATGGCGCCAAAGTGATTGATGGATTTGATTTAGAAATAAAAAAGGGGCAGACAATTGCTTTGGTGGGGCCTTCGGGGGCTGGGAAGACGACGCTAACCGACTTATTGGCGCGTTTTTATGATGTTACTGATGGTGGTATTTTGTTAGATGGAGTGGATATACGCAAATTCAAGCAAGACGATTTGCGCAGGTTGATAGGTATCGTAAATCAAGAGAACATTCTTTTCAATGAATCGGTGCGAAATAACATTGCTTTGGGCATACCAGAGACACCAATCGAAGCCGTTATTGATGCGGCAAAGGCAGCCAATGCCCATGAGTTTATCCTGGAGATGGATCATGGGTACGATACAGAAATTGGGGAACGTGGTGGTAAGTTAAGCGGTGGTCAGAAACAGCGTTTGGCTATTGCACGTGCTTTGCTCAAAGATCCGGAAATTTTGATTCTCGACGAGGCCACTTCGGCGTTGGATAGTAATAGCGAGAAAGCGGTTCAGCAGGCCTTAGAGAAGCTGATGAGTTCTCGTACAAGTATCATTATTGCCCACCGTCTTTCAACTGTTATTCACGCTGATGTTATCATTGTGTTGGATAAGGGTAAGATGATTGAGAAAGGTACTCACAATGAATTGCTGGAGCAGAAGGGGATGTATTACAACCTCATTCAACTCCAACAATTACTATCCAATTGATTTGTTGGAATTAAGCTGGGTCTTTATTTATCTACGCCGTATTCCCCGGAAACCTCTGTATTAGATTGCGCAAGGTTTTTTGAATCCTGAGATTCTGATGTTGTAGCAGTAGTTTCTGTTGTTTCAATAGCTGTTGTTGACTCTTGAGCATCAGCCGATTCTGAAGTTTCACTAGACGATGTTGACTCTTGACGATCAGAAGATTCTTGGAATGCAATAGTATCGTCAGCAGGAACAACGAGGGGCGTTTCTTCAGTTGTTGTCTCGATAACCACTGCTTCCTCAATTGGATCATAAGGTCTAGGGCCGATTAACACTTCCAAATCAGCTTTAAATAGGATCTCTTTTTCTAGTAACGCTTTTGCAACTTTCTCTACTTCAGCTCTTTTGGCGGTCAAAAGATCCTTGGTGATATCGTAGGCTTTTTGAATTAAAGCACGAACTTCTTGGTCGATGAGTTCCGCTGTTTTTTCAGAATAAGGGCGTTGGTAACCGTATTCCCCTTGAGGATCATGGAAACTCACATGTCCTACTTTTTCGTTCATACCATAAATGGTTACCATGCTATAAGCGAGTTTGGTAATACGTTCCAAGTCGTTTTGGGCACCGGTTGAAATTTTATCGAAGAAAATGGCTTCTGCAATTCTACCACCCAATGTCATACACATACTGTCCATCAATTGTTCTGTACGATATAAATATTGCTCTTTTGGCAGATACTGAGCGTAACCAAGGGCAGCAACTCCGCGAGGTACGATCGACACTTTAAGCAATGGATCGGCATGTTCTAAGAACCAACCGGCAATGGCATGACCCGCTTCATGGTAGGCCACGATGGCTTTTTCTTCGGGGCTGATAATTTTATTTTTCTTTTCAAGTCCACCAATAACACGATCGATTGCATCTTGGAAGTCCTGCATATCAACGGCCTCTTTGTTATGCCGTGCTGCGATTAATGCGGCTTCATTACATACGTTGGCAATCTCTGCACCGGCGAAACCAGGGGTTTGGGCTGCCAATTTATGTGCGTCGACATCGGTAGAAAGTTTTGTAAGTGGTTGAAGGTGAACGTGGAAAATCTCTTCACGGCCTTGAAGGTCGGGCCTATCGACAGAAATTTGTCTATCGAAACGTCCTGGACGCATCAAAGCGCTATCCAAAATATCTGGTCGGTTGGTTGCGGCCATAATAATGACACCGCTATCTGTTCCGAAACCATCCATTTCTGCGAGCAATTGATTTAAGGTGTTTTCACGCTCATCGTTAGAACCTTGCACGAGATTTTTACCTCTAGCTCTTCCGATAGCATCGATTTCGTCGATAAAGATGATACACGGCGCTTTTTCTTTTGCTTGTTTGAAAAGGTCACGGACACGAGAAGCACCCACGCCGACGAACATTTCTACAAAGTCGGAACCAGATAGTGAGAAGAAGGGAACGCCAGCTTCACCAGCAACAGCTTTTGCGAGAAGGGTCTTTCCAGTTCCTGGAGGGCCAACAAGAAGAACGCCTTTGGGAATTTTACCACCCAAATTGGTGTATTTCTGAGGATTTTGCAGGAAGTCTACGATTTCCATGACTTCCAATTTTGCTTCTTGAAGTCCGGCTACATCCTTAAATGTTTTGTTAACCTTGGTATCTTTATCAAAAAGTTGAGCTTTTGAGCGCCCTATGTTAAAAATGCTGGCACCACCACCGCCGCCACCGCCACCGCCCATTTTGCGGAACATCATATTGTAGAATATCAAGAAAATACCAATGAAGAAAATCCATTGGAATAGTTCGCCAAATAGATCACTTTGGGATTCGTATTGAATCACCATTTCATTGGGGTTGATATTTTTTTCTACCAATGTTTTCTTGAGGTCGATTATTTCGTTGTTGAAATATCCTTTCTCAATTTCAAAACTGTAGTTGGGTTCAACGCCTCCTAAATAATCTTTGCTCTTTCGTACTCCGTATTTTTTCTGCTGTATGGCATCTGGAGTTAAGAAAACTTCAACAATTCTATCATTTACGATTACAATTTTCTTAACGTCTCCTTGAACGATCATATCGCGTACTTCTTTCCAATTTGTGGTTTTCCCAGCATTTTTTGGCAAGAATAGCATCGCCATGAGAATTAAAAAAAGTGCGCCATAAATCCAGTAAGGATTGAAACGGAATCCACCCGGCTTTTTATTGTCGGGGGTCGGTCGGTTATTTTCCATGTTGCGTCTGTGTAATCAAAGGTTAAGCCAATTGTAAATTCTGACTTCAAAAGTACAATTTTAGACAGTGAATAAATAGGAATTGCGCCGTTTAGTCATAAATATTGGATTGAACTGCAAAATTGTCTGATGAATCGTCCCAAAGCGATTTAATTGATATTTTTGGTTCGTTAGGTGCTAGTATTCGGAGTTGAACAAACAATACAATAATCTACCCAGGAATCCAGTTTTTTACTATTGCGGAAAGTGATGGTCCGATTGATGAATATTGAAGAAATAAACGCAAGTAAGTATAGCGATTTCGTTGAAATTGTATAATTGGGGCAAATTTGGGTGTGAGGATAAATATCACTTTTTCTAATATTACACAACTCACCCTGTCGGTTATTTGTGGAAAGAATGTTAATATTGTAGATATTTAAAATATGAGCGTTATTATAAACTACATTAGTTCAAACAAAAAGATAGCAATTGGGCTTGGGGTCTTAATTTTATTCGTATTAGGATGGGTAAAATACGAGGGAGATCGTAAAAAGGGCGGTCCGAGCATATATGCTATCAGTACGGCAGATTCTGTGATTTCGATATTAGATAAGATGAGTCAAGATGAGTACTTGAAAATAGCGATTGACAAATTGTCGATTTTTCAATCTAACGAAGAGTTGGAGTTTAAGAAATTGCGGAGATATATAGATAACCGTGTAAAATCAAATGACGATGCATATGGGAGGGCTTTGTTATTAATTACCCAAGGTTTTGAATGTGATTCACGCGGGGAATCTGATTCTGTTCAGTATTTTTTAGATGAAGCGGAGAGTTTATTGCCGGTTGGTTCAGATAAGTCATACTATTACCTATTGAAGTCGGTTCATTTGAAGGGTAAGCGAGAATTTAAAGGAATTAAAGAATTGATTTACAAGGGTTTGTTTGATGCTGAAAAATATAATAGTATGCATGTTAAATATCGACTACTGAACAATCTGGGCATAATGTATTTCTATCAATCATTGTATGGTGTAGCCTCTAAGTGTCTTTTTGAGGTTTACGATAACTTTCCAAAGGACGAGCCGATGCCTGCAGTTTTGATTAATAACATTGTATCATTAAAACTTGTTGAAAAGAATTATAAGGCTGCGGATGAATTTTGGAAAAAAAATGAGGCAATCATTGAAGCCGCTAATGACCCTTATGCACGAGGCGTGTTGGCTATCAATAAACTTCAAATCAATATTTCATTGGGAAGGTGGGACCAAAGTGCTGCTTTGTTAAGTTCAATGCCAGATTCCACAATATTACCCGAATTTAGGATAGAGTTTTTGGGGTGTAGACTAAAGCAGCAAATGCAGGTTGATGCGTCAAAGGTTAACGCCATGGTAAAATCGCACATACCATGGATTGCAGATAACTATTTTAAGGCAATTTCAGCGATTAATGAGTCTCTAGAATATTCGGTTATGGAAAATCCCGATTTGTTTCATTTGGATAGTTTATCGATTTGGCATGACAGACTTAGGGCTCAATTTAAGGAGAATCTGAGAGCCAATGGTAACCATTATCGTTTAATGGCTAAAATATTGAAGTTGAAAGATGATCCTGAAAAGGCTTATGTATCGCTCAAACAGTCGATGGAATTTGAGAATGAATACCTGAATTTTCACGATTCTTTAACCAAGGCAGATTTTACAGCAAAAAAGGAATTAGAGTTATTGAAGAATGCGCAATTGGAAAATGAATTGGAATTGTCGAACAATAAGAAAATTTCTAAATATACCTATGGCCTTTTTGCCGCCCTCGGATTAATACTCATACTGACTGCTTTGTTTTTTTGGATGAAACAGCGCATCAAACAGAGAGAATTGGCATTGGCGAATTATCAATTGTCTGTCCAGCGAGAGGAGAAATCGCACATTCAAAAGGAAAAGGAGATGAATGAACGGATCATAAATATGAGTGAATTGGTTTTATCTAAGAGTATGGAAATTAGCAAGAAACTCAAAACCATCAAAGCGGATAATCCTCAAGAACTTGACTCAATCCGAAGAGATTTAGAAGCCATGAGTCGAGTTGAAAATACCGCAAGACCACAGCTGGCAGATTCTAAGATTAAAGAGCAAGGAGATATATTTGACCATTATCCAGCCTTGAAAACCTTGAGTTTAACAGAGAAACGTATTTTTATTTTGAGCGTAGACGGCTACAAATCAAAGGATATAGCGGCCATTGTGGGAGTTACGCCTCAATATATTCATAATGTTAGGTCTAAGATTAGGAGAATTTTAGGCATCGACAATAGCACCCACTGGGAGTCCTTTAAAGAGAAATCTTAAAATTCTGGAAAGCTTGTCCAAGGGTAAAAACATCTTCATAGGAATTGTACATGGGTGCAGGTGCAATCCGAATGACGTTCGGCTCTCTCCAATCTACAATGATATTGGACTTTGCAAGAAAATCGAACAATGCCTTTCCGTCGTGGTTGGTTAATAAACTCAATTGAGCACCTCTTTCGTTTGGGTCTTTGGGTGTTATAATATCGAATTGCAAAACGGGATTCAATTGCTTCGCTTCTTCTAATACGAATGATAGAAAGGAAGTTAGGTTTTTACTCTTGTTTCTTAGGTTAGGCATTCCGGCTTGATGGAATAATTCTAAGCTTGCCAAATGAATCGCCATTCCAAAGACGGGTGCGTTGCTCATTTGCCAGCCAGCCGCTCCGGGTTCAGGGATATAGCCTTTTTTCATTTGAAAGCGAACGTCTTCTTTATGGCCCCACCAGCCAGAAAGTCTTGGTGTTTTTGGATTTAATCCATGTCGGCCGTGAATGAAAACCCCTGAAACATTGCCAGGTCCACTGTTTAGATATTTATAGGAGCACCATGCGGCAAAATCGACATCCCAATCGTGTAGTTTTAAATCGATATTTCCTGCGGTATGAGCTAGGTCGAACCCGGCCATAGCACCCACCTTGTGCGCGGCTTTGGTAATTTCAGGAATATTGAATAATTGACCTGTATAATATTGAACGCCACTAAAAAATGCTAGACAAAGTTGATCACCCAGTTCAGCAATTGTGTTCATTATGTCGTTGTGTCTTAGGGTGTGTTCGCCTTCCCTCGGAGAAAGTTCAACTACGGCGTCGTAATAATCAAGGCCATAAGATTCTACCTGACTTTGCACGGCATACATATCGCTTGGGAAAGCGCCTGCTTCCATTAGGATTTTGTACCGAAGGGGTTTGTAGTTTCCTTCTGCATCGGTTGCAAAAGTGGGTCGGTAAAAACTGAACATCAACAGGTGTAGGTTGACGGTAAGTTGGTTCATTACAACGACTTCATGCGGGAGGGCACCGGCAATTTCGGCGGCGTGATTGGTGAGAAATTTGTGGTAGTGAAACCAGGGTTTACGGCCATGAAAATGACCTTCTACGCCCCATTTTGCCCAATCTTCCAATTCGTTGACAATGGCTTCTTTTGCTGATTTGGGTTGAAGCCCAAGTGAATTACCGCAGAAATAAATGCTTGTTTCATTGTTTTCGTTGGTTGGGAAGTGGAATTGGTTACGGAAGTCGCGCAATGAATCATTTTGATCCATATCCTTGGCGAAGTCTAGTGTATTTTGGAATGGGGTACTCACTCTGCAAAGGTAAGCGCTAATTTTTGAAGGGAGTAATTTGTAAAATGATTGTATTATTTGGCTGTTAAGTCATTAATTTGCAATCAAGTGAAACTCGAAGACGCCATAAAACAAAAGAAATTCGATTCGCCGTTGCATAAAGCGACGTTAAATCTCATGTACACAGCGAATTGGCTTCATGGGGAATTCCGTGATTTATTTAAAACGTTTGATATTACGCATCAGCAATATAATGTTCTTAGGATTTTGCGTGGCAGGTATCCTGATTGTGTGAATCCTACAGAGATCAAGGAGGTAATGTTGGATAAAAATCCAGATATCACTCGTTTGTGTGATCGATTGTTGACGATGGGACTGATAAATCGTGCCATTGACAAAATGAATCGCAGGAAGATGAAGATCATCATCACAGAAAAGGGGATGTCACTTTTGTTACAGATCGAACCGGTAATGAAATCGAGAATGAATGAATTGTTTGACGAAGTGAAGGTAGATTATGACAAATTCAACGAGATGTTGGATTCAATGAGGAGTTAAATTTATTTTTGTACCATAGTTAGGCCATCTCGGATTGGCAACAATGTGATTTGCAGGTTATCATGACTTTTGAGGTATTGGTTAAACGCATGCATATTTTGGGTGTCCTTATCGTTGAGAAGATCAGTTTCATTTATCACTCGTTTACTCCACAGGGTATTATCAAATAGCATTAGACCATTCATTGGGAGCAAGGGCAAGCAGAGGTCGAGGTAGGCGGTGTAATTTGATTTATCGGCGTCAACAAAAATAAAATCGGGATGGATATTAAGTGATGGGATGATTGAAAGTGCCTCCCCTATATGCCACTGAACGGGGTGATTGGGGTTGTTCTGATTCCAAAAGGAATGTGTTTTATGGGCGATTTCGAGATCGGCTTCTATACTGTGGATTTCGCTCGATTTGGGAAGGTTTTTCAACAGGCAAGCTGTGGCGTAACCGGTAAAAGTGCCGATTTCTAGAATGCATTGGGGTTGTTTTAGGGCTACAAGCGACGACAATAATTGACCTTGTAGGTGTCCAGAAAGCATCCTAGGGTTAATCATTTTTTTCCAAGTGAAATCATTGATTGCCTGTAAAAATGGGGATTCAGGCGAGCTCATTTGCTCAGAATATTGATGAATTTGGTCTTGCCAGTCGTGGTGCATGATTTTCTTACAAATTTCATGTTGTTTTTCTGAATCAAAAATCTATTTTCGCGGTAAGTAAGAATTTATGTATTGGACACTGGAATTGGTTGGATATTTGGACGATGCTCCATGGCCGGCCACCAAAGACGAGTTGATTGATTATGCAATCCGTTCTGGAGCTCCTTTGGAGGTAATGGAAAACCTTCAAGAGTTGGAAGACGACGGTGAGCCATATGAGAGTATTGAAGAAATTTGGAGTGATTATCCTTCGGATGATGACTACTTCTTTAATGAAGACGAACTTTAATCTTTGGTAAAGAGAAAAAAATGGCCAGATTTATCTGGCCATTTTTTGTTGTGAGAGCATTTCAAAAATGGTTGCTCTCAATTTTTCGATATTCCAATTGTTGTGCGCTGATATAAAAACAGCAGGCGCAATTTCTTTCGCAATCCAACTTTTTTCAAATTGTTCGATGGTCATTCCGGTGCTTCCAACAAAAAAATCATCGTCGTCGCTTTCGTGAAATGCATCCACCTTATTAAAAACTATGAGTTCGGGTTTGCTACCGGCCCCAATTTCGTGCAGAATTTCTTTCACACTCATCATTTGTTGTTCAAAGGCGGGATTTGAAATATCAACCACATGAATCAAAAGATCGGTTTCCATCGCTTCAGCCAATGTACTTTTGAAACTCTCAATGAGCAGCGTGGGCAGCTTTCGGATGAATCCTACGGTGTCTGAGAGCAGCAGAGGGATCATATCGCCCATCCCATCTGGGTTTGGTATGACGACTTTTCTTACCGTGGCATCAAGCGTGGCGAACAATTTGTTTTCAACCAACACATCGGAACGACTCATGAGATTCATGATGGTACTTTTTCCAACGTTCGTATATCCCACAAGGGCGCATCGAAAAACGCCGTCACGACTTTTTCTTTGGGTAAATCCAACTTTCTCGATTTCGGTGAGTCTGGTTTTGAGTAAAGAAATTTTATCGCGTAGTACACGTCTGTCTGTTTCGATTTCTTTTTCCCCAGGCCCTTTCATTCCGATACCCCCTTTTTGTTTGGATAAGTGAGTCCACATTCCTGTAAGTCGGGGCAGCATAAAAATACTCTGCGCCAATTCTACTTGCGTTTTGGCCTGAGCCGTTTTTGCATTGTTGGCGAAAATATCGAGAATTAGGTGGGTACGACTTAAAATCTTAGTGTTTTCGATTTCCGTTTCGATATTTCTGACTTGGGCGGGGGTGAGTTCGTCATCAAAAATGATCAGATCGATTTTGTTTTTCTCAACATACAACTTGATTTCTTCAAGCTTTCCTTTTCCCACATAAGTTTTAGGTTGAGGGTGTTCAAGGTTTTGAATGAATCGTTTTTTTGTAACGGCACCGGAGGTATAAACCAGCTGTTCAAGCTCATCTAGCGTTTCTTCGATGGGCATAGTTTGTTTGGGCGTATTGACCCCAACTAAGATGGCAGTTTCTATTTTTATGTCGTTCGTATGCAAGGTATGGGCGAATTCTAAAATAATTCTATGCAAAATTAGGTCAGAGCTTGGCATTTCGATGTCATACATGGATTTTTGACCTAGTGAAAAGTAAATTGTTGATTTGGGTTTTGTTTCTGCTGTGGCATTCGCTCTGTAATGGGCAAATGACGCGCATTAGCGACCAGCCTAAATTAACCCAGAAGCGTTCACAATTTCACCGGGCGATAGGGACTGTTGACGGACATACGTTGATGCTGAGCTATGGCGATGATCGAATGTCGAATGGTTTTGTTCTGGAGCGTTATACGGAGGGATTGGTTTTTGAAAACGACAGAAAGTTTGAAGTGGCGAACAAACAAATTGTGCTGAAGGTGTTTATGGCGGATTCGATGCTGTATTGGATTTGCGCAACCAAAATAAAGCGATCGGCCATCAAGGTTGTCGTTCATTCTGTTTCTGCATCATTGATCGGCGAAATTTCTGTTAAGGAGATAGTTACTTACAATACCGGCGACATCGAAATAGATCAATTTGAGGTAGCAAATTCACCCAATAAAAAAAGATGGGCCATTGTGGGTTTTGTTAGTGCAGGTCAGCGTGTCAGAGAGGCCTTAGGCACAGAAGTTTGGATGCTAACGGCTCAAGTGAATGGTACAGAGACGAGGAGCAACTTTATTTTAACGAGTGAGCGATGGAGTCCTGCAGATTTGTCGTGGAAGTCGGTTGTCTTGGATGATAGTGGCCATGTTTTCGCAATTTTTGAGGACAAGGACTACGGCGGAGGGGGTTTGTTGGGTGGTCGCAAGCAATTGAATCACTATCATTGGGTCAAGAATGTCAGCGATAGTTTATTGCGTGGTGATTTGGTTGTGGATGGCGATGTTTTGGATGCGGTGGCAGTTTTGCATGCAAAGACTCAGGCGTTGCAGGTGTTTGGCTATTACAATGCAGGTAAAGGGATAGGAATGGATGGCTATTTTACGGGAGAGGTTGGGACAGATGGTCAGGTCGCTTGCAGAAATCATCCTCTTACTGAAACTTCCGCCAGACAATTCATGGGCCTAGGCAGTCTTAAACGGAATGAAAAGCCGGACAATTATTTCATCCGAAATGTGATTGCGTTAAGCAATGGAGGTTGGTTGATGCTATCTGAACAGTTTTACGAAAGCCGTCAGATGGAAACATATTATGTAAATGGCGTACCACAGACGAGTTCAAAGCTGTTTTACCATTATGGCGATATTGCTTTGCAATACCTGCAAAAAAATGGCGAACTAGATAGTTTAATTATGGTTAGAAAAACTCAAGTAGGAGCGTTGAATGTTGCACATTTGTTTGGTTTTGGGATGTATGTTTGCGGTAGCAGTATCAATTTATTATACAACGATGATGAAGGGGAGATCAATCGGATCATGCATGTGAAAATCGATAAGTCATACAAGGTAGAAAGAGATTGGTTATTTCGCAATGAAAACACTCCAGGTACAATCGTGCCATACGAAGGAAAACAAACGGATTACGGGTTGATTACGATACCCATTTATCGCGATAAACAATGGTTTTGGTTACAAGTGTTTTCAAATGATTAAACGACTGTCCGATCACAGTGTTTTTACCTTATTTCTGTTGGTGCTTTTTGCATTGTGCTTGAGGCTGCCCGCATTATGGATTATTCCAAAGTCAGGGATTGTTTTTAAGCCAGGGCTTCTTGTTTCATTTGTGGATTGGATCAATCAGTGGTCCATTTTTTCGGTTATGATTTCTACCCTAATGGTAATGGGGCAGGCGTTGTTTGTGAATTCCATTTGCAGAACACATGGCTTGGTTCAACCGGTGGGTTATTTGCCAGCCTATTTCTTTATTTTGGTACAGAGTTTATTTCCCGAGAACTTGCTCTTGACGGAATACCACCTAGGTAATTTATTGGTTTTCATTGGATTGGCCTGTTTCTTTCAGTTGAAAGATGGTTATAATACGATTACGCTCTTTTATGGTTCCCTGTGTTTTGGCGCCGCTATTTTAATTGTGCCAGACCATTTGATGATCTTGTTGTTTTTAATTGCTTGTGTCTTGGTCTACAAGAACATCGTAATTTCTGACATCTTGGCTATCGTTTTTGGGTTGGTGATGCCGTACTATCTCATGAAGTCGCTGGCTTTTATATTTAGATGGGATTTGAAGGCGATGCATAGTGTAGAGACAACGCCTATCGATATGACCTTATTTGGTAGTGGCATCTCGTTGATTTTCATTAAATACACGGTGTTTGCTCTGTTCTCCTTGTTTGTAATTTTTGGATTATTGCGACAGATTGGCGGGTATTTTCAGAACAATGTAAATGTGAGAAGAAGCAAATTGGTCGTAATTCTGTTTTTTGCTTATAGTATCTTTTTGATGCTAATTCACTGGAAAGAGATTAGGAATTTCCATTTGCTTGCTGCATTTCCAGCTGCCATTTTCTTGGCGAGTTTCTTTTCCGGGGAACGTATCCCGTGGTGGAAAGAACTCATTAATTACATCTTGCTGGGAAGTTTGGTTTATTCCTTGTATTCCACGGCCTTTAAGCTGTAGTTAATTAGACGGATTGATGCATTACCAACGGGTATTTTTCTAATACCAAGCAAACATCCGCATAGGTCGATTCCCAAAATACTTGATGAAGAGGATTGTTGGGTGTATACCACGTAGAATCTAGTTTAACTTGCTCATGGATTTTATGTAATGCGAATCCTACTCTTTCCAGATCTTGATAATGAAATAAGTATTGGTTGGTATAGAATCTGGTATATCGCTCCATGAAATGGTCGATTTGATCATGCCCCATCAGTTTGAGTGCCTTACGATAGGTTTCTTGCTGCGATTCTAGGTTGGTATAGAATAATTGTAATTTTTCTAAGTTATTATTTATTAAGTAGCTATCAATCATTATCTCAATAACTACATGAAGTGTAAACCAAAATCGGGGAATTTGGAGTTTTGGACACATCAATTGCCAATTGGAGCGTTGTAATTGATAGATTTCTTGGAATAATGCGGATTGATGAAACTCTTTGTCGCGCCGTATATGCTGCAAACAGCCATTGAAGAAATCGTGTAAAATCGGTTCTGCCTGTGGCTGATTTATGGATGTTATTTGTTGAAAATGCTCAAACTGAAATTTGGCCTGACTGGGGGTGAAATTTCTTAGAATGTCGGGGGCAATGAGGGCCGCATTGAATGCTGGTCTATGCGGTTGGTAGTCAACAAAAAAATGGCTAAAAAAATTCATCGAATAAATGGCGAACATACAACTCTTTTCATAGTATTTTGTTTCTTGTACGATGAGAGGTAAGAATTTGGTCTTGGTATTTTTG